>Ga0134128_10008613_pt1 | contig 12281 bp, 11 predicted proteins | sample KB31754_FD_96462 | JGI IMG/M metagenome (GOLD analysis project Ga0134128, IMG submission 96462) | Terrestrial soil microbial communities with excess Nitrogen fertilizer from Kellogg Biological Station, Michigan, USA - KB3-175-4 | ecosystem: Environmental > Terrestrial > Soil > Unclassified ...
CGCGCCGAGGACGCAGAAGCCGCCTTGGGCGAGGTTGATGACGCCGGTGACGCGATAGACGAGCGAGAAGCCGAGGGCGAGGACGGCGAAGACCGCGCCTTGGAGCAAGCCGCCGATGACGATCTGGATCGCCTGGATCACGCGATCTGCGTGACGACCGTCATGTCACTCCCCGCCCGCTTGCTCTTTGTTGCGGCCATTGTCGCGGGCGGCGCGCGCGGCGGCAAGAGTCGCGCGCGACCATGCTCAGACGGTGACGGGGTCTGTGCCCAGCTCGCAGAAGAGGCCATGCTTGGCGCCTTCGACGAATTTGACGCTCTTCGGCAGCACCACTGCGCAGGAACGCACACGCTGCGATTCCGGCGTTAGGCCCGGGACTTTTTTGCCTTCCTTATTGGCCTTCATCGCGCGCAACAGGGCACGCCGCGCCATGATGATGCCGTTGTCGGTCGACACGAGATTCTCGAGGCTGCGGTCGATGATCGGCCCCATGCTCTCTTGCAGCGAGGCATCCTGCATGCCGACACCCTCGATGCCGCTGAAGCTTGCACCCGATACCTGGGCATTGCGGTTCATCAGATAGTCGTTGGTCTTATTGGCCAGCGGGATAAAGGTCCCCGGGATCGCTTTCACATGGATGCCGGCGCCGTCATCCATCGCCGCGACCTCGGCGCGGGTCAGCGCGCGCTTCGGATGGTAGGCGATGCTCCACGACCAGGTTGTGTTGTCGTCGATAGGGACCCAGGCATGGCCGCCGATCGGATTCCCGCCGCGCGGCGGGATGAGGGTATAAAAGGGCATCACCCAGGGCGTGATGCGCCAATAGTAGCTGTCGCCCTCGGCGTTGCGCCGCGCCGCGATGAGGAGCCCGCCCTCGAATTCGGCGATGTCGAAAATCGGCATCTTGTCGGCGTGATTGTATTGATTTCCCTTGCTGCCCTGGAACAGCCGGTCGCCTTTGAGGGCCGCCTCGTGCAGGAAGGAGACGTGGCTCGAATCGATGCCGCCCTCGACCGCCTGCAGGTAATTGCATTCCTGGAAGCGCTTGGAAATGTAGCGCTGTTCCGGTCCGACCAGCGCCCATTCGAAGCCAGGCGGCGCCGGTTTGAGCTCGGACGGCCCCATATAGGTCCAGATGATGCCGCCGCGCTCGAGGCAGGGATAAGATTTGAGCTTGATCCGGCTGCGCATGCCGGTCGAATCGGGCTCGGACGGCAGGTCGACGCATTGCCCGGTCACGTCGTATTTCCAGCCGTGATAGGGGCAGCGCAGGCCGCATTCCTCGTTGCGCCCGAACCACAGCGAAACGCGGCGATGGGCGCAGAACTCGTCGATGAGGCCGATGCGGTCCTCGCTGTCGCGGAAGGCGACGAGCGGCTCGCCCAGGAGCTTCACGCGGACCGGCGGGCAATCCGGCGCCGGCAGCTCGTCGGCCCTGAGCGCCGGGAACCAGTAGCGCCGCATGAGGTCGCCCATCGGGGTGCCCGGCCCCACTTCGGTCAAAAGCCTATTGTCTTCGCGCGATGTCGCCATCTCTGATTACCTGCCGGAAGCTTGATTTCGAACAACGATGCGGCGGCAAGACGGTAGGGTCAAGTCACTCGACCTCGATCCAGATCTCATCGCCCTCGACCTGCGCCGGCCAGACCTTCACGGGCTCGGTGCAGGGCGGATAGGAAGGCTGGCCGGTGCGGATGAAGAACCGCCCCTGGTGAAAAGGGCATTCGATCTCCTCGCCGATGATCGTGCCCTCGCCGAGCGAGCCCGGCCCGTGCGTGCATTCGTCGATGCTGACGAAGAATTCGTCGCCGAGCTTGTAGACGGCGTAGGCCTTGTTATCGACCACCGCGCGGGTCGCGAACTCGCCGCCCACCTCGTCGGCGCGGCAGATCACCAGCTTGCTCATGGGTCGGCAAAGCTAAGGCCTCAGTCCGGGCGCTTCAACGGGCGCGACGATTGGCCCCGCGCCCCTCTTTTGCCCGTCGCGCTTCAGCCGGCAATGGTCGCGCCGCCATCGACGATGATGGTCTGGCCCGTGATGAAGCTGCCTTCGCGCGCGGCGAGCAGCACGGCAGCGCCGGCGATATCCTCGGGCTCGCCCAGGCGGCCGAGTGGCGTCTCGACGATGCGCGCCTTGGCCCGCGCCTCGTCTTCCCAGAGGGCACGCGCGAAATCGGTCTTGATGAGGCCGGGCGCGATGCAATTGACGCGGATATTGTGTGGCCCCCATTCCGCGGCGAGGCCGCGGGCAAGCTGCGCCAGTGCCGCCTTCGCCGCGCCATAGGCATTGATCCCCGCCGAGGCGCGCTGCGCCGCGATGCTCGAGAGGAAGATCACCGCCCCGTCCTTGCGCACCGCCATCGCCGGCAGCACGAGTTGCGAGAGCCAGAGCGCGCTGCGCACATTGCTGGTGATGACCCGGTCGAAAGCCTGGTCGCTCAGCTCCTGCAAGGGGCCGAGAACCGGATTGGCGCCGACATTGTTAACCAAGATGTCCACCGGCCCAAAGGCAGCACGTGTCTTCTCAACCAAGACCTGCAGCTGCGCCTTGTCCCCGGCATGGCACGCGAGCGCAAGAGCCTCGCCCCCGGCAGCGCGGATGGCTGCAGCGGCCTCCTCACAGGCTTCGGGTTTGCGGCTCGAGACCACCACCCGCGCGCCCTGCGCCGCCATGGCCGCAGCGATCGCCCGGCCGATGCCGCGCGAGGAGCCGGTAACCAGCGCCGTTTTCCCGGAAAGATCGAACATCTTCATGGCCGTTAACCCTTTCGCGAGCCATGCGAGGCAGCATAGCTGCATCCCCCGAGGGGCGCTCGATTTCACCCTCGCCCCATGCTACCGAGCCGGAAGCGAGGAATTTGGGCAACAATGCATTATGGCCGATAATGACTGACATCGCCGCCCCGGTCGCTAAAGCGCGCGATTTCCGCGTCATCAGCCTAGTCGGCGCCGCTCATTTCATGAGCCACGTCTACGTCCTGATGCTGCCGCCGCTATTCATCTACGCGCGCGGCGAATATGGCGTCAGCTTCGAGCAACTCGCCTATGCGATGGCGGCCTTCGGCATATGTTCGGCATCGCTCCAGGTCCCCGCCGGCTTCGTCGTCGACCGCTTCGGTTCCGGCGCGCTGCTGATCGCCGGCCTCGCGCTGAGCGCCACCGGCGTCGCGATCGTCGGCCTGGTTCCGGCTTACTGGGCGCTGATCCTGGGCTACGCCCTGCTCGGCGTCGCCAATACGGTCTATCACCCGGCCGATTACGCCATCCTGTCGCATGGCGTCTCTGCGCCGCGCATGGCGCAGGCCTATTCGATTCACACCTTCCTCGGTATGGCGGGTCAGGCGGCAGCGCCCGCTTTCATGCTGGCGATGGCGAGCCTCTTCGACAATTGGCGCAGCGGCTTTCTCGGCATCGCCGTCATCACCTATGCCGTCGCCGCCGTGCTGCTGCTGCAGAAGGATGCGCTGTCCGACCGGCACGTGGCGCAGCGCGAGGACGGAGCGCGCAAACACGCCCCGATGATGGAGCGCGAGAGCCGCTGGAAGATTTTGATCAGCGGCCCGATCATCCGCAGCTTCATCTTCTTCGCGCTCCTCACCTTGACCGGCAGTGCGATGCAGAATTTCACCATCGTCGGCTTCGGCGCGCTCAATGGCACGCCGGCCGCGCAAGCCAGCGTCGGCCTGACCGCCTTCCTGATCTTCAACGCGCTCGGCGTGCTCTCGGGCGGCTTTATCGCCGAACGCTTCAGGCATCCTACGCGCATCGCGACGGTGGGCCTCGCGGCCAGCGGCGTCACCATCCTCATCCTCGCCTATGTCAATTTCCCGATCGCGCTCTTCGTCGCAATGCTGGCGCTGAGCGGCTTCCTCAACGGCGTCATCATGCCGTCGCGCGATTTGATCGTGCGCGCGGTGACGCCGCCGGGCGCCTTCGGCGTGGTCTTCGGGTTCGTCACGACCGGCTTCAACGTCGCGGGAGTCATCGCACCGCTGCTCTATGGCCGCCTCATGGATGAGGGCCAGCCGCGCATCATCTTCATTTGCGCGGCCGTGTTCACGGCGCTGGCGCTGACGATGGTCAACACGGCCCGGGCGAAGAAGTAGATTAAGCCGGCGAGCGAAGTCTTGGATCTCGCACAGAGCCTGTTCAAATAGCCGAACTGACGACCCCCATGGCCGACAAAATCAGAGTCACCAGTTCCAACGGCGGCGGCCAATGGTGGAAGTCGATCACCTGGGCGGCGAAGGCCTTCGAAAATAGCGGGTTCGAGGTCGAGATAACGCGCTCGGGCGGATGGAACGATCCGCTCTATCGGGTTTCCGGCGGCGAGGCCGACATCGCAGTATCGCTTACCGTCGGGGCGGCGATGGCGGCAAAGGCGGTCGGTCCCTACAAGGACGGCAAGGCATCACGGATTCGCGCACTGGCGCGCCTCGTCCGTCCCGATCAGCATTTCTTCAACATGGTGCGAGCCGATCTCGGCATCCGGTCCTTTGCCGAGCTCGCGCAGAAGAAACCGGTGCTCCATGCCTCCGTCGAGCTGACCGACTATGGGCCCGGCTACGTCACGGAGGTCTATCTCAAGCACTACGGCATCGAGCTCATGCGCGATATCGACGCCTGGGGTGGCAGCCTCATAACATCCCATCCGGGTACGCTGCCGCGGATTCTCGACGGCACATGCAATGCCATCTTTCGCACGGACACTTCGGCCGGACCTGCGGGGATCGCAACGCATATCGGCGATTGGGTGCTGCTACCGCTCGATCGAGACATCGCCGAGAAGTTGGAGCGCGATTATTGCAGCCCCATGACGACGATCGCGCCGGACTTCATGCGCGGTCTCAAAAATACCGAGCCTTGCCTCACCGTCACCAATCCCGGCTTCGATCTCATCATCAACGAGCACCTGCCTGACGATTTGGTCTACCGCCTCGCCAAAGCACTCAACGAGACAAGCGAGAGGGCTTGGGCGGCACAGGACGTGTTCTACAGCGTCCGCCATGCCGCCGAGACTCCGACGCCCCTCCATCCGGGTGCCGCCCGTTACTATCGCGAGCAGGGCGTCGCTGCCCGTCCCGCATAACGCATCTCGCAGCGGCGTCGATTCAGCTCTTTATGGCTCGGGCCGCAGGAAAGACGCTTTCTCTGCAAAATCTCTAAGCTGCGCGCGGGCCGGCCGGTGACCCTCACGCGATGCGCCTCGAGGACCGGGCCATCGATCGGCTGATGGAATGGCTCTCGGCTCCGTCCCGGCTGCGATAGCCGTCGGACTATTGAAAAATCTCATTGAAGCGGGATTTGACCGTTCCCTCGTCTTGCGCCAGCGCGGCAAAATCGATGGGCATGAGCTTCAGCGATTGAAGGGCCGGGCTGCCGCTGGGCGCCGGTGCATCGATCCGCGCGGCGTAGATCCCTTCCTGGGCAAAAGCATTTTGCACCGAATCGCCGATCATGAACTCGGCAAACAGTTTTGCGGCGTTGGGATGCGGGCCCCCTTTGATGATCGCGGTCGGCGATGCGATCGCGAACACGCCTTCGCTCGGATAGATCGTCACAATATCGTGGCCCGCCCGGCGGTCGTCATCCGCATAGGAATCGAGCTCCTCGGCGGCGATCGGTCGCTCGCCCCGCTTCACCATGTCCTCGACCTGCTGATGACCCTGGACGATCATGACATCGTTACGCTTCAACTTTTCGTAAAACTCCCAGCCGAATTTTTTGGCAAGCGTTCCGACGGCGACGAGTTGGAGCGAGGTGAAAGAAGGGTCGGGCATCACTTCGAGGCCTTTGTATTTCGGATCCGTCAGGTCGCTCCAGGTTTTGGGACGATGGGCGGCGGCGACGGCGTCCCCTTTGAGAGCGATCGCCAGCAAATTGAGGCGCTGGGCGATCCAGTAGCCGCGCTCATCTTTCACCTCGGCCGGAATCTTCTCGAAGTTGGCTGGCTTGAACGCGACGAAAATGCCGCGTTCGGCGAGCGTCGTCGCCGCGGCCGGATCGGACGTCGTCAAGACGTCGGCCTGGATTGCGCCCGCATTCAGCTCCTGCATGAAGCGGCTGAGGACCGCGGAACCGCCGGAGCGGAACAGCTCGACATTGATGCCGGTTTCCTTTTCGAACCGATTGGCGATGTTCTGCGCCGTCGCAACCGGAGTCGACGTGTACCAGCGAACGCTACCCTCCGACTTTGCCGCGCCTCTATCGACCGGATCGCTTGCCGCGCGCGCCGGAGCGCTGAGCGCTAAAAATATCAGCACGAGGCTCGTTGCTCTCATCGCATACTCCCTGTGAATTTTAACGACTTCAAGATCCGCGATAGATCGCTGCGGGCTGGGTGAAAAAACACTCTAGGATGTGATAGACGAGGCGATAGTTTTTCTGCTGAAAAGATGCGTGCGCGATCCCCGGCATCACCGCAAAGTGCTTATCGGGATTCGGCAGCAACTCATAAAACCCGAGCAAATCCTTGATACTTGCGATGCCATCGTATTCGCCGCGCATGATGATCGTTGCCGCCTTGATCTCGCGCGGATCGACGATCGGCAGCTTCGCGCACATATCGACGTAGGTTCCGGTCGGCACCGAATCGTCGAGTGCCAGAATGGCGTCAGCGAAGACTTGGACGGTGCGGTCGTCGGCGGTGCCCGGATCGTCGCGCGTGAAAATACTCTGAACGAAGGCGCGATCGATCGGCCGACGATTGACGCGCTCGTATTCAGCCAGCCGTTTGCGGCGGTCCGCGAGAGTTGGGCTTCCCTCGCCGGTCCAGACCATCGCATCGAGCGCCAGGCGCGCCACGCGGTCGGGATGGCGTTCAGCAAAGAGCGCGGCACGCAGCGCGCCGGACGAAATCCCATAAACCAGCAACGGCCCGCATTCCCTGGTGCGCAGAATGTAGTCGCTTGCCGCAGCAAGATCGTCGGCACCGTTGGGAATATCGCAGTTGATATCGCGCCTTTTATCGGAGCGGCCATAGCCCTCCATGTCGACGCACCAGCAATCGAAATTCCGCGCGGCAAAATAATCCATGACGGATGAATCGGGCCGACCCGGGACCTGCAGATCGAATGTCGGCTGCGACGCCATGGACGAGCCATGGACGAAGAGAATCGTGCCGCGCTTTTCTTGCGAGCGGGCCAACGATTTCTCCCACAGAAAGAGCTTCACGTCTTGCTTCTCGGCCCAATGAGCTTGCGCAATGATTTCATCGCTCGTTTTCGTCATGCCCGTCCCCGGATCATTGGGTGTTCTTCTCCAGCGCGAAGACACTGTATTGTTCCGCTTCGATCGACAAAAGCGCTTCGTCGCCGGCCACGAAAGGAGCGTCGGCCTCACTTTGCACGCGCAGCCGGAGAGGTCCGATCGTCACAATGTATTCCGTGAAATTACCGAGGTAATTCATTTCCTCGATGCGCGTTCGGACGCCCGCACCGCCGCTGCTGTTCCTGGCGAGGCGGATGCTTTCCGGTCTTATCGCCAGCTCGACCTGATCGCCGGGCTCTATTCCGGAACATCGGCCGAGCGCAAGTTTGAGCGGTCCGGCTTCGGCAACGAAGTTACCGTCAGACGTGGCGCCAACGCGCGCTGGCACGAGATTGACCGTCCCCATGAAGTCGGCGACCACGCGGTTGGCTGGGCAGCGGTAAACCTCCCGCGGTGGTCCGTATTGTTGCAGGCGACCCTCATGCATGACCGCGATGCGATCCGATAGCGCCAGCGCTTCCGACTGGTCGTGGGTCACGTAGATGAAGGTGATGCCGGTGCGGCGCTGCAGCTGCTTTAACTCCAAGCGCATTCGCTCTCGTAACTTGGCGTCGAGGTTCGAAAGCGGCTCGTCGAGGAGAAGGACTTTGGGCTCGACCACAAGGCTGCGCGCCAGCGCGACACGCTGTTGCTGACCGCCGGAAAGCTCGCTGGGGTACCGGTTCTCAAGACCGACGAGGTTGACAAGAGCCAGCACCCGAGCGACCTGCTCCCGCGTTCTCGCCGCCGGAACCCGCCTGATCTTCAATCCGAAGGCGACATTGTCGAACACCGTCTTGTGGGGCCAGACAGCATAGTTCTGGAATACCATTCCCATGTCGCGCAACTCGGGCGGCACCAAATCTTGGCTCGACGATAGAACGCGTCCCGCCACGGAAATGCGGCCGCTTTCGGGTTTCAGCAAGCCCGCAATTAGCCGCAACGTCGTCGTCTTTCCGCACCCCGATGGACCGAGCAGCGTCACGAACTCACCGGACCCGATCGAAAGACTGAAATCGATCACCCCAGCGCTTTTGCCGTCCGGCGCCGGATAGTTCTTCGTCAAGCCCTCGATTTCGATTTGCGACATCAGCCCAGCGCTTCCGGCCGCGCGCTGACGCCGCCAATCCGGTTCGCAATCCCGATAGCGACGGCAATGATGACGATGTTGATGAGCGCCAACGCCGCGACGGCCTCGATCGAACCGTTTTCGTAGAGATTATAAACCGCCACCGCAATCGTAATCGATTTGCCGCTGAAAAGCAGAATTGAAGCTGACAGCTCCTGAATAGCCGGAACAAAAATGAGGATCCAACCGGCGAATAACGTGGAGCGTATCATCGGCAAGGTAATGTGCCGCATCGTCTCGGCCCACGACGCGCCCAAAATCCGCGCACTTTGCTCGAGCGATGCATCTATTTGCTGGAGGCCAGCATTCGCCACACGTGCTCCGAGCGGCAGGTATCGCGCCGAATAGGCGAGGAAAAGTATCGCGAGGCTGCCGTAAAGGGGCAGCGGCGTCTTAAGCCAGAACTGGACAAGTGCCACGGCGATAACGATGCCGGGCAACCCGAGGGGTATCAGGACGGCGGAGTCGAGAATTCGGCGTAGCGGCAGGTTCGTTCGTACATCGATCCATCCGATGACGGACCCAAGAAAAATGCAAAATGTCGCCGCCGCCGTCGCGAGCATGAGGCTGTTCAAGATCGCACGCTGCGTCACGGCATATTCGAAGAGCACGAAGTGATAATTCGCGAATGTCAGGTTCTGCCAAAATGCGAGGCCCCAGGACTTGCTGAACGACACGGCGAGCAGCGAACCGTAAGGCAGCGCGATCGTGATGATGAAGACGATGAGGCAGAACCCGAAAAGAGGCCATCGCCAGCGACCGAGCGCGAGACGTCGCGATTGGCCGCCCTTGCCGCCCAAGGTCGCAAACGAGCGACGTCCGAGAAACGCGCGCTGAAGGTAGAGAGCCGCGACAGTCAGGGCGACGAAGACCAGCGACAGGGCGGATGCAAGCCCATACTGCGGCGGATAGTCGAACAGCGCATAGATTCGTGTCGGCAATGTGAAGATCCGTGCCGGGAGGCCGACGATCGCTTGCGAGCCGAACAGCGCAATCGCTTCGACGAACCCGATCAGCGCGCCTGACAAGATCGCCGGTGCGACCAAGGGCAAAGTCACGGCGAAGGTTGTGCGGACCTTCCCCGCGCCGAGTATCTGAGCCGAGTCTTCGTAACTTGAATCGACGGAAGCCAGCGCGGATGCCGCGAGCAAATAAACGAACGGGAAAGTGTGCGAGACCGTGACGAGAACGAGCCCCGCCATCGAAAAAATATTGAATGTGAGATCGTGGCTTGGGAAAGCTTGGCGAAGAAGCGTATTAATAACGCCGGCGCGCGGGCTCAATAAATTTACATAGGCGATGGCCAGCAGAAACGGCGGCGACAGATAAGCCAAGGTCGCCGTCAATTTTACGAATCCCCGCGCCGGCAAGTCGGTGCGGGTCACCGCCCATGCCAAGGGCAGTCCTATGAGGATACTGAAAAGTCCCACCCAGGCACCGAGAACAAGCGAATTCGCGAGCGCCTGAAAATATATTCGGGTGTAAAGGACACGCGTAAAAAAGCCGATTGTTAAGCCACTTGCCGATGCGACGCTGCCCCAAAGCAGGAATGCGAGTGGCAGGACGATCAAAATCATCACGGCAGCGACAGCGGTCGCGCAGACCCAAATTTCGAGATTGATTCGGTGAGGTCGCGCGCTGATCACAGTCGCTGTCTCAGGGGTGCTATTTTCAACATCGAAAGGCTCGGGGCACTCCATCAGGGTAGCGAAAGATCGCGCCCATGTCTTATTCGCAAGTGGCGGTCATGGACCACAAGCGCGCCGTTTACGAAGCGGAGCGGTTTTTTTCTGTATTCCTGCGCCCGGGTACAATACGACAAAGGAGATTCCGCGGGGGAGTACCTTCATGGCACGCTATCTCGTTACGGGTGGCTGCGGTTTCATCGGTTCGCATGTCGCCGACGCTCTCGTGGCGGCCGGACACTGGGTGCGCGTTCTCGACAATCTGTCGACGGGGAAACGCGCGAACGCCCCCGCCTCCGCCGAGCTCGTGGTCGGCGACATCTGCGACTTCGCCGCCGTTAAGCGCTGCGTTGAGAGTGTGGACGGGATCTTCCACCTTGCCGCGATTGCATCGGTTGAGGAGAGCCGGCGGAAATGGCTCGAATGCCATGCGGTCAATCTTGGCGGCACTATCCATTTGTTCGAGGCCGCACGGCAAATGCCAACCGCGCCGCGGATCGTCTATGCGTCCTCGGCTGCCGTCTACGGCGATAGCGCGGACGTGCCCTTAGCGGAGACGGCCCTGCCGCGTCCCATCAACGCCTATGGCGCGGACAAGCTTGGATGCGAGCTGCATGCGCGCGTCGCTGTGCTGCTGCATGGAGTGCCCACCGTCGGCTTGCGTCTTTTCAATGTCTACGGACCGCGGCAGGATCCCGTGTCATATTATTCCGGTGTGATCTCGATGTTCGTTTCCCGCCTCGAACACCGGGATCCGATCACAATTTACGGCGACGGCCGGCAGGTGCGCGATTTCATTGCGGTCGCCGATGTCGTTCGCTTCTTTCTTTCGGCCATGAGCGTGGACCGGGTTTCCGGCGAGGCTTTCAACGTCTGCACCGGGCACGGCGTCTCTGTGCGGCAGCTTGCAGAAATCTTGGGAAGCGTCATGGACGTCGATCCACAAATCGAACACGCACCGGCGCGTGTGGGCGACATTCGGGTGTCGATCGGCGATCCTGCCCGCGCGGCGCAGATTCTGGGTCGGCGAGCCCAGTATTCCCTCGCCGAGGGGCTCGCCCGGATGCTCGCCCGCTCCTAGACAGATTTCGGGCGAGAATAAATCGGCTTACGTGCCGTCGAAGCCGGTCTCTAGCCTTACGATCACAAATTCGTGTCATTGCGTCGTTCGTCAGCGCCTATCCCATCATAACAGTGCTTAATACGGCCGCCATTGCCGTTGACGGTGCTGGATTGGATTACTAGGCAGAGTAGCAACTGATGGATCAACTATCCCGGGTGAATCGGGCATCCGAATGCGAATTGCCGGCGCGTGTCGTCTTCGTCGTAGACCGGAGGGGCTGGGCATTTCACAACATCGCCAGCCATATTCAACCGCTCCTGAAGCGCGATTACGATCTCGATGTTGAAATTCTATACACTCAGGATTTCGCGAGCGAAGGCGAATTCTTAGACACCTTGCTCGAACGGAAATACGACGCGATCCATTTTTTCTGGCGGATGTATTTTAAGGCTTTTGTCGAACACAACATTGCAATCGGTCGCGCACAGGAGCTGGAGCAAGCGCTTACCGCGTCATGCGTCTCGTTTTCCGTTGCAGACCACCTCTTCAGCGATCCCGGGGGCATTTTCGACTACAGCCCGCATTTCCATCTCGCGGATGGCTATTGCACCACCTCGCAACGATTATTCGATTTCTACGACGACCAGATACTGGTTCCGCCGCCGTGCAGCACGATCCACGATCGCACCGATCTCATCGTGGAGCTGCTCGACCGGCAAACACGCCATATCCCGGATTCGGGCAGCTTGAACGTTCTCTGGACGGGCAATAGCGAGTGGGGCCGCTGGATTGGTTTCCATGACTACAAAGGCATCGAAATCATTCGCGCGGCTGTCCGGGGGGCGCGCGACGGCGGCGTGGCCATCAACTATATCGAGATCGACTCGTCGCGACGGCAGGCTTCTCAACAGCAGGTCGCCGAAGCAATGCTCGCGGCGGACGTATATGTCTGCGCATCAGAGGGTGAAGGAACTCCTCTCCCGATCGTCGAGGCCATGGCTGCCGGCTGCGCGGTCGTGACGACGGATGTCGGGATTATCAGAGAGATCGCACGAGAGGAGTGTTGGCGCCATCGCCCATGCGCTTGTCACATGCGCGAACGACAGGGCCAGAATCGCGGAGATCGGACACCTCAATCGTGAAGCCATTCGGCGGA
>Ga0134128_10008616_pt1 | contig 12281 bp, 11 predicted proteins | sample KB31754_FD_96462 | JGI IMG/M metagenome (GOLD analysis project Ga0134128, IMG submission 96462) | Terrestrial soil microbial communities with excess Nitrogen fertilizer from Kellogg Biological Station, Michigan, USA - KB3-175-4 | ecosystem: Environmental > Terrestrial > Soil > Unclassified ...
GACCAACAATTTTGCTTCGCCGGCTACCAATCCAGCAGTGCCGCTCACGCCTAGCAATACTCTCAACCAAACACCGACGTTGCCGTCTACGCCGACGAATTCTACATCCACAGCGCCGACACCCTCCAATTCAACCGGTGCACCTACGCCCTCCAGTCCGACCGGAGCTCTGACGCCGAACAGCACTAGTACAGCGACGTCCCCGGTTCCCGGCGGGGCGACGACAGCACCATCGGTACCCGGCGGCGCGCTTTCGCCGACGACGATGGGCGCCCCAAATACGACGTACGCGCCTGGTCTAAATGAGCCGGCTCCGCCGCCGCCGTTGATGGGAACCATCACCCAGGAAGTGGCTCTTACGATCGATAGGCAGCAGATTCAACGTGGACCATTCGTCGGGCTTGTTTTGCATTTGCACAACGGCACGAATAGCCCCCTCATGTTCGACGGCAATCGTGCTCGCATCACGGTGGCTGGGCAATGCGTCGATGCAGTCACTGACGCGGCGCTCGAGGCCGTAGTCGCGCCGCCGCCTACAATCGCTGACGATGCCAAAGTCGCGATTGCAGACGCAGTCACGGTCGGCGCTTACTCCGCCGTGCGCGATGAGATCAAAGAGCGCGGTCCGATTCTGCCGCGTTATGGTTCCGATCAAATGCGGCGCGAAGCCACGCTGGAGAGATTCGGAACTCGTATCCTTTGGCCGGGCGATGACACGCAAGGTATCGTGTTTTTCCGCACCAGCCACAAGTTGGACAACACCAGTGTGGAACTACCTGTGGTGACATTCCCCGGAATGGAAATTCGCGGATATCTTACCGGCTTGCACTGAGTATCTTAGAACCGGCGGGCGGAAGCCCGGCTGAGCTCCACTGTAGCGGCGGGCGGAAGCCCGCTGTCTGCACACAGCTGTCGACTACAGACCTTCTCCCCAAAAACAGAAGGTAATCGACACGATTACACTGTATGCCCCGAGAACCAGGCGGTAGGCGGCTTTCCGGGCGTCTGCCGGCGGATAGTCTATGCGAAAGCAAACGTGGTTGTCGGTGATAGTGCTGCGATTGAAAGAAAGCGGGTAAGAAACCAATCAGATAGCCGTTTCGCAACGCATCATTCCGTCGACCAGCTTTTTCGGATTCTGTAATGATCACCGGTTCGGACAATGATAATCGCTCCTCCGCAGCCGAGTTGATCGACTGCAACCACTTGAGCGAGCGCAAGAATTCATCCCCGGCTAAGACCGTTGCGATGATACTTGGCGTCGTGTTGTGGCTGGTTTGCGCGGGATGGGGCTTCTCGTGGTTGCTCAATTTCCAGAGCGGCCCCGGAATTGCAGCTCGCGCGCCCGCTTCTTGGCCGGCTATGGCCGCGATTCAACCGACGCCAGGAAGATTCACGCTCGTGATGTTCCTTCATCCTCGATGCCCTTGCTCGATTGCCACCATTAGCGAGTTAGCGGTCATAATGTCGCACTGCCGACAATTAGATGCTTATGCGGTATTTGTAAAACCCAAAGACTATGCAGAAGGGTGGGAGAAGACTAAATTGTGGCAGCAAGCGCGAGCGACTAAAGGTGTCACCGTCCTCACAGACAATCTTGGAGTAGAGGCCACTGAATTTGGTGCGTTTACGTCCGGACAAGTGATGCTGTACAACCCACAGGGCGGGCTGGTCTTTAGTGGTGGCATAACGTCGGGGCGGGGACATGAAGGCGACAGCGCCGGCGTCGATGCCGTGGAAGCTATTGTCGCCGGTCAACCGGCTCAGTATAAGGAAACCAGTGTTTTCGGTTGTTCGTTGATGAACGTTGCTAATTCGGGAGCTGTGCAAGCATGCCACAAATAGATTCAGGATCTCAGCGGCAAGCCGAGACAAGCGGAACGTTCAACGTCAATCTGCTGCGCAAATCGCAGGAGCTCTTCCAACAGCGGCTGCATGCCAACTACATGCAAGTCGACCGTCTGTTTGTGAAACTGTTGATCTGTCAGTGGGTGGCGGGAATCATCGTCGCAATCGTTGTCTCGCCGCTGACGTGGAGTGGCACAGAAAGCAGCGTCCATCCTCATGTGTGGATGGCAGCGGCGCTCGGTGGACTGTTTACCTTCGTTCCTGTCATCTGCGTCACCGTCAGTCCCGGTACTGCATTCACGCGACACGTCGTTGCGATCGGACAAATGCTGTGGTCGGCACTGCTGATTCACCTTACTGAAGGCAGGATAGAAACTCACTTCCATGTGTTTGGATCGCTGGCAGTTCTGGCGTTCTACAGAGATTGGAGAGTGCTGCTTACTGCAACGGCGATTGTCGCAGGCGATCATGCGGTTCGCGGATATTTTTACCCAATTTCCGTCTACGGTGTGGATACTATTCAGCCGTGGCGTTGGGTTGAACATGCCTGGTGGGTCATTTTCGAGGATTTCTTCCTGATAAGCTCCTGCATCGGACAGATAAAGGAGATGAAGTCGATCGCCATGAAGCAGGTGGAAGTGGAAGAGGTGCGCGAGCAAGTTGGCGAGCTCGAAGGCGAGCGCAACAAGTACAAGCACTCTTATGAAAAGTACATGCAAGAGCAGGTTGGCAAAAGTCACATGGACAACGTTTTGTCGCTTAGCAATCAACCGACCATCGGACATACGCTCGACGGCACGATATTCAGCTGGAATCGGGCAGCCCAGGAAATCTACGGCTACAGCAAGAATGATGTGGTCGGGAAACATATCAAAATGATTGTCCCCGGCGTCAAGCAGTTCGAAATCGATGAGTTATTGCGAGACGCGAAAGCCGGCAAGACTATCACCGATCTCGACACCACTCGCCTCACAAAGGACGGCAGGCAACTGAAAGTGATCATCAACCGCGTGCCGATTACCGACGGGTCCGGAAAATTCGTGGGTGCGTCGGAAGTTGCCACCGTAACGTCTCAACCCGCGGCCGCCGGCGTGCCGGTGCGGCAGACAGCTAATCAGGGCGGCTTGCCTGGTTAAGTGTGTTTGAGTCTGGAGAGCTGCTCGCGGCTGACGCGAACCACGTCGCCCTTTTCGGGAAAGTCCGGTGCCAGATTGGCATAGTCGAGCGCTTCTTTGTAGAGCTGCTTCGCCTGACGATAGTTTTGCTGATTGAAATAGCTGGTGGCATTGTTGAAGTGCGCTATGCAAAGCTGCATGCGCAGTTGCTTTGCCCACTCGATGCCCTGCACTCCGGCCATCTTCGCCTGCCACGTTTTCTTCTCGAGCAATTGGCTGAGCGCGCGTTCTAATGCTTGGATGCCGCGGTCGGTCCAGGTAATTGATTCCTTCAGCTCGCCTTTCACTTGAAACGCCATGCCGAGCGCGGTGTACATAGGCGCGAAACTCTCATTGAACTTCGGATCGTTGCCGTGCAGTTTGTATTGTTCTTCGCCGATTGCAATCGCATCGTCGAACTGGCCGCGGCTCACCAAGCTTTGCACCAGCATCAATGCCGCTGTGGCTGCGCCGCCTGGGAAGATGCGCCATTTCTTCAGCGCCGACCGGCATAAACGTTCTTGACTGACCCATGCATGCGTCTTCATCGAGTACATGATGGCGCCGAAGTAGCTCAGCCAGGCAAGCGTCCTTCCGAAGAAGATGCAAGCGCCGATGCCCACCGCGCCGCCGATTATGGCGCCCCAAGCGAGATGCCCGCCGGTAATTCCGCCCACGAGCGATGAAATCGCCCACCAGAGCAAGAGCCCGATCAGCACAACTGAAAACACCGACAGACCGATGTAGATGAGCTGTGCCGTTTTGTCGGCTGCCTCATTGGTGGGAGCGACATCGAGCCTCAATTCCGGGCGCTTGACTTTGGCGCCGCCCAGATTCTTGGTCCTCACCTTGCCGCCACCAAATTTGGTTGTCTTTGCCACGAGCGGTTCTCCGAGATTTATGTTGTCAGTACAGTGTACTAAGAGTGCGTGCCGTGGCGCAGGAAACAATATGCTTTGTTGGTTAGAACTCGTTGAGCTGGCGTCGCTTTTGGGGTTTGGGCAGCTCAGGTATGTGATGACAGGCTTCCAACAATTGCTGCGCGGGCTGTTTGATCGAGGTTAACACGCTCATAGATACGAGCTGCTGAAGTTTGTCTTCGTTAGCGACCTTGACGGCTCCTGCGGCAAAAGGATGCGCCTTTACGATTGCCAGCAAGCCCTGCAGTGCCGCTGCCCGGTCGACATAGGAGGGGCGGGTCAGTTGGCGCGAGTAGGCTTCGACGAGGTTCTGTATTGGAAAATTATCAGGCAGCATGCTCAGGCGTGGCAGCAAATAACGGTCTACCTTCGCGCGGACAGCGGCAGAGCCGTCCTCGAGCGCCGCAGTCAAATCGTAGCAATTTCGCACCGGATTAGAATCCCAATTGAGTAGCTCCACTGCGGCGCTGCGCCGCGCAGGGTCCGGATCGCTTCCGATCACCTGAAACAGTTCGTTGCGTATGGGCGGCACGCAGCGCTGCAATTTAAGCGCTAGCTGATTGAGCGGTTCGTCACTGAAAAACTCGATGCCGTCCTGAAAGTTCCTCGTGTACGTGCGTCCCTCGGCAGCCAGCTTCTGCGCGCGCTCAGACATGTCTTCCAGCAGGCTCAAAGGGCGTTCATCGGTAAGATAAACGTGGTGCGGCGCAGTCAACTTTCGTCCGGAGGCGCCGGCGCCGTCTTCCATGACATCGACGGTAATGTAGAGTTTGTCTTGCTCGGACGCGACATCAATATTCGCTTGAATGCGTCTGTTTTCGAGTTCTTCCTTGAGTCTCGATGCTGCTTTTAGCGTTGCTTTGAGATCCGCGCCCGGCTTGAGTCTGGCTTCTTTTTCCAGCTCCGATTTGCTGACTTGCGAAGATCCGTAAAATTCCAATCCGGCATAGCCCGGCTCATCATGCTCCGCGCCGGCCCATGAAGGCAGCTGCAGGCATGCCAAGCCTGTTACGAGCGCCGCAACCAAGAGTCGTTTGCCCATGTTCCAACATTATATAATGTCCGGCTATGCCCGCGAGGAAGCCATAGATGCCTGACTATCTGTTGGAGGTTGGAACCGAGGAGCTCCCGGCTAATCAGGTGCCGGAGGCGCAACAGCGCCTGAAGATGCTGCTCGGGGACGCTCTGCAAGAGTGCAATGTCAAATTCGACAATATCAGCACGATGAGCACGCCGCGGCGCCTCACTTGCATCGTGCACGGTATTGCAAGCATGCAGGACACGGTGCAGAAGAAGGTGTCGGGCCCGGCAGTGAAAGCGGGTTTTGATGCCTCGGGCAAGCCCTCGCCGGCCGCTGTTGGATTTGCGCAAAAGCACGGGTTAACCGTAGAACAATTGTCGCGTGAAGATGTAGGCGGCACTGAGAAGCTAATTGCCAATTTGACGATCAAGGGAAAACCGGTAGCCGAAGTTTTGAGTGAAGTGGTGCCGAGCGCGATCATGCAATTGTCCGGCGAGCGTCCCATGCGTTGGGGCGCCTCCGATCTGAAGTTTTCTCGTCCGATTCGCTGGATCGTTTCCTTGCTCGATGCGCAGGAAGTTGCTGTCGCGCTCGATGGAATTCCCACAGGCAGAAGCTCTTTCGGCAACCGCGTCCTGGCACCAGGGGTGGTGACGATCAGCGATAGCAAATCTTACGCCAAGGCGTTGCGCGATGCTCGCGTAATTGCCGACCCCGGCGAGCGCGAATCAACCATCCAAAAGCAAGTGCAGAAAGCAGCGGCCGGCGTCAAAGGCAATGCCAGACAACTGGGCGGCCCGTTGCTGGAAGAGGTCGTAAATATCACCGAATGGCCTCATGCCGTCCTCGGCGAGTTCGAGAAAGAATATCTCGAGCTGCCGGAGAAGCTGATTGAAACCATCATGATTCACCATCAGCGCTATTTCCCCGTAGAGGATGCCGGTGGCAATGGTGGAAGTAAGAAATTGCTGCCTTATTTCATCACAATCGCCAACAACGATCGCAAAGAAGCAGAACCAATCATCAAGCAAGGCAACGAGCGCGTTATCCGGGCGCGGCTCGCCGACGGCAGGTTTTTCTATTTCGACGATCAAAAATCCAATCTCGAATCGCGCAAAGAGCAGCTCGGACACTTGCAGTTTCAGGAAGGACTAGGCAGTTATGAAGCGAAGGTGCAGCGTCTGGTTCGCACCGCTCGTATTTTGATCGATAGCCTCCACCTGGAGGCAAAAATTGCCATTCCCCTCGAGCGCTGCATGGAGTTGTGCAAGCTCGATCTAGTCACCAACCTTGTGCGCGAATTACCGGAGCTGCAAGGCTACGTCGGCTCCTGGTACGCCGAACGTGAGGGACAGCCACCGGAGGTGGTGCAGGCTCTGGCATCGCATTACGCGCCGCGTTCGCAGCAAGACACCATGCCGGCAGACATAGTTGGTAGATTCGCCGCGCTCGTCGACAAATTGGACAACATTGTCGGACTGTTTGCCCTCGGTAAGAAGCCCAGCGGCTCTAGCGACCCGTTCGCTCTGCGCAGACAGGCGCAGGGTCTGATCGACATTCTTATGGACGGATTGACCGACTACACCGTCAACGCTTCTGCCTTGATCGAGACTGTTCTTGCTGAGATTGAGTCGCTGCTGTCCACGAAAAAAGGCTTCGATGCCAATAAAACTGTTGCCGATGTTCGGGAGTTTCTCCTGCAGCGCGTGCGCAGCAAGTTGCTGGAGCGCGGTTATCGTCGCGAGATAATCGAAGCGGTGCTCGGCACTTACGATCCGCTTGCGAATTTGCCTGACGTGATGACGCGCTGCGCAGTGCTTGAAAAACTGCTTTCGTCCGGACAGGGCGTACACCTCGTGCGTGCCGCCGTGCGCGTAGGCAACATTCTTAAGCCGGAGTCTCCGACAAGCGTCAACCCGGCATTGTTTGCCGACGAAGCCGAGAAGCAGTTGTGGACTGCATTTCAAACCAATGTAGTCTCCAAATGGGAAAGTAATGGACAATTCAAGCAACCCTCGACGCCGGCAGAGTACGGCGCCATGCTCGCACTATTGGAAGCGATGGTTGATCCGATCAATCTGTTCTTCGAAAAGGTCATGGTCAACGATGAGGATGTGGCGAAGAAAAATAATCGGCACGGAATGTTGAAAAACGTCAATCACTATTTCGCTGCCCTTGCCGATTTCCCCAAGTTGCAGCCGCTGCTGCCATAATGGGAAACCGAACATGCGCATAATCGTTTCACTTCTAATTGCTGCTCTCTGCGTCACAGCTTGCCTGATGCCTGCGATTGCATATGAAAAAGTTCCTGAAGCCACTTTGAGAATCCCGCCCATGGTGTTGCCGGAAAAATCCGTCAGCACCTGGATTGTTAGCGATGCGGCAGGCAGCGAAGGGCTGGCGGTAAATGTCATTTATCCCGACAAGCCGCGCTACAAAGAGGGGGCACCGCTGGCGGTGGTAGTCCCGGGCGGCAACGAAAAAAGCGGACTGGAATTTTCCACTCATGCCGCGCAATCAGGATTTGCCGAGGTTCGTTTTGCTTTCCCGGGCGGGGGCAAACCAGGCTTCGCCTCCGGTGGCGTTTACGACTACCGCGGGCCAAAGTGCCATGCGGCTTTGCGCGATGTTCTCTTATTTGCCGGCGGCAAGGGCAAGGATATTCAAGGAAAAACCATTTCGCAGTTGGTGCCGGCAAAGCTGGATACAAAAAGCGTAGGTATCATTGGTTGGTCGAACGGCGGCAACACTGCTGTTATTGCCCTCGCCAAGTTTGCGGATCAACTGAAGTTTGTCGATTGGTTGGTATTCTACGAAACTCCGCTCGGTTCCATTTTCTATCCGCCGGCACTGGGCAGCGCGCAAGATCTGATTCAAAACCGGCACTATCATCAAGGAAGCGCTGCCACCGGGCATGTGCTGGTCGACTATCGCAAGCTGTGCTGGCAGCCAACCGGGCAGCGCAATCCGGGCGCGCACAAGAAACAAGGACAACCTGAAATCCCCGGGGTCGTTTTTTTTGATGAAAATGGCAACAAGCAGTGGGACGAGGAGATCGAGTTTGCCTTGCCTTATTCGGTTGATGCCGCCGGCGACAAGCAAATCTATCCGTCTGTGGTTACGCAAGCACTCCAGCGTTTGAAAGTCTTTTCGGACAAGTGGCCCAAGACACTGGCTACTCCTGGACAGTGCGAAAAGTACTTTCAAGAGCGGGACGGATCGCTCTATATAAATGAATTGGCGAAGCAAATGCCAAATCTCTTTGTTTGCGTTTTTGCGAGTGTCCTGGACCATCTCCAGCGCCAACCCGATCATCCGCACATCTGTCTCAACTATAATGCCTGGCTTGCCGACAAGGTGCGCTTCGTGCGGCTGAATCCCGACCCCGTGTACGTCAGCAAGATTGCTGCCATGGGCGCCGGCACGTTTGTCGACAACAAACCCAACGCCTCGATTGATTCGTCGACAATTGAAGAATTTCTTGAGCCGGAGGGGCTGCTTCCGGACTACGTCTATATCGAGGCTGCCGCTGCCGAACTTGCCGACCGGCAAAGAGCCAACAACGTGAGCGATTCGCTGACGGAGCCGTTAGTCACCTATTCCAACGGCGCCGTCGCCCCGTCTTTAGAGAAGCTGGACGGTGCGAAGCTGGCGCCGTGAGGAATTCGTAAACGGCGGGCGTAAGCCCGCTTCTTGCGGAATACTTAAGCCACGAGGGCGCTTGCCAAGCGCCTGGTATATTGGACACATGCAACCGTACATGCAAGTTAGATTAATCGGAGTGGCGCTGGTCGCGTTCTTCTTCCTTGCATACCTGCAGTTGCAGCACGCTGGTCCGCAAAACGATCGCGCCATCGAGCAGTCCACACAACGACTTTCGGTGGATCCCAAGGATTCGCGAGCCTACAAGATGCGTGCCGAGGCTTATCTGCGCGATGGAAAGACTGAGCAAGCCCGAAGCGACTTGCTGGCCGCTGTTTTGTATGCGCCGAGCGATCCTGATTTGTACTACGACCTTGCCACTGTAGAGAAGGACAATCCGACCGCGGCGGCGCAGTACCGCGAAAAGGCTCAGCAGCTTCGAATGAGCGGCTACAACGGCGGAACGACCAGCAGGCTTGCCGATCCGGGCGTCATGATTGTGTTCGGCGGGTTTGCTGTGCTGCTTATCTTGATGATGTTCTTTATGCCGCAGAGCAACCGCGAGGCTGTGTATTTCGGTTCGTCGAGTCCCAGTGGCGGAATATTTCCGGATTAGATTAATAGTTGCTATTGAATTGAACTTTTTTGCGACCGGCGACGTTATATGTCTTAGAAACAGCAAATAGCCTGGGTCGCCAGGCGTCCTGTGTTACGATCGTGGTATCCGAGTCGGAGAGGTGCTTGCAATGATTGGTCCTGGCACAACAGCGTTACTTTTCGGGGTCGCTTTATTGGTATTCGGTCCGAAGAAGCTTCCTGAGTTGGGAAAATCCATCGGGCAAGCGCTCGGCAGCTTTAAAAAGGGATTGCAGGAAGCAGAAAGCGAAGTGCGCAGCGCGATGAACGCCGAGACGTCCTCGGACGGCGCCAGCCTCAAGCCTGCCACCGCCGCCCCGGCGCCCGCTGCAACCACAGCCATAGCCGCGGAGACCGACCCGAAAGCATCTTCAGGTTAGCGCAACCGTAGAAGCACAAGTATTTGTACGGGGCGGCGCATCGCGCCGCCTTTTCGTTCCTCAGCGGGGTGCCGACAGCCGCTACGGTTGCCGTTCCGTGCAAACACCTGCCCACCTGCGCGATAATGAGAGATTCGATGGCAAACAAAGCAGAAAAATCATCTCAACCATCAAGCTCTGACTCGAAGAAACAATTCGAGGTGATCTCGAAGTTTCGGCCGGCAGGCGATCAGCCCAAGGCGATCAAAGAGCTCACCGAAGGTGTGCGCCGCAACGACCACTACCAAACTCTGCTTGGGGTAACCGGCTCAGGCAAGACGTTGACCATGGCGCACGTCGTGCAAGAGACTCAGATGCCTGCACTGGTGCTTGCGCACAACAAGACTCTTGCCGCTCAGCTGTGCAACGAGTTTCGGGAATTCTTCCCCAACAATGCCGTCGAGTACTTCATCAGCTACTACGATTATTACCAACCGGAATCGTACATCCCGTCGACGGACACATACATCGAGAAAGAAGCCAGCATCAACGACGAGGTCGAGCGGCTGAGGCACTCGACTACGCGCTCACTATGGGAACGCAACGATGTGATTGTGGTGGCATCGGTAAGTTGCATATACGGTCTCGGAGTTCCTGAACGCTATTTGTCGGCCGCCATTGAGCTTGAGGTAGGCCAGGAATTCGAGCGCAGCAAACTCTTAAAAGGGTTGGTCGGCATCTTCTACGAGCGCAACGATATTGTGCTCGAGCGCGCGCGTTTCCGTGTGCGCGGCGACGTCATCGAAGTTTATCCCGCTTACGAAGAACGCATCATCCGCATCGAAATGTTCGGCGATGAGATCGAGCGCTTAACCATCGTCAATCCGGTAACCGGCGAAATCGAAGAGCTGCCGAACATGGTGCGCATCTATCCGGCCAAGCACTATGTAACCGATGAGGACGATCTCGAGCGTGCCATTAAGCAAATCGAGATGGAGCTTGAAGAGCGGCTAGCCGAGCTGGCGCGCGACAATAAGCTTGTGGAAGCGCAACGGTTGAAACAGCGCACGGCGTTCGACATCGAAATGCTCAAGGAAGTCGGATATTGCAACGGCATTGAAAACTACTCGCGCATTCTGGAAAATCGCGACGCCGGGTTGCCGCCGCAAACTCTGATCGATTACTTTGTACGGAAGTACGGGCAAGACGGATTCATCACATTCATTGATGAATCGCACGCGAGCGTCCCGCAACTTCAAGGCATGTACCATGGCGATCGTTCGCGTAAGGATACGCTTATCGATTACGGCTTTCGTTTGCCGTGTGCCCGCGACAATAGACCTTTGACCCACGACGAATTTTTTGCAAAGGTCGGCAAGGTGGTGTTTGTCTCCGCTACGCCCGGCAATGCGGAGCTTGCTAAGAGTACTCAAATCGTCGAGCAAATTATTCGACCGACCGGATTGGTTGATCCGGAAGTCGAAGTGCGTCCGATTCAAGGACAGATAGACGATTTGATCAAAGAAATCCGAACCCGCGGCGAAAGAGGCGAGCGCGTGCTTGTCACCACGCTCACCAAGCGCATGGCGGAAGACCTCACGGAATACCTGCAACAAATCGGCATTCGTGTTCGCTGGTTGCACAGCGATATCGTCGCACTGGATCGTATTGAACTCTTGCGCGACCTGCGTCTGGGTGCATTCGATTGCCTGGTGGGCGTCAACTTGCTCAGAGAAGGCTTGGACCTTCCTGAGGTGAGCCTGGTGGCAATCATGGAAGCCGACAAAGAAGGATTCCTCCGAGCAGAACGCTCTCTGGTGCAGACAATCGGCAGAGCCGCTCGAAACGTCGGCGGTCGGGTCATTCTATATGCTGATCGCGTGACTGATTCGATGGCTCGGGCGCTCAGCGAAACCAACCGGCGGCGTGTGCTGCAGATTGCCTACAACCAGGAACATAACATCACGCCACAGACAATTGTTAAGGACACTACCAACGCCCTTCTTGACCAACTGAGGGGGCGCGACGTATTGCCTCAAGCCAGCAAGGGGCGGGCGCTCCAGCCCTCGGACATTGAGGCGCAGCTTGGTGAAATCAAAGCCGATTTGCCCAAAGTTATTAAGAAGCTGGAGCAGGAAATGAAACAAGCGGCTAAAATGCTCGACTTTGAAAGAGCAGCTGAGCTGCGCGACCAACTAATGTTGCTGCAGCAACACGCTCAGAAAAAACGTCAAGGATAAGCATAGGTAATTAGTATGCAAGCCAGTCTTTGTAGCGGTCGCTCCAGGCGACCTGATTCCGACTGCGCACAGTTTTTTGCAGCGGTGGCGGGAATTTTGCTGATTGCTCTGCCGGCTATGGCTGCATCGAATGTATCGATGCACACTTCCGCCGCATTTGACGGACACGCCCACTGGTACGGCGGACAATTTCATGGGCGCCGCACCGCATCTGGTGCGGTATTCGACAAGCGCAAACTGACTGCTGCTCATCCGTCTTTGCCGTTCGGTACCAGGGTAAAAGTTCACAGCAAGTACAGCGGACGGGATGTCGTCGTGACGATCACCGATCGCTGCCCGGCGCTGAAGCAGCGTTGTATTGATTTATCCGAAGGCGCAGCCCGCAAGTTGGGAATCTATCCATATGCACCATGCGCGGTGCACTGCGTCGTTCTTAAGTAGGGGCGATGCATGCATCGCCC
>Ga0134128_10008619_pt1 | contig 12279 bp, 13 predicted proteins | sample KB31754_FD_96462 | JGI IMG/M metagenome (GOLD analysis project Ga0134128, IMG submission 96462) | Terrestrial soil microbial communities with excess Nitrogen fertilizer from Kellogg Biological Station, Michigan, USA - KB3-175-4 | ecosystem: Environmental > Terrestrial > Soil > Unclassified ...
AGAGGACATCAGCCGGCTACGGACCTGGCCGGGTCCGTGCGGGGGGTGGCGACCGAGGCCAGCAGCTTGGCCATCACCTCGTCGGCCGAGACCTGGCGCACCCACAGCTCGGGCCGCAGCGTGATCCGGTGGGCCAGCGCCGGGACCGCGATGCTCTTCACGTCGTCGGGGATCACGTAGTCCCGCTCCCGCAGCAGCGCCTGGCCGCGGGCCAGCTGGACCAGCGCCAGGCCGCCGCGCGGGCTGGCGCCGACCTGGATCTGCGGGTGTGACCGGGTCGCGCCGACGATCGAGACCACGTAGTCGAGCAGGTCGGGCGACACCTCGACCTGCTCCAGCGAGTCGCGCATGGTCAGCAGCTCGTCGGCGCCGACCACCTGGCGCAGCTGAGCCCGCTCGGTCTTGCGGTCCAGCCGGCGGGCCAGCATCGCGACCTCGTCGTCCTTCTGCAGATAACCGAGCCGCAGCCGGATCAGGAACCGGTCCAGCTGGGCCTCGGGCAGCTCGTAGGTCCCCTCGTACTCGATGGGGTTATCCGTGGCCAGCACCACGAACGGCTGGGGCAGCGCCCTGGTCACCCCGTCCATGCTGACCTGGCCCTCGCCCATCGCCTCCAGCAGCGCGGCCTGCGTCTTGGGCGGCGTGCGGTTGATCTCGTCGGCCAGCAGCAGCTGGGTGAACACCGGGCCGGGCCGGAACACCATCTCGCCGGTGCGCTGCTCGTAGAGCGGCGCACCGACCACGTCGGAGGGCAGCAGGTCGGGCGTGAACTGGATGCGGTTGAAGGTCAGCCCGAGCACCTGGGCGAACGACCGCGCGGTCAGCGTCTTGCCCAGGCCGGGCAGGTCCTCGAGCAGCACGTGGCCGCCGGCCAGGATCGCGATCAGCACCAGCTCCAGGCCGCGCCGGTGGCCGACCACGGCCTGCTCGACCTCGTCCAGGATGTCGGCGCAGCGGCGCGCGGTCTGCCCCGGCACGGCGGAGGTCACTTCAGTCACAGTCGCTCCAGTCGGTCGATGATGGCGGCCAGCGTGCGGAGCGGAATCCCGCCGGACCGGCCCTCGTCGCTCACGCCCGGCCGGGCCGGGTCGAGCCAGTACCACAGCCGGTCGCTGCCGCCGCCGGCCAGCAGCCGCCGGGCTGCCTCCGGGTCCTCGTACAGGCTGATGCCGTGCCGCTCCGCCAGCCGGGCGGCCAGCAGGTGCTGAAGCGTGCCGCGCAGCCCGAAGTCGTAGCCGGTCATGCTCTGCGTCGCCGCCTGCACCCCGGCCCGGCGGCGCCAGAAGTCGGTGAAGATCGTCCGGGACGGCTCGTACTCGTACCGCTCGTGGTAGGCCAGGTCGCCGTCCGGCGGGATCAGGAAGCGCAGCACCACCAGCCCGGCCACCCCGGCCCCGGTCAGCGTGAGCACCGCGGCGGCGGCCCCGGCGAAGGCCAGCGCGGCCCCGCACAGCGCCGCCACCACCAGCCCGGCGATGACCAGCTCGGTCCGGGCCTCCCGCCAGCCGCCGTTCACCGCGGCCCCCCGGCGGAGGCCTGCTCGGGTGGCCGGCTGAGGCTGGCCGCCAGCACTTCCAGCGCCCGCCTGGCCTCGTCCCGCCGTTCGCCGGCCAGCGGGTGGGTGGAGTAGCGCGCCTCGTAGAACAGCGCCGTCAGCCGGGCCGCCTCGCCGCCGTGCACCAGCCCGGCCGCCGCGGCCCGGTCGAGCAGCTCATCCGGGGTCTCCGCGTCGCCGCGGGCGGCGCCCGCCCCGGCCAGGCTCTGCTCCATGGCCACGTAACAGGCGATGATGGCCAGCCGGGCGTCATCGACCTCGCGCAGCGCGGCCTGGCCCGACTGCACCGCCTCGCGCAGCTGCTCCTGCGCCTCGTCATCCGTGATTTCGTCAAAATCCTCGAAAGACGGCCCGCGGCGATGGGCTCGGCGCAGCAGCATCACGCAGGCCACGATGCCGACCAGCAAGACCAGCGCCAGCAGCGCGTAGAGCGCCAGCTCGAGGTCGCCCTGGAACCAGGGGCCCAACTTCGGCATCCGGCCATGACCATGCCCGCCGCGCGACGGAGGCAGCTTGATCGCCGGGCGCGGCCGGACCCGGAACTTGCCCGCCCGGTTGATCAGTGCCAGCACCGGTATCGCGACCAGGGCGCCCATCAGGACCACCCGCAGCACCGACCGCAGGCCGGCCGCGGGCTGGCCGACGGCCGGGACCCGGCGCCGGTGCCGCTCGGCCGCGACCAGCAGGACGGCGAGCACGGCCTCCAGAGCGACGCCGAGCGCCGTGCCCTGGCCGTGCATGGGGCCAGCGGTCCAGCTGGTGTGCGGGATGGCCGCCCCGATCCCGGCCAGCACCACCGCCACCAGCAGCGCGGCCAGCGCCACGCGCGTGGTCAGCCCCGAGGTGGCCGGGCCCGGAGTCGGCGGCACAAGCGGCCGGGCCGGTCCGGCCGGGCCACTCGCGGGCGACGGCCCGTGTGCCATTCCGCTAGGTCCTCCCGCTACCAGGGGCGACTTGGTCCCGGTTTGCGATCCTACGGCGCGCCCAGCCGGCCGGCCGAGGCGGCCGTCACCGGCCCGGATGGCGGCTCGTCGCCGGGCGGGGTGGCACCCGGCCCTTACCTCAGGTGTACCGGGCCGTCAAGGGATCATCCTGGCGGATGATGACAGCCCGGATCCAGATCCGGAAGGGTATGGGGCACTTCCCCCGCAACACTTCAGCCAACGCACAGGAAGGCGGCGCAGGAAGGTGACCGCACCCCCCGCGCTCCGTCCGGACGGCCCTGGCGGCCCGCCCTGGCGGCCCACTCCCGGCCGGGTGATCGAGGTCGGCGCGCTGACCAAGCGCTACCCCAACTCGGTCACCGCCCTGGACCAGCTCACCGTGACCGTCGCGCCGGGTGTCACCGGCCTGGTCGGGGCCAACGGAGCGGGCAAGTCCACGCTCATCAAGATCCTGCTCGGGCTGCTCGCGCCGACCGGCGGCCGGGCCGCCGTGCTGGGCCACGACTGCGCGACCGAGGGCGCGCGGATCCGGACGCTGACCGGCTACATGCCCGAGCACGACTGCCTGCCACCCGACATCTCGGCCACCGAGTTCGTCACCCACATGGGGCGGATGTCCGGGCTGCCGGCCACCGCCGCCAAGGAGCGCGCGGCCGACTCGCTGCGTCACGTGGGCCTGTACGAGGAGCGCTACCGGCAGATCGGCACCTACTCCACGGGCATGAAGCAGCGGGTCAAGCTGGCCCAGGCGCTGGTCGGCGACCCGCGCCTGCTGCTGCTCGACGAGCCCACCAACGGCCTGGACCCGGCCGGCCGCACCGCGATGCTGGACCTGATCGGGCGGATCGGGACCGAGTTCGGCATCTCGATCATCGTCGCCTCGCACCTGCTGGGCGAGATCGAGCAGATCTGCGACCACCTGGTCGCCATCGACGCCGGGCGGCTGCTGCGGGCCGACACCATCAGCTCCATCACCCAGGCCAGCGAGGTCCTGCTGGTCGAGGTGGAGGAGGGCGTCCAGCGGCTGGCCGCCGAGCTGACCCGGCGCGGCCTGCGGCCGGTCGGCGCCGACGGGATGGGCGGGTCATCCTCCCTGGACGCCGCGGGCCGGCAGCGCGGCCTGCTGGTTCAGCTGGCCGGCGACGAGACCTACGACACGGTCCGGGACGCGGTGGCCGACCTGGGCCTGCCGCTGAGCCGGATGGAGCAGCGGCGGCACCGCCTCGAGGAGCTGTTCCGGCCCGGCCCCGACGGCCCCGACGGCCCCGGCCCCGACGGCCCCGATGGCCCCGATGGCCCCGGCGCTGACGGCTTCGCGCAGATGACAGGAGCGGCCGATGTCGGCTAGCAGTGACGCCGGAGTCATCCACGACATCGGCTACCGGTCCTACGATGGCGAGCGCTACCGCCGCGGCGGCATCGTCGCCGCCCTGACCTGGCACAGCCTGCGCTCGGCCTTCGGCCTGCGACGGGGCGCCAAGGCCAAGATCATCCCGGTGCTGACCTTCGTGATCATGTGCCTGCCCGCGGTGGTCAACGCGGCCGCCGTGGCGCTGGCCTCCAGCCACACCCGGCTGGTCAGTTACGACACCTACGTGCCCGCGCTGCGGATCCTGGTCATCCTGGCCTTCATCGCCGCCCAGGCGCCCGAGCTGGTGTCGCGCGACCTGCGCAGCCACACGCTGCCGCTGTACTTCGCCCGGCCCATCGAGCGGATCGACTACCCGGCGGCCAAGCTGGCTGCCTTCTTCATGGCCTGCCTGATCATGATCGAGGTCCCGCTGCTGCTGCTCTACATCGGCACCGTCGCCCAGGTGCACGGGGGCAGCGCCATCTGGGCCCAGACCAGGGCGCTGATCCCGGGCCTGCTGCTCGGGCTGGCCTGGGCCGCCGTGCTGTCCGCCCTGGGGCTGCTGCTGGCCTCCTTCAGCGGCCGGCGCGCGTTCGCCACTGGCGGCGTGGTGATCTTCATGTTCCTGACCTACACGCTGGCCGGACTGCTGATCCACATCGGCAGCAGCGTGGCGTTCGGCCCGCATGCCTCATTCGGCGCGCCGTCCGCCCTGGCCCGGCTGGCCGGCCTGATCAGCCCGTTCACCGTCCTGGACGGGCTGCGACAGTGGCTCGGCGGGACCACGGCCGGGCAGGTCCCGCATCCGGGCAGCTTCGGTCCGGCCTACGGCGTCATGTTCGTCATATTCCTCGGGATCGGTGTCGGCGGCCTGATCCTGCGCTACCGCCGGGTGGGTGTGGCATGACTGTGCAGTCCAGGGGGGACAACCCCTCTATCCCCTCCGCGCCGCCTGCCGGCGACAAGAGCTCGATTGAGCTGAGCGGCGTAACGCGCTGGTACGGCAACGTGGTCGCGGTCAACGACATCACGATGAGCATCGGGCCCGGAGTGACCGGGCTGCTGGGCCCGAACGGGGCCGGCAAGTCCACCCTGCTGCACCTGATCTCCGGGTTCCTGGCCCCGTCGCGGGGCGAGCTCACCGTGGCCGGGGAGCCGAGCTGGCGCAACCCCGGGCTGTTCCGCAAGGTCGGCCTGGTGCCCGAGCGCGACTCGGTGTACTCGTTCCTGACCGGCGCCGAGTTCGTGCTGGCCACGGCCCGGCTGCACAAATTGGCCGACCCGGTCGGGGCGGCCCGCCAGGCGATCGCGCGGCTGGACATGGCCGACGCCCAGGACCGGCGGATCTCCACCTACTCCAAGGGCATGCGGCAGCGGATCAAGGTCGCCGCCGCCCTGGTGCACGACCCCGAGGTACTGCTGCTCGACGAGCCGTTCAACGGCATGGACCCGCGGCAGCGGCTGCACATGATGGACCTGCTGCACGCCGAGGGCGAGCAGGGCCGGGTCATCCTGCTCAGCTCGCACATCCTCGAGGAGGTGGAGCGGCTGTCGGGCACCATCCAGGTCATCGTGGGCGGGCGGCTGGCCGCCTCGGGCGACTTCCGGGCCATCCGGCGGCTGATGACCAGCCGGCCGCACGTGTTCCTGGTCCGCTCATCGGACGACCGGCGGCTGGGCTCGGCGCTGATCGGCAGTCCGGCGGTCAGCGGCGTCGAGCTCACCCCGCGCGGGCTCCAGGTCCGCGCCCTCGACTACTACGCGTTCACCCGGCAGGTCGCGGGCCTGACCCGCGAGCACGGCATCGCGCTTCGGGAACTGCTGCCCGCCGACGAGTCGCTGGAGAGCGTGTTCGCCTACCTGCTCGCATCCTAAGGAGCGCTACCGACAATGTCCGGTCCCGTCAACGGCATCATCGTCGCGGTGACGTTCCGCGCCACCATGGGCCGCCGGCGCGCGCTGCTGTTCGCCGCGCCCGCCATCGTGCTCATCGCCGTCGCCGCCGTGCTGGCCGCCACCGCCGTCAGCGGGTCGTGGCGGCCGGAGTTCCTGGCCGCCTTCGGGTTCACCATCGTGCTGCCACTGACCTCGCTGATCATCGGCACCAGCGTGCTGGGCGCCGAGATCGACGACGGCAGCGTGGTGCACCTGCTGGCCACCCCGGTGCCCCGGTCTCAGGTGGTGTTGAGCAAGTTCCTGGTCGCGGCCGGCCTGACCATCGTGTTCGGCGCCATCCCCGAGTACCTGGGCGCGGCCATCGCCGCCGGGCCAGGCAGCCGCCTGGCCGTCGGGCTGCTGGCCGGGGCCGTGGCCGCGGCCGTGATCTACAACGCGATCTTCGTGATGCTGTCGGCGGTGACCAGCAGGGCCATCGCCATCGGCCTGATCTACCTGCTGGTCTGGGAGGGCCTGCTGGCCAACCTGGTGCCCGGGGTCGGCCTGCTGTCGGCCGGGCAGTACTCCCTCTCAATCGCCAATTCGATCGCGAATAACAAAGCACTCAACGCGCATCTGTCCATTTCCACCGCGGTGATAATGGCGCTGATCGTAACCGTCGTGGCGCTGGTGATCTGCGTCAGGAAGCTGTCGGTGTTCTCGATCCGGGGCGACGCGGCCTGAGCCGGGGCCGGCCGTCCGGCGCCCCCGGGCTGGCCTGGGCTGGCCCGGGCTGGCCTGGGTGCCGGCTCAGCGGGGCGTGCTGGCGCCGGGCACGAAGGCCGGGCCATGGCCGGGGATGATCACCGACGCCACGGCCAGGATCCGGGCCCGGCTGACCGTCAGCGCCTCCTGGTCGCTCCCCAGCGGGTCGGGGGTCGGGCCGGCCGCCTCCCACCAGGCGTGGGTGCAGGCGTGCACCCCGTCCGGCGTGGCCGCCAGCGTGGTGATGTCCTCGCTGGTGTGGCCGGGCGTGGCCAGCAGCCGGACCGACGGGCTGAGCTCGAAGCCCTCGGCCTCCCGGCTGATCCACACGTCCCCGTCGTAGATGGCCCAGTGGTCGTGGATCCGCGCGGCCGGGAACAGTGCGGCGCTGACCGTGTGATCGGGATGATGGTGGCTGAACACCACGTCCGTCACGGCGGCGGGGGTGACCCCGTGCTCCGCGGCGGCGGCCAGCAGCCCGTCGCGGGAGGCCACCATGCCGGGATCGACCACGATCACCGCGTCGCCGTCGATGATCAGCGTGACCGTGCCGCCGACATGCTCACGGCCGTTCTCCTCGCGGGCGTATCCCGGGTGGATGACGTGAACCTGGGCGGCCGCGGCGGCCGGGAGCGCGGCGGCGGGAAACTGCGTGTCTGGCATGTGCGCAGACATTACCCGTACGGCGGGCGCAGCGCTCGGGCCGCGCCAGGCGTCTCTCAGCCGTGAACGCAGATTCCGCTGAGGTCTTTTCCGCTGAGGTCCTGTCCGGCCGGCCCCGCGTCCCGGCCAGCGCGAAGGCGGCCAGCGGCGACGCCGCCGCGGCTGCCGCTGTCACGGCCCTGTTCCGGGCTCACCACCTGGAACTGGTCCGGCTGGCCCGGCTCATGACCGGCGACCTGGCCACGGCGGAGGACATCGTCCAGGACGCGTTCGAGCAGCTGCACCGGCGCTGGCACCGGCTGCGTGACGAGGCCAGCGTGCTGGCCTACGCGCGGTCCAGCGTGCTGAACGGCTGCCGTTCGCTGCACCGCCGCGGCGCGGTGGCCCGCCGGTACTCGCCGGTGGTGGCCACGGCGGAGGCGCAGGCCGACGCCACCGTCGCCGCCGCCGAGCACGACGCCATGATGGCCGCGCTGCGCGCCCTGCCGCGCCGCCAGCGCGAGGTGCTGGTCCTGCGGTACTACGCCGACCTGGACGTGGCAGAGATCTCCGGCACCCTCGGCATCAGCCCGAGCGCCGTCCGCTCCACGGCTACCCGCGGCCTGGCCGCGCTGGCCCGCGCACTCCGGGAGGACTGACCGATGACCCCCACCGACGTTGAGGACCGGCTGCGCCGGGACCTGGCCAGGGAGGCCGCCCGCACCCAGGCCGTCATGCTCCGGCCGCTGGCCGAGCCCGAGCGGGCCCCGCGCCGCGGGCTCGCCCCGTGGACGCCGCCGCGCCGGGCGCGGCGCTGGCTGGCGCCGGCCGCCGCCGTGGCCGCGGTGGCGGCCGTGCTGGCCGGGGTGGCCCTGGTCGGATCGGGCCTGGGCGCCCGGACGGCCCCGGCGTCGGGCGGCCGGCCGGCCGCGGGCGTGGCGGTGCCTCGCTTCTACGTGTCCGTGAGCCTGCCCCCGCACGTCCGGGTGACCGTGCACAGCGCCGTCACCGGGCGGGTGGTGGCCTCCACGCCGCTGCCGCGGTCGGCCCAGGGCGCCGGCCCCATCCCGTCGATCGCCGCCTCCGTGAACGACCGCACGTTCGCCATCGCGGCCACGGTGCACCTACCCCATTCCGCCCTGGCCGTCCGGCTGTTCCTGGTGAGCCTGTCCGCTCGGGGCCACGTGGTGTCCTTCGCCAGCATCGCCAACCTGACCAAGCCCGCCTCGGCCGACACGGTCACCGGCATCGCGCTGTCCCCGGATGGCAGCCGGCTGGCGGCGACCGTGGAGGTGCCCACCAGCGGATTCCGTCCGCTGGGCCAGATCGAGCTGGTCTCGCTGCGGACCGGCCACGTGACCAGGTCCTGGCCGGGCGGTGCCGGGATCCCGTCCGACCCGGCCTGGGCTGGCCCCAGGAAGCTGGGCTTCCTGTGGTGGGACCGCATCCGCGGGCCGGTGGACAACTTCACCGCCCGGACCAGGGAGCGGCTGCTGGACACGGCCGCAGGCGGCAGCCTGCTGGGCTCGTCGAAGGTGATCGCGGCCACGCCAGCGAGCGGCCAGTTCCTGCAGACCGCAATGCTGTCCGCTGACGGCCGGGTCCTGCTCGGTACCTGGTACCGGAACATCCCCGGCACTCATGGCAATGGAACCGCGGTGGTGAACTTCGGCCAGGTGGGCCTGCGCGGGCACCGCTCGACGATCCTCCAGCATCGGCTCATCCAGTTCCACGGGGTGGTCCAGGAGGGCCAGGCCGACTCGAGCTGCAACGTCCTGTCGGTGGCCGGCCGGGCCCCCGACGCCCTGGTCCAGTGCCCGGGCCTGGAGAAGGTCGAGAACGGCTGGATCGGCACCCTGCCCGGTCTGGGCCTGGTCCCGGTCGTGGCCTGGTAGCCCGTCTCGGGGCCGCTCAGCCCGCCCGGCCTGGGGTGGCCGGGCGGGCTGAGCGCTGCTCTGGGGCTCTGTTCAGCCCGCCCGGCCGGGATGGACGGACGAGCTGAGGGCTGACTCGGGGACTGTTCAGGCCACCCGGCCGGGATGGACGGACGAGCTGAGGGCTGGGCTTCATTTGTTAATCGTGCTGGTTTTAAAGGGTCTGGTTCTAAGTGGCCTTCGCGGCTGCCTTGGCCGCCTTCTTGTAGGCCCGGACCCTGGCCAGCGAGTCCTCGTCGACGATGTCGGCCACCGAGACGTGCGAGCCCTCGTGGCCGAACGACCCGGCCGCCTCGCGCCAGCCCGGCGGCTGCACGCCCAGCTGCTTGCCCAGCAGCGCCACGGTCATCTGGGCCTTGTAGGCGCCGAAACCGGGCAGCCTGGCCAGCCGGTCGCGCAGCTCGGCGCCGGTGGCGGCGGTGGTCCAGACCTGCTCGGCGTCACCGTCGTAGTGCTCGGTCAGCTGCCGGCCCAGCTCCTGGACCCGGGCCGCCATGGCCTTGGGGAACCGGTGCAGGGCGGGCGGCTGGGCGAAGATGGCGGCCAGCGCCTCGGGGTCGAACCCGGCCAGCTCCTGGGCGGTGGGCTCATGGCCGAGCCGCAAGGTGAGCTGGTAGGGCGAGCTGAAGGCCTTCTCCAGCGGCACCTGCTGGTCCAGCAGCATGGCGATCAGCAGGGCCAGCGGACTGCGGCTGAGCAGCTCATTCGCCGCGGGCTCGACGGGCAGCGACAGCGTCATAGAGGACATCATGCAGCATGGCCCGGCCAGCCCGCGGCCTGACCCGCTCGCAGCGTAAGCCGGCCCCGGAACCGGAACACGACCGCCCGCTCAGCCGTTTCATCTAGTAAGAGGCGTGTGATTGAGTAGGCACGTCGTCAGAGGAGAGCAGCCAGCTCTCCGCGGAGGGAGCCGGACATGTCGCGCCCCATGAAGTACGGCATCGCTGGTGTCATCGTCGGGCTCATCCTGCTGATCTGGGCCCCCTGGGTGGCCCTCGGCGTGATTGCCGCGGCGATCGTCATCCCGGCGGTCGCCTACGCCATGCTCGACCCGTCGCAGCGCCGCCGGGTCCGCCGGTCGTCCGGCCGCCGGTCCATCGGCAGCTAAACCCGGACAATCCACCGGCCGCACGGGCCAGCACGCTGGCTGACCCGTGCGGCTCAGGTCTGCCCGGGCCTGGATGATTCTGGGGCCCTAGCTGATCTGCGGGCTTAGCTGAGCAGTCCGGGGTAGAGCAGGGACAGCTCGCGCGGGTAGGCGGCGATGAGCCGCAGCTCGTCGTCGGTCAGCGGCTTGCTGGTGGCCGAGGCGCAGAGCTGGACCAGCTTGAAGATCAGGTCGGCGTCCTCGCCGGTCTCGATGCCCAGCCCGTCCATCACGTGCCGGAATCCGGCCATGCCGCCGTACTCGCCGGTCAGCACCACCCGGCCCTCGGTCCCGACCCAGTCGCGGGGGAACGGGCCGAGAGCGTCATCGTCGTAGAGCTCGTAGTTCTGCCGGTCCTTGAGCGCCCCGTCGGCGTGGATGCCGGACTCGTGGGCGAACGCGTTCCGGCCCGTGCCGGGCTGGTTCTGCGGCAGCGGCTGGCCGAACGCGTAGCTGGCCCACAGCCCGAACCGGCGGGCCCAGGACAGGTCGAGCTGATCGCCGATCTCGGCCCGCCCGGCCACCCCGAAGGCGTGCGAGAAGGCCAGGATGCACGACAGCAGGTCGGCGTTGCCGGACCGCTCGCCGATGCCGTTGACGCAGGTGTTGACCCAGGCGTCCTGGCCCGCGTCCAGGTCGCCCAGGGCGCCGGAGACCGAGTTGGCCACCGCCATGCCCAGGTCGTTGTGGCAGTGGGTCTCGACCGGGATTCCGACCGCGCTGGCCAGCTTGGCGAACCGCTCCCGGATCCGGGCCGGCGAGTCCCCGCCGATGGTGTCGCAGTAGCGGACCCGGTCCGCGCCCGCGTCCCTGGCCGCGATCGCGAACTCCAGCAGGAAGCCGTCGTCGGTGCGCGACCCGTCCTCGGCGTTGACGCCGATGGTCTGCGCCCCGGCCGCCTTGGCCGCGGCCACGGCGGCTGTGGCCTCCCTGAGGATCGCGCCGCGGTCCAGCTTGCCGCGGAACTTGTGGGCGATCATCTGGTCCGAGGTCGAGATGGACAGGTTGTAGTGGCTCAGCCCGAGCGGGGCCGCGCGCTCCACGTCCTGCGCGATGGCCCGGCACCAGCCCGACAGGCGCAGGTCGCCGAAGGCGCCCGCCTGGGCCAGGGCCACGTTGGCCCGGACGTAGGGGACCTCGTGGAACAGGAACGGGAAGCCGATCTCCGACTGCGCCACGCCCAGTTTGGCCAGGTAGAAGTTGACCATCGTCTTGCCGAACTTGGACAGCCCGGTCCGCGCGGTCTGCACGCCGTCGCGGTTCGTGACATCGAGAAAGTGGACCTTGGGCATCCGCAGACCTCCGCTGGCTCTAGTGCTCTGGCTCTTGCTTCCCGGCTTTCCGGCGCTCCGCTTGAACGTTGATCAGCAGTTTACTAAACATATTCAATGTTGATTAGCGTCAACTATGCTCGGCTGCGGGATCATGGAGGCCGGCCGGGATGGGCGGCGGGCGGGATGGGCGGCGGGCGGGAGGAGCCGGGTGACGGAGTGGATCGGCGCGGCAGAGGCAGCTGAGCGGCTGGGCATCAAGCAGGCCAGCCTGTACGCCTACGTCAGCCGCGGCCTGCTCGGTCGGCGGCGGGAGGCGGGCAGCCGGGAAAGCCTGTTCGACGCCGACGAGATCGCGCGGCTGGCCCGCAAGGGCCGTCCGCGGCGCTCGCCCGCCGGCGCCCAGCTGGTCATCGAGTCCTCGCTCACCGAGATCACCGGTGACCAGCTCAGGTTCCGCGGTCACGACGCCATCGAGCTGGCCAGGAACACGACCTTCGAGGAGGTCGCGACCCTGCTGTGGACCGGCGCCCTGGAGCCGGACGACCCGGCCGGGTGGCTGGCCACCCCGCAGGCGCTGGCGGCCGGCTCGGCCGCCCAGGCCGCGCTGCCCGCGGGCACCCTCCCGCTGGAGCGGCTCCAGGTCATCGTCCCGGCCCTGGCCGCCACCGACCCGCTCCGGCTGCACCTGGACCGCTCGGCCGTGATGGCCGCCGGGCGCGCGCTGATCGCCGGAATGGTCGGCAGCCTGCCCCAGGCCGGCGGCGGTCCGGACGGGGTGGCCGGGGGCGGCCC
>Ga0134128_10008620_pt1 | contig 12277 bp, 9 predicted proteins | sample KB31754_FD_96462 | JGI IMG/M metagenome (GOLD analysis project Ga0134128, IMG submission 96462) | Terrestrial soil microbial communities with excess Nitrogen fertilizer from Kellogg Biological Station, Michigan, USA - KB3-175-4 | ecosystem: Environmental > Terrestrial > Soil > Unclassified ...
AACGACGCCGTCCGCGCCGACCTTGTATTCCAGACCACCCTGCAGGTCCCAGGCGGTATTATTGTTCCGCGGGAAATCGGTGATCGCGCCGGTACTGCTGTTATAATTTTGGGCTTCAATGCTGCTCCTGTTCGCGACACTGAAGCCGGTCAGCAGCTTCAGATCCCGCGTGAGATGCAGTTCATTTTCCACGGCTCCCGTCGTCGTCCCATCGGACATGGTACGTACCGGCTGACCCACATTGTGCTCACGGTGTACATCCTGCCGGTACTGTAAATTGACTTTAATGACATCTCGTCCAAACTTTTTCCCATATTCCGCGATGCCGCCGAACGTATAGTCGTTATAGATGCTTCGAAACGCGTAAGGCCGCGTTATCGTCGTAAACGTGCCATTGTCGTAGGAATCGATCTCGTTTTTGAACTGATCGTAATACAACCTCGTTTTGACATAAGAAGTGCTGTCGATACCCGTATTGCCGAGATAATAAAAGCTTTGTTTGTCCCAATAGGGCCATTTCCAATACCGCGGACTCTTGAGCTGCGAGTTCAGACTATCCCTGCCAGTATATACGGGGACTCCCTTCACACCATGCTGATCGATATAATTGAATGCATATTCGCTGCCGGCATTGGGCGTGAAACCCACCTTGACATCTACCTTGTCGTCTTTGCTATAGGAGTTGCCGCGATAGCCGCTATTGATGGGCTGCGTCTTCGTAGCCCTGAAATCGGATGAAAGCGGAAACGAATCCCGCTCGATGCGCGACACCCCGCCCTGTACATAGAACTTGCCGAGATTGCTGCCCACGTGCAGATCGCTGCGATACCCGCCCGTGAGCCAGCCCGTGGCGCCCGTAATCTCCAGCGGACGTACCGGTCGGCGTGTCACGAGGTTGATGGCGCCGCCAACGGCATTGGGGCCATATAACAGCGGTGTATATTCTTTCGATACCGTGATCTCCGCAAGATCGAAGGTCGTAAAACGGGCCATGTCGACATAGCCGTCGTACGGTTCATAGATGGGAATGCCATCGAGCAGCAGCGGCGTCGAGCGCAGGTCGAAACCGCGGACGTATACCGCGGACTCATTTCGGGGACCCACGGCCGTGAGACTGAGGCCGGGCAACAAACCAAGGGCGTGCGAGATATCGGTGCGGTTGTACTGCTGGAACTGCTGTGCATTGACGGTAGTGCCCACCAGCGAGGGTTTTCCGCTCACGACCACGACCTGTCCGAGCGTCAGGGGATGGTAGGCTGCCGTATCGGCGGCAGGGCTAAGCTGTCTGGCGGAATCCTGGGCAGTGGCCGTAAGCATTGCTGCTACGCCGGAAAAAAGAAAGAATACTTTTCTCATAGACAGTAATTTTTCGTTATATATTATAAAATACAACGGTAGGACCGCAAGGTAGGAGTTTGACGCGAAAAGATCGCGTATGTTTTATTTTCTAATGCGTGCTGTCTCTGCTTCGAGGAACTGATTAAAGCGTGCGCGTAGCTCGCGATAATAGATGATGAGGGCTTTGGCTTCGGCGGAGATAGTAGAGCCGCCGCCCTTTTGGCCACCTGTGGCGGTGATCACCATTGGACGGAGTGCCGTTGCGTTGAGGTTATTGACAATGCCCCAGGCTTTTTTATAGGACATGTCCATTTTTTTTGCGGCCTGATTGATGGAACCCGTTTCTTCGATGAGCTCCAGCAACTGCACCGGACCGGGGCCAAAAAAACGCTGGCCCTGGTGTTCGATCCAGAGACTACCATTGGCGGCTACCTCTGTAAGCGGAAGAAATTCCCATAGATCCGGGGATGATGGCGGGGCTGTTTTGCGTGTGGGCGACATGGATCAAGGAGTTAAGATCAGGGACTGCCTGGCGTTACCCAGCAGGGCGACGAGCCGGTCGAGCTTTCGGGTCTGCTCGCTCGCGAGCTCACGTCGATGGGCATCCGTGTAGAGTTGACTTTTAACAAGCGGAACGGTATAGGGGATTACCCAGGCGCGAAGCGCTTTGGCTACCGCATCCATGGCGTTGATGCCCTGCATGGCCTGGCCGCCATCGGCCCAACATACCAGTCCCACGACTTTGTCGGTGAGATAAGGTTTTTCGTTCTTTGACGTAAGCTCGAGCCAGTCCAGACAATTCTTCATGGCGCCCGTCATTCCTCCGTGATACAAGGGCGTGAGCCAGATCTGCAGATCGCTTTGCAGGAATGCCTCGACCATCTCCTCCACCGCGGGCCCGGGATGGGACTGCCGCAGTTCAAAAAAAGGGATATGCGCATCGGACACGTTCACCTCGGTGACGGAATAGGATTTATCGTTGAGTAACTGATGCAGATAGGCGGTGATCTTCCGTCCGGTGGTCTCCGGCCTGCTGTCGCTGCAACCATTGAATAGTAGGACATTCATGCGCTAAAAATACGAAAATACGACGACTCGGGCGGTACGGGCGGCGACCCCCGGCGGCGCCGGCGAAACAACGGTCTTTAGTGCTCCGCCAGCGCGACGGCCGGCTTTACCCCCTTCTTCCGGCGGGTCAGCAAGAGCAGCGGCATACAGACCACGAAACAGATACCCAGGAGCAGATAGGCATCCCCAAAGCTCAGCACATTGGACTGCCGGACGACGACACTGTCCAGCAACCCGAGGGCCTGATGCTGGGCGTCCGCCAGTACGGCTCCTTTGTTCACAAAATACCGGGTATAACTGTCCAGCCGCGCCGTCAGGACAGGGTCGCCGCTGGTAACATGCTCGATGAGATCGGAACGATGCACGGCGTTACGCCGGGTCAGATAGGTATTGACCATCGCGATCCCGAACGAGCCGCCTAACTGCCGCATCATATTATTCAACGCCGTTCCCTGGGGGATATCCCGCGGTTCCAGCGAGGAGATCGCCAGAGTGGAGAGGGGCACGGTAACGATGGCCAGCCCCACACCCCGCCAGATCAGCGAGAGCGAGATATTCCAGAAACCCGCATCCAGATCCTCATGCGAAAGCTGCCAGGTAAAAACGATGAATAGGAGCATGCCGGTAGTGACCATGACCACGGGTGAGATGCCGCGTTGCAGCAGCCGGGCCGAGACCAGCAGACCGCCGATGGCCAGGATCGCGCCTGGGAGTAATAATAGGCCTGTTTGGGTCGGCGTAAAGCCTAGCAGCCGTTGCGCATACACGGGTGTGAGATACACCGAGGAATAGATGCCGACGCCGGAAACCAGGGTAAGAATCGCGGCTACACTGAGGTTCTTGCTCTTCAAGACGCGCAAATTAACCACCGGACTCCTCGTCTTCAATTGCCACCAGATGAATACGCCTATGCCGGTTACCGCCAGTACGGTAAGTACGACAATATAATTGGCCGAGAACCAGTCGTCCGTCTCGCCCCGTTCCAACACAGTCTGTAAAGACCCCACGCCTATCGCCAGCAAAAAGATACCGAACCAGTCGATACTACCGGCTTTCGATTTCACGGGCGGCTCACCGAGCAGGCGCGAACAGATAATGACAACGGCAAGACCGATGGGCACGTTGATATAAAAGGTCCAGGGCCAGGAATAGTGTTCGGTGATAAAGCCACCGAGGGTAGGACCGATGGTAGGGCCTACGAAGACGCCTACACCAAAAAGCGCGCTGGCGATATTCTGTTTGTCCTTGGGAAATTGTTCATAGACGATGGCCGCCGATACACTCAGCAGCGCGCCGCCGCCCATGCCCTGTAAAAAACGGAAGGCCACCAATGTCCATATACTGGTAGCCTGTCCGCATAGAAAGGAACACACCGTGAACAGGATCACCGAGCCGATATAGTAATTGCGCCGGCCCAGTTTCCCCGCGAGGAAGCTGGTAATAGGGATTACGATCACATTGGCGATGGCGTAGGCCGTGATGACCCACGACGTGTCCTCCAATGTCGCTCCCAGATTTCCACTCATGTATGACAAAGCCACATTGACGATCGACGTATCGATCAGTTCCATCACGGCTGCGGCGATCACTGTGATCATCAGTACTGTCCGGTTCATATTTATTCCCTGCTGCTATTGATGATTTCCAGCGCCTGCTCGGGTGAGCTCAAAAAGACTTTATAGAGGTCGTCTGTTCCCGCAACCCGGATCTCGAGACGGTCTTCGTTAAGGGCCTTGACGAGATCTTCGGCCACAACCTCGGGTTTGATGCCCAGGTGACCGTTGATCTCGGTGGAGAATTCGGTGTCGACTAGCGGCGGCATCAGTTCGAAGACTTTGATATTCGTGGATCGCAGGGTGTAACGCAGGGATTGGGTGTAAGAACGCAGGGCTGCCTTGCTCGCAGCATAGGTCGCGAGACGGGCTCCCGGCGCAAACGCTACGATGGAGGTCACATTGACGATGGCCGCCTGGGGCTGACGCCGGAGCAACGGCAACAGTTTTTCAGTGAGCCTGATGATCGATAAATAGTTGGTCAATATTTCCTGCCCTGCCTTGTCGTAACCCGCCGCCTGCTCGGCGGCGAGATCATAGACAAAGGCCTTACCGGCATTGTTGATGACGATGTTGAGATCGGGATGTTCGCGATACACCTGTTCGACGAGCCGATCCACATCCGCTGCATCCGAGATATCGCCCACGATGGCCGTGGTATTTTTCAATTTGGCGGCTGCGGCTTGCAAACGCGCCGCATTTCTCCCGGTGATGATCACTTTATTATTATCGCTAAGCAATTGAGCGATAGAAAAACCAATGCCGGCGCTGCCGCCGATGATGAGAATTTTGTTGTTGGACGTTTTCATGATCTTCTGATTTATATAATATACCGATCGGTATATTTTTGAGTAAAAAAAATTCAAACTGGAAGGTCGCCGGCTAGCCTTTAGAGTCCCCGGATCAGCTGTTCGATCGAATCGATCACAGACCTGGCATACGCCGGCTTTCCCGTGCCTCTTCCGATGACGATCATGCCCTCGAGCATGGCGATAATGGTGAGTGCGGCCTGCTCGCTATTCACGGCGGATCTGAATTCACCGGCGGCCTTACCCTGGTCGATGAGGACGACCATCCGTTCCTTCCATTGGATCAGCGCGGCGCCGGCCTTCGCCCGTAAGCCGGGATGCGTGTCGTCGGCATCTACGATGGTATTGAGCACAGGACATCCACCCGTGGGCAGGTCATGATTGCCGCAGTTCGTGTACACCTCTACATATACCAGCAGCTTGTCGCGATAGCTCGGGTATTGGTCCATCGCCTTTTTGATCGCCTCCTGTACCTTTTTATAAGAGTAATCGAAACAAGCCAGTGCGACCTCGTCCTTGTCCGCGAAGTTGCCGTAGATACTACCCTTGGTAAGGCCCGTAGCATCGGTCATGTCGCTGAGGGAAGTGCCGGAATACCCCTTGGTATTGAAGACCGGTGCCGCCTTCTCGATAATGAATTGCCGTGTACGTTCTGCCTTATTCATGACGTAAAATTATACCAATCGGTATAATTTGCAAAATTTATTTTTCCGTCCCGGGCATTTGCCAAAGCCGATGCGGTAGTCGATCACGCCGGCATCAACGGCGGCGAACTAGCACGCATATTGCGGTCCGGCTATAATGCTCTTTTCCGGGCCGGGCCTTTCAGGGTCCGGCCTTTTTATTATCTTCAGCGGATGAACGCACCTAGCCAACGCTACTATTCCCTGGACGTCTTCCGGGGAGCCACCGTCGCCTTTATGATATTGGTCAACAACCAGCCGGGAGCCGCCTATGGACCGCTGGATCATGCGCCCTGGCATGGACTCACACCCACCGACCTCGTGTTCCCCTTTTTCCTTTTTGCAGTGGGCAACGCGCTGGCATTCGTGATGCCGAGATTCGAAAGCCAGGGCACAAAAGCGTTTATGCGCAAAGTGATCAAACGCACCCTGCTGATCTTCGTCATCGGCTTTTTGCTAAACTGGTTCCCGTTCTTTCATTGGGATCACAACCGACTCATCCCCACGGGCTGGGAGTATATCAACGACAAGGGCGAGCTGGCAGGGATCCGCGTGATGGGCGTGCTGCAACGGATCGCGCTTTGTTACGGACTGGGCGCCATCATTGTCTATTTCGCCAAGCTAAGGGGTGCCTTTTTTCTCGCCGGCTGTATGCTCCTCCTTTATTGGGCCTGGTGTCTGTTGCTGGGCACGCCGGGCGATCCCTTTAGCATAGAAGGATTTTTCGGCACCGCGGTGGACAAAGCCGTGTTCGGACCGGTCCATATGTATCATGGCGAGGGCGTGGCTTTCGACCCCGAAGGCATCGCGAGCACGCTGCCTGCTATCGTGAATGTGATACTCGGGTATTTTGCCGGCACCTATCTGCAGAAAAAAGGAAAGAGCTACGAGACCCTGACCCATTTCTTTGTGGCCGCCATCATCCTGCTTTTTGCCGGCTATCTGTGGGGCACCATTTTCCCGATCAACAAAAAGATCTGGACCAGCAGCTATGTGTTGGTCTCTGCGGGCTGGGCGCTATGCTGTCTGAGTCTCCTGATCTACTTCATCGAATTTCGCGGCGCCACAGGGGGGCCAGAGGAAGGTGCCGGCAGTGGGGCGGCAGGAAGCAGCACCGGAGCCGTAGCTAAACCCGGTTGGAGCCGTTTCTGTGATGTCTTCGGAAAAAATCCCCTTTTCATCTTTATCGTCGCGGGCGCATTTCCCCGACTGGTGCGGCTCATCCGCTGGCCGGATGGCAGCGGCGGTTATACCAATCCCATGGCCTGGTTCCTCCATAAGATCTGCGACCCGCTGAGCGGCGGCCGCGCGGAGAATGCCTCGCTCATCTATGCCGGAACGCTGATCATCCTGTATTGGCTACTCGCCTGGACCCTGGACAGAAAGCGCATTTATATCCGTGTCTAGCCGCGTAAGCACGTCCTCCATATTGTTGGCCTGGAACTTCCGCAGAATATTGAGACGATGCGCCTCGATGGTCCGGACACTTACCCCCAGCGCCTCCGCGATCTCCTTGTTGCTGAGACGACCCGAGATCATCCGCAGGATCTGCTCCTCACGTTTCGATAATGCAGCTACCCCGGCAGCTGGAACGCGTTCTTTTTGCAGCCCGAAATATTTGCGGACAAGCACATCGCTGACGTCGCCGCTATAAAAGTATTTGCCCTGGTACGCCGTGCGGATGGCGGCAAGCAGGCTGCCGTTGCCGGCTTCCTTCAGGATATACCCATAAGCGCCCAACTCGAGCGCTTTAGCCACGTACTCCGGGTTGTCATATCCGGTAAAGAAGATGATCTTCGCCCCCGGTTCCAGCTGCAGCAACCGCCTTCCCGTCTCCACGCCGTCGATACCCGGCATCCGGATGGCCATGCTGATCACATCGGGGCTCGTCGCGCGCAAGCGTTCCAGCGCCGTCTCTCCATCCCCCGCTTCGCCCACGACGGCCATGTCCGACTCGCCAATAAGTAGACTTTTTAACCTGCTGCGGAAAGACTCGTCACCGTCGACCAAAAAGACTTTAATATTCACATTCATATACTTAGGGTAGCCCATGCAAACATATGAATAAAATATAGATGTTGTGGTTAACGGCCTATTAAATCGAATAATTTTATCAAAATGATAATAATAGTCGTATTAAAATAAAAATAATATGGCAAACCCATCCCCGAAAATCCGTCCTCGGTAAGCAAACCGTTACCCGCCCATCTTCGTTACCTTTATCCCTCTTTAAACATTTCATATGAAACCAGTCTTAACTCTCGTGTTATCCTTCCTCTTCTTTGGTTCCATCAACGCGCAGCGTGCCGCTCCCGACGTGCTCAAGACCTCGGCAGGGTCCCTGACGATCCAGCCACAGGTCCATGCGACCCTGGTATTGTCGCTGCCGAACCTTACCATTTATGCCGACCCCACCGGTGGGGCCGCCAACTACACGGGCTTGAAATCGCCGGACCTGATCCTGATCACCGATATCCACGGCGATCATTTCGATCCCAAAACGCTGGCCGAGGTCAGTACGCCTTCGACGACCATCGTCGCCCCAAAGGCCGTGACCGATAAATTCACCGGCGACATCAAAGGAAAGGTCGTGGTGCTTGGGAATGGCGAGACGATTAAGCAATCCGGCATCGGCATCGAGGCGATCCCGATGTACAATCTGCCTGCAGACGCCGCCAATCCCATGCATCCCAAGGGTCGGGGTAACGGTTATGTCCTGACTATCGGTGGCAAACGGGTGTATCTCTCCGGCGATACCCAGGGCATCCCCGAAATGCGCGCTTTGAAGAACATCGACGTGGCATTTGTTTGTATGAACCTGCCGTATACCATGGATGTGGACGAGGCCGCCGATGCGGTCCTGGCGTTCAAGCCGAAGATCGTATACCCGTACCACTATCGCGGCGCCAAAGGACTCAGCGATGTGAATGCGTTCAAATCGAAGGTCGAAGCGGGCGATAAAAACATCGATGTGCGGTTGCGCAACTGGTACCCGGCTGCGAAATGATCGGCATGCGCCACACTCTTACGACGCACGATAAGGTCACCCTGGCGGGGCTCGAGGGCTGCAGTACTATCGCTCACTGAACTCCCCATGGGCCAGATCAGCATTTATACCAATAAAAAAGGGCTCCGGAGAGCCCTTTTCGTTAAATCGCGTGCGCGCTTATTGTGCATCCCACCACACGCGGCTGGCTGTTGTAATGCCATTCTGCTGTGGTTGCGGGTTGGTCAGCGTTTCCGTCTGTGCGATAGGCCAATGACGGGGAATGTAGTTCACATACGCATTCTGTACGAGTGAAAGCGTCGGGAAACCCGTGCGCCGCCAGTCGTTCCAGGATTCGGGGTTGAGGAAGTTGGCTACATACTTTTCCGTGATGATCTGCTGGATGGCGTTGCCGGTGGTCAGCAGGGGCCGGCTGGCGATATAAGCAGCGCTGGCGCCGGAGCCGATGCCAAGCATATCCATATGCGCGGCAATGGCCGCATTATAAATGGGCTGGGCCGCGGTGGCGCCCGATTTGATAAAGGTTGCTTCTGCCTTGATAAACAAGGCCTCGCTATACGTCATCAGATAGAGCGGAGCGCTCGTCCCCGAATTGTCGTCCTCCAGCGGAAGATAACCTCCATAGATCGGCCGGAAACTGGAAAACACCGTGGGGTCAGGCGACGGGTCGGCGCCCATCGTCCTTCCGAGATAGGTTCCGTTCTTACCGGTATCGGCGATAATGGGTAACCGCGGGTCATTACGCGCTTGCAGCGAGTCGATAAAGGAGGCTGCCATGACGACGCCACCTGCACCCGGCTGGGTATTCGACCACCAAGGCGTTTCGGCCTGGGCGCTGCCGGGATAATTGACCTGCGCATTGTCATCATTGGAGGCGAAGGCATTGGCCAGAGCGGCAAGTGCGCTGTCGGCCTGCACCGAAGCCGTACGGCCCGGCGCCTTGGTCAAATGCAAATAATAACGTGCCTTCAACGCATAGGCGAATTTTGTCCACGCGGTCATATCGCCGCCATAGATATAATCTTCCGTACCCGGGGCCACTGCACTGGGCGTCTGGGCGGCGTAATAGATCCCGCTGTCCAGCAGATTTTGGATATCGCCATAGATGGACTCCTGGGGATCGTATGCCGGTTTGGGGTTCTTCACGATATCGAAAGCCTGGGAATAAGGAATATCGCCCCAAAGATCCGTGGTGATCGCCAGGTTATACGCAAAAAGGATCTTGCCGATAGCGGCATACTGGTTATGACCTGCGGCCTCGGCCTGGCCGATCATGACATTCAGATTTTCGAATGTATTGGGATATTCGTAGAACGTCCAGGTATTGTCCACGTCTACGGGAACGATCAGGTAACTTTCGGCATTCGGCGATGGCTGGTTCAGCGAAAGATACTGCATCCAGTAAGCGCAGGTCGTGCCATAAAAACCCCCGGTGACCTGCGTGCCGGTGGTGATCTCCACCGGGTTGAGTATCAATGACTCGCTTACGGTCAGCGGATCGTTCGGGTCTGTATTTACATTTAGGAACTTCTTACAGCCGGTACCCAGGAGGGTGATTCCGGCCACGAGTAGGGTATATAGTTTATAGCTTCTTTTCATGTCAAGTTTTTTGATGGTTCTTAGAAGGATGCTTTCACGCCGATGATGATCGTATGGTTCGCCGGCGCCACGAAGCTGGCCAAACCCTGACCATTTCCACTTGTGAGGCTCGATTCAGGATCGGAACCCAGATAATTCTTATGCAGGATGAAGTTGGTAGCCGTTACCGTGAGCACCAGGCTCTTGACGGGACCGCCCTTCTTGATCAGGTCATTGGTGAAATTGTAGCCCAGGGATGCCTGGCGCAATTTGAGATAAGAAGCATCTTCAACAGAAGACTCCGAAGTAGTGGAATAGACACCCTGGTACCAGGCCTGCGTCAGCGGTACCGGAGTGGTATTGGGTTTGCCTGTGCTTTGGATGATGCCATCGAAAAGATGCAGCTGTCCACGCTGTTCGGTGGGCTTGGTCGTACCGTAGAAGTTCAGATAGTGATCGTCCAGGTTCAGGATCTGGCCGCCCTGTTTCATATCCAGGGTGAAAGAGAAGCTGAAACCCTTGTAGAACAGATCGCTCGTCAGACCGCCGAGCCAGTTGGGCTGCACGCTGCCGATGGGCCCCGAGACATTCGATTCCTGGGGATAACCATTGTCATCCAGCAGCAGTTTGTGCGTCGCACTGTCACGCAGGAACTGCGAACCATAGATGACGCCATAGGGCTTGTTGGCAAAGGCAAAGATGCCCGGATCGGTAAAGCCGGCGAACTGGATATTGGTCAGGCCGGGCGCGAGTCTGGTGACCATATTCTTGATCTTCGTCCAGTTAACCGAGACATTCCAGGTCAGATCGCGGGTCTTGATCGGCGTTACACCGAGCACGATCTCGACGCCTTTGTTGTACATGTCACCTGCGTTGATGTTCACCGAACTAAAACCCGTGGCAGGCGCCCAGGGCGTCCCGGTGGTCAGGAGCTTGGTGCTTTTCCGATCGAAATAGGTCACATCCAGCGAAGCCCTGTTCTGAAACCACTTGGTCTCGATACCCGTTTCAAACTCCTTGAGGCTTTCGTTCTGCAAGTTGAAGGCATAGGTAGACGAGAGCTGGAAACCATTGGTCCCGTTCACGGGGTAGGCAATATTGCTGATGCTGTTATGGTAGTACGGGATGTTGAGGGCATAGTCGGGTACGTTGTCGTTACCCACACCCGAATACGATACCCGGATCTTACCATAGTTCAGGATGGGATTGGTCTCCATCTTCAGGGGTTCGGTAAAGATGAACCCGATGCTACCCGATCCATAGGGATAGAACTGCTTGTTAGTAGACAACGCCGAGGTCCCGTCATACCGGACCGTTCCGTTCAGGATCAGCATCTTCATGTATTCGAAGGTGGCCTGGCCATAGAAACCTACTTTGCGTCGGTTATAATATGCATAGCTCGAGGTTACATTGCTGGCATTGCTGATATTGTAGAACCCGGGAATCGAAAGCGCTACCCCCTGCGCATAATTCGAGTTGCTATAGTTGCTCAGGATGTTGTTCCCGACGATAAAGTCCCCGGACAATTTGTCGGAGATATCCTTCTTCGCCTCGATGAAAAAGTCATGGTTCAAGTTGATCGTCTTATTATCCCGTTTCCACAATTTACCGTCCGGCGAAGTGGAACCGATGATCCCCACATTTTCATGATAACTGGTGGTATTCCAATACATATCAGCGCCGAATCTTTCCGTAACGCTCAGCCAGGGCCAGGGGTTATAGTTGATGTTGACCGTCGGCAGGATACGATCCGTTCCGTCATCCAGACCGGTGTTGTCTACGATCCAGTAGGGGTTGTTACGGGCTGCGCGATACACGCGCTGCGTCCCATCGGGATTTGTGGTGGGGAAAGGATTCCAGGAAATGGGGCCCGCATAGACCGTCCACAAGGGATTGTTCAGCCCGTCACCTTCCAGCAGCCGATGGTTATCCGTGTGGATATAATTGAACTGGGTGGTCAGGTTGAGGTTGTTCAACAGCCGCGTTCCATATTTGAAGAAAAGCGAGTGGCGGTCATAATTCGTTGTCGGCTCGGTACCATCGGTCTTGAGATAGCTGTAGGAGACCAGGTAATTGGACTTGTCGCCATAGCCGCTTATCGAGATATTGTTATCGGAGGTATGCCCCTGTTTGAAGAACATCTTCAGCGGATCATATTTGGTAACGCGAGCTCCATTGACCGTCAGGGTATCGATCTCGGGACCAAAGGAGGCCGAACCCAGTTGACCGGCATTGCCATCG
>Ga0134128_10008623_pt1 | contig 12276 bp, 8 predicted proteins | sample KB31754_FD_96462 | JGI IMG/M metagenome (GOLD analysis project Ga0134128, IMG submission 96462) | Terrestrial soil microbial communities with excess Nitrogen fertilizer from Kellogg Biological Station, Michigan, USA - KB3-175-4 | ecosystem: Environmental > Terrestrial > Soil > Unclassified ...
CCGCGGCCTACCCCGGCCGGCAGGTCGTGGTGTTCACCGGCGACGGATCGATGACCATGCAGCTGGGCGACTTCCTCACCGCCGTACAGCACCGGCTACCCATCAAGATCATCGTGGTGAAGAACAACACGCTGGGCCTGATCAAGTGGGAGCAGATGGTCTTTTTGGGCAATCCCGAATATGGGGTCAACTTCGCACCGCTGGACTTCGTCAAGTTCGCCGAAGCCGCCGGAGCCCGCGGCATGCACATCGAAGACCCGACCACGTGTGCCGAGCAGATGCGCGAAGCGTTTTCCTGGGACGGCCCGGTCATTATCGAGTGCCTGGTCGATCAGCACGAGCCGCCGATCCCCGCTAAGGTGAAAAGCAATCAGGTCACCGCCATGCTGCAAGCGCTACGCCAAGGCTCCCCCAACCGCAACCGGATCGCGCTACAGATGGTCAAAGACATGCTCGACGAGTCCAGCTTCGAGGCCAGCCCCGGACACCACGTTCCGAGCACCATCGGCCGGGTGGCGGCGAAAGTCGCCGCAACATTGCGCGACCGCGCCGACGCCGACCATCCGGAGTAAACAGTGTGTCGCCGAGTTCGATACGAACTCGGCGACACGCAGGGACAAACGGGTTGGTGACAAGCGGCCGTCACGAAGAGCTGCGGCTGACCGTTATCGCCATCAAGATGATGAGCGCCCCCACCACAATGCCTCCCGAGGTGAGGCCGAGAACGATCCAGATCCACGGTTGCATATGCGCCTCCACTTATAGGGTGTACAACCGATCGCTGGCTTTCCACTGGCATGCCGCACTAAACCTGGTGCGTTAGCTGACATCACTGTGTGATAGGTCACGAACCGGCGGATGAAAGGGGCGAATCAGCTTGATGGCCGCACCGGGTCCCGGGGCATGAGGCTGGCCACCGCATCAGCCGCGTCGCCGACGAACAATGCCTGTCCACGCCGGATGCGCTGACCGCGCAGCGACGAGTCCTCGGTGAGCCGGACCACCACGTCCCGCAGCCCCGACTCGTCGTCGACCAGGTCGGTCAACCCCAGCGCAGCGAGCGCGCCGGCATCGTGCCGACCGTGCCCGGTGATCGGCCGGAAGGTCACCACCGGCAGCCCCACCCGCAGCGCCTCCTTGGAAGTGAGCCCGCCGGCGTTTTCGACCAGCACGTCGGCCGCGGCCATCAATCCGGCCATATCGGACACCCAGCCGAGCGCCACGGTGCCCGGGATGGTCGCGAGCTCGTCGCGCAGCGCTTCATTGCGGCCGCACACCACCACCGGGACCCAGCCGGGCCAGCGCGCGATCGCGGACACGGCCTGCCGGACAGTCCCAAGGCCCAGTGACCCACCGACGACCAACGCCGCTCGCCGGTTGTCGGGAATCCCGAGCTCCCGGCGCACGGTGGCGCGCCGGGCCGCGGCGTGGTCATTGAACCCGGCCCGGACCACCGGGCCGCATACCTGCACCGGGGCGTCGACGCCACGGCGGCGTAGCTGCTGCGCGGCGTCGTCGGAGATGCACAGGTAGGCGTCGGTGCTGGGATGCAGCCACAGTTCGTGGACCGAGAACGTGGTGATGAACGTCACCGCCGGGCAGGCGAGCTCGTCGTGGGCACGCAATCGGGCCAACGCGAGCGCGGCGAGATGGTAGGTCGACACGGCCACGTCGGGCCGGAACTGGGCAACGTGGCGGCGCAGCCCGGGAAGCGCCAGCCGAACCGGAATCCCCACCCGCCCGCCGGCAGCCTGCTGGGCCAGGAAGAAATGCCGGTATACCAGGTCGTAAAGCTTGGGCGCCCGGTTGACCAGCCACGGGTACACCGCGCGCAGCCAGCGCCCGGCGGGTGCGGGCATGAACTCGGTCAGGTCCACGATCTCGACGTGGTACCCGCGGGCGTCCAGCCGTCGCGCGACTTCGCGGCTCACCTCCAGGTGCCCGCCTCCCATCGCCGCGGTGACGATCAATATCCGTGCCGCACCGTTACCCGTCTCCACGCCGCAACCCCCACATCCCCAGCCGTGCCGTGCTCGGGATGCCCTGGATTCCGGCACCGAAACGCCGACATGGCAGCAAGGCTGCCGGGTGCGGTGTAGACCGAGACCGGCGTGGGAAGGTTAGGGACAGCGACGGACCAGGGTCTTGACGGATGGGGAGGTGGGCAAGCTGTTGGTTTACCCGCTGACCCTGGTCGCAGCCCTGTTCGTGGCGATCGGTGAGGTGATCCAGCAGCGCTCGGCAGCACATGCGCCGCCGGAGCACAACCTGTCGCCACGGCTGCTGGTGTGGCTGGTGCGCCGCCCGCAGTGGCTGGTCGGGGTGGCCGCCTCGACGGCGGGCAACGTGCTGTTCGCCGTCGCGCTGAGCCACAGCAGCCTGGCACTGGTGGAGGCCGTGTTCGTGGTGCGGCTGCTGTTCGCGTTGGTGCTGGCCGCAGCGTGGGGGCAGCATCGAGTGCCGGCGCGGGACCTGCTGGGATCGGTGGCGATCACCGCGGGGCTGGTTGGTTTCATCTACGCGGCCCAACCGAACAAGGGTTCAGGTGTGGCGCCGGATCTGCACTGGGTACTGGGGGGTGGTGGTGTCGTCGCGGTTGTGGTGGTGCTGACCGCCATCGCGAGGAGGGCTGACCCGGCTCGCAAGGCAGTGCTGTTGGGTACCGCTTCCGGCATTCTGTTCGCGTTGCAGGCGTCGCTGACCCAACGCTCGATGCACGTGCTGTCCGACCGCGGTCCCGTCGAGCTGCTGCTGACGTGGGAAGGCTACGCATGCGCCATCACCGCGTTGGTCGGCATGCTGCTGCTGCAGAGTGCGTTCGAGGCCGCGCCGCTGCCTGCCTCCTACCCCGCGGTGGTGACCACCGAGCTGATCATCGGAGTCGCCCTGGGGGTGTTCCTCCTCGGCGGCACCCTGGCGCTGGGCACAGTGGTCATCACCGCTACCACGGTGAGCCTGCTTGTGATGATCGGCGGTATCTGCCTGCTGACGACGTCGCCGCTGGTCACCGGCCAGCTTGATCGGCTGGTCCGGCAACAGGACGTCGGGTTGGCCTGGCAGGTCGAGCAGCAGCTGGCTCGGGAACTGCGCCGGGCTGATCGGGCGGCACAGCGGTCTGCTCGGGGCAGTCGTCGATCCGGCGGCAGCGTACGGCTGCGCCGGGAGTTGCGCCGGATCGACGATGGCATCGAGCGGCTGTGCGAGCTGCAAGACGATATCCGCCGGCATCGCACTGCCGAGGAGCGGCGACTGCGGGCGTTGCCCGCTGAGCAGCGCCGCGAGGGCGCCGCGTCCGCGCGGGCATTGCGGGACCGGGAACGGGCCATCGACGAGCGTGCGCAGCGGTTGCGGGCCCGGGCGAGTGCGCTGGCCAGTGCCGGTGGGCTGGCGTGGAGTTCGGGGACTGAGGGGTAACCGCGGTGTCCTCGCTGGGAAATACGTTGATCTCCGCCGGTGCCGCGCTGGTGGCCGGTATGTGCCTGGCGGTGACCGGCCTGCTGCAGCAGGGGGCCGCCAGCAAGGAGTCCTCGGACAAGCAGTTCTCCCTGCGGCTCATCGCCGATCTGGTCCGCAACCGGATGTGGCTGGCCGGGATGGGTGCCGCGGTGGCGTCTTACGTGTTCCAGGCGGTGGCGCTGGCAACCGGCCCGTTGTCGCTGGTGCAGCCGCTGGTGGTCTCCGAACTCCTGTTCGCGATCCCGATTTCGGCGCGCCGGCATCAAGCCAAGCTGGGGTGGCGGGAGTGGGGCGGACTGTTCACCGTGACCGCCGGGCTCGTCGTCGGCATCGTCGCCGCGGATCCCCACCGCGGGCACCCCATTCAGCCGTTCTCATCCTGGCTCTGGGCGCTTGTCACGGTGGCCGCGATCGCGGTGGGCGGGGTGATCATCGGCAAGTCGATCTCCGGACCGGCCCGGGCCAGCCTGTTCGCGCTGAGTGGAGCGACGGTGATGGCTCTGCAGTCGGCGCTGTACGCCACCACGATCGCTGAGTTGCGACAGAGCATCGGGCATACATTTCTGACCTGGCAGCCCTACGCGCTGATCGTCGCCAGCTTCACCGGGCTGTTCCTGGTACAGAACGCCTACCAGGCAGGCCCGCTGGCGGCGAGCATGCCGGTGATGGACGCGGTGTTGCCGATGGTGTCGATCGGGCTGGGAGTCGGGCTATTCGGCGAGCACATCCGGACCACTGTGGTTGGGCTGATCGGTGCCGCCGTGGGCATCGTGGCGCTGCTGGTCGGCATCGTGATGCTGGACACTTCCCCGGTGGTGCGCCGCCAGCAACGCCGAGAACGCCAGGATCGCCAGACCGCCGAGAAAGCCCCCCTGTGATCACCCTTCCCGCGCGCTCGGTACCCGTGCCTGCTCTTTCGCAGTCTGGATGCAGACTGCTGTTTCAGCGGGCTCGGAAACAGCAGTCTGCATCCAGACTGCGAGTTTCGGTGCGGTCGGTTACCGGCGGGTGAGCCAGCGGGTGACCAGGGCGGCGGTGAGGCCGGCAGCGGCGGCTGCCGGAATGCCGATGCGGGCCGCCTTGCGGGCCGTGCCGGCTGGTGGGCGTTGGCCGTCGACGGCCTGCTCGGGTGGGTCGCTGAGGTCACCCCTGACGTTACTGGCGTGCTCGCGGGCGAGTTTCATCACTTGAGCGACATGCAGTGCGCGCCGGCCGGTGCCCGCCTGCTCGATCTGTGTCTTGCAGGAGAACCCGTTGGCCACGACGAGCGTCGCCGGGTCGGCGGAGCGCACCGCGGGCAGCAGCGCCTGCTCCCCGCAGTCCAGCGAGATGTCGTATTTGCCCTTCTCGAACCCCCACGATCCGGCCAGCCCGCAGCAGCCACCGGTCAGCGGGTTGACCGAGACGCCCATCTGCTCCAGCAGCTTGCGCTCCGGGTCGATCCCGCCGGTGGCGCGGTGGTGGCAGTGCCCCCACAGCAGCGCTTCCCCAGCCAACGACGGCGGTGTGATGTCGAAGGTGGTGAAGAACTCCGCGAAGTGGTAGGCGTTGCGGGCCAGCCGCTGGGCGTCGTCGTCGTGCGGTAACAGCTTGCCCAGCTCGTCTTTGAACACGGCCAGGCAGCTGGGCTCCATCCCGACTATCGGCGTCCCAGCCCGAATCTCCGAGCGCAGCACGGACAGCACATGGTGCAGGTAGCGTTCGGCGGTGTCCAGGAACCCGTAGTCGTATAGCGGCCGCCCGCAGCAGACGTGCCCGGACGGCATCACGACCTGCCAGCCGGCCGCCTCGATGGCCTCCACGCAGGCCACCCCGACGTCGGTGTGCAGGTGGTTGTTGAACGTGTCCGGGAACAGCACCACCCGGCGCCCGTCCGGGTTCACCGTGCCGCCCCGCGCGGCGAACCACTGCTGCAACGTCAACGGCGCGAAGGACGGTAAAGCTCGGCGCCGGTCGATTCCGGCGACCAGCTTGGCCACCCGGGACAGGCCCGGCGTCTGGGTCACCGCGTTGACCAGCTCAGGCATCGCTGAGGCCAGCCGCGAGGCCTGGTCGATGAACCCGAACGCGTAGGCATACCGGGGCCGCCAGCGCCGCCAGGACCGGTAGTGGTGGTGCAGGAACTCCGACTTGTAGGTCGGCATGTCCACGTCCACCGGGCAGTCGCTGGTGCAGCCCTTGCAGGCCAGGCACAGATCCAGCGCGTCGGCGACCTCCCGGGACTGCCACCCGTCGGTGATCACCTCACCGCGCAGCATCTCGAACAGCAGGCGGGCCCGCCCGCGGGTGGAGTGCTTCTCCTCCCGGGTCACCTGGAAGCTCGGGCACATGGTCTGCTGGGCATCGGGCACCCGGCACTTGCCCACCCCGACGCAGCGCAGTGTGGCGTGCGCGAAGTCGCCACCGTCTTGCGGGTAGGCGAACTTCACCGCCGGCCGGGACGGGTTGTAGTCAACCCCGAGCTTGAGGTTCTCGTCGAAGCGGTAGGCGTCGATGACCTTGCCCGGGTTCATCTTCCAGTCCGGGTCCCAGATCAGCTTGAACTCGCGCATCGCGGCTATCAGCCGCGGACCGTACTGCTTGACCAGCAGCTCGGCGCGTTGCTGGCCGTCGCCGTGCTCACCGGACATCGTGCCGCCGTAGGAGGCGACCAGGTCGCCGGCTTGCTCCAGAAACGCACGGTAGGTGCGCAACCCGGCGGCGGTGCGCAGGTCGAAACTGATCCGGGAGTGGATGCAGCCCTCGCCGAGATGGCCGTACATCGCCCCGCGCAGCCCGTGCTTGGCATACAGCTTTTGCAGGTCCCGCAGGTAGTCGCCGACGCGGTCCGGCGGTACCGCGGAGTCCTCCCAGCCCGGCCAGTGGTCACCGCCATCGGGCGGGAACGCGGTGGACCCCAGCCCGCTTTCCCGGATCGCCCACAGGTCCTCGCTGTTGCCGCCTTCCTGCAGGCTCTTCGACATCACCATCCGGTCGGCGTCGTAGCCCTTCTCCTTCTGCAGCCACTCCATGAAGTCCTCGGCGCGCTGCACCGACTCGTCCTTGGAGTCGGCGCCGAACTGCACCATCAACCACGCCTGCGCGTCGTCACGGCGGGGCAGTTCGTGCAGGCCTTTCACGTTGAGCGACTTGAGCTGCTGGTCGTGCACCAGCAGGTGGTCGATCGCCTCCAGCCCGATCGGCTTCCATGTCATGATCTCGGTGACGTGGCCGGCCGCCTCGGGCATGTCGGGGTAGGACACCAGCACAGTGGTCCGCTCGAACAGCGCCGGGGTGAGCAGCAGGGTTGCCTGCAACGCCACCGCGCAGGTGCCCTCGGTGCCGACGAGGGCGCGGGCCACGTTGAAGCCCTTCTCCGGCAGCAGCTCGTCGAGGTTGTAGCCGGACACCCGCCGGGGCAACACGTCCACCGACGGGAAGCCGTCCCGGATGTCGTCGATGTACCGATCACGAAGGTCCCGCAGCTGGGCGTAGATCTGACCCTTGCGGCCACCGGCGGCGATGATCTCGTCGAGCTGGTCCTCCTCGTTGATCCCCACCCAGAACCGTTCCCCGTCGTAGGTGACGATCTCCAAGGCGTGGGTGTTGTCCGAGGTGCGGGGGCCCGGGCCATAGTGCTTGGCCTGCACCGAGTGGATGCCGCAGGAGTTGTTGCCGATGTTGCCGCCGATCGTGCACCGCGAGTGCGAGGACGGGTCGGGCCCGAAGACCAGCCCGTGCTTGCCGGTGGCCCGGTTGAGCTGCTCGTTGATCACTCCGGTCTGCGCGGTGACCCGGCGGGCGGTAACCTCGATGTCGCCGATCTCGGTGAGGTACTTGGAGAAGTCGATGACGACGGCGTTGTTGACGGTCTCGCCGGACAGGCTGGTGCCCCCGCCGCGCGACAGCACCGGGGCCCGGTAGCGGGAGCACGCCCGCACGGTCTCGACCACGTCGTCGAGCGTGCGGGGCACCACCACCCCGATCGGGACCTGCCGGAAGTTGGACGCGTCGTTGGCGTACATCGCCAGCGACCCGGCGTCGAAGCGCACCTCACCTCGCAGATGACGGCGCAGGTGGCGCTCCAACCCCTTGGCGTTGACCTTGTCGATGTCGCGCAGGTCCGTGCCGGCCATCAGTCGTTGCTCCCAGGCAGCTTCTCCTTGATCGATTCGGTGAACTCGTGCATCTTCTGCTTCACGCCCTTGGTGATGACGCCGATCTCCTCCGGGTCACCCTTGAGCATCGAGATGGCGGCCTTCTTGCCCAGCTCCCACTTGATGTGCGGCGGGATCGGCGGGATCTCCGGGTCGGTGACGACTTCCAGCACGCACGGCCGGTCCGCGGCCAGCGCCTCGTCCCACGCGTCGCCCAGCTGCTTGGGGTCGTCGACCTTGATGCCCTTGAGGCCGAGCAGCTTGGCGAACTCGGCGTAGGGCACGTCAGGGAGCCACTGCGTGCCCATGTACTTCGGGTCGCCGGCTTCGGCGCGCTGCTCCCAGGTGACCTGGTTGAGGTCCTGGTTGTTGAACACGCAGAACACCAGCGTGCGGTTCTGCCACCGTTCCCAGTACCGCTTGACGGTGATCAGCTCGGCCATCCCGTTCATCTGGAACGCGCCGTCACCGACGAAGGCGATCACCGGGCGGTGCGGGTAGGAGAACTTCGCACTGATCGCGTACGGGGTGCCGGGACCCATCGTGGCCAGCGTGCCGGACAGCGACGCCTGCATGCCGCGGCGCAGCTTCAGGTGCCGGGCCCACCAGTTGGTGCCCGATCCGGAGTCGGCGGTGAGGATGACGTTGTCGGGCAGCCGCGGCGACAGCTCGTGCGCGACCAGCTCCGGGTTGACCGGGTCGGCCGACTCGTGGGCCCGGTCGTCCAGCACCTGCCACCACTCGCGGACCTCGCCTTCGATCTTCTCCCGCCAGGACCGGTCCTCCTTGCGCTTGAGCATCGGGATCAGCGCTTGGAGGGTCTCCTTCGAGTCGCCGATCAGGCTGGCCTGGATGGGGTAGCGCACCCCGATCATCCCGCCGTCGATGTCGATCTCGACGGCCTTGCACTGGCCCTCCTCGGGCAGCCACTCGGTGTAGGGAAAGCTGGTGCCGACCATGAACAGGGTGTCGGCGCCCATCATCAGCTCATAGCTGGCCGTCGAGCCCAGCAGGCCGATCGGCCCGGTCACGTAGGGCAGGTCGTCGGGCAGCACCTCGCGGCCCAGCAGGGTCTTGGCCACGCCCGCACCCAGCAGTTCGGCGGCCTTGATCACCTCGTCGGTGGCTTCCGCGGCGCCCTGCCCGATGAGCATGGCGACTTTCTGGCCCTCGTTGAGGATGTCGGCGGCCTTGCGGATCTCGGCTTCCTGGGGGATCACCCGCGGCTTGAGGTACCCGACGCTGGTGTACACCGCGCCGTGCATCCGGGGTGGCGATGGTTGCGCATCCTCTTCCTGCACGTCCTCCGGGAAGATGATGGTGGCCACCCCCCGCCGGAACAGCGCGATCTTGCAGGCACGGTCGATGAGCTGGCGGGCCTGGGCCGGGTGCATGCAGGTCTGCACGAACTCCGACACGTCGGTGAACAGCACGACGGGGTCGATCTCCTGCTGGTAGGCGGCGCCCAGCGAGATCCGCTTCTGCTGCCCGACGATGGCCAGCACCGGCTGGTGATCCAGCTTGGCGTCATACAGGCCGTTGAGCAGGTGGATCGCGCCACCGCCGGAGGTGGCCATGCAGCAGCCGATCTGCCCGGTGAACTTGGCGTGGGCGGTCGCCATGAACGCGCCCATCTCCTCGTGCCGCGGCTGGATGATCTCCGGATCACCCTTGGCGCGATCCAGCGCGCCGAGGAAACCATTGATGCCATCCCCGGGGTAGCCGAAGATGCGATGGATACCCCACTCGGTGAGGCGTTGCAGGACGTAGTCGGCGACCTTGGGCATGCCCGTGCTCCCGTTTCTCGTGAAACATTCCTTATCCACCGACCGCTTACCCCGGTGCTCGCCCCGGCACACCTGCACGGCCGTGTTACTAAGGGTTGATCGGGGCGTGCGGGCGAGCGCCGCCGGGTCAGCTCACCGCAGCGGGATAGCTACCCGCCAGGGGTACGCGCGGTGCGTGCCGCACTGCGGTCCTCCGACAGCCGGCTCAGCTGCGGCTGACAGGACAGCGGCAGGGGCGGTGAGCGCCCTGCTGGCGGCCAGTGGTGCGGCGGGTCTGGTGCTGTCCGCCTTCGGCTGGCTCGACGGCCCTACCCGGTCATGAATGCCTGCGACCCTGGCCGGTCAGGCAGTACGAGCCGCGGCGCGGCCCACCGGCGTAACGGGCCGGGCTTCGAGCCTGCGGCAGGCGGCCACGGTGCTGTGGAGCAGCTCGCACAGCCGCGCGTCGCGCTGCGGCTGGGCCAGTTCGCGCAGCTGCTCGAACAGGAGCTGGAATGCTGAACTGACCGTCACGTTCGGTGGGTTCAGCAGTTCCCAGCAGCGCAGCCGGAGCCGGGTCAACCGGTCGCCGCGTTCGAGGCGGTGTATCCGCGCGCACGTTTTTGCCAACCTTCGCCGGGCGGCGCGGGGCGTTGCCGGCCGTAGCGCTTGGGCGGCCGCCAAGCAGCTGGCGATGACGCAGTGCGTCGTGGCCGGGTGCGCCCTGACCTCGATCAGGTCCGGGGCGAGCAGGGCCAGCTTGCTGCGCACGTCGTCGTCGACGATCCGGTCATTGACCAGCCGGGCCAGCGCCGCTAGCGCCGGCGGCGTACACCGGGGATGGTCGGTGAACCGAGTTCCCGCGAGCACCGAGACGTACTCCATGACGCACGCGCCGTCCTCTGGACCGCGGTGCCAGCCACGGGTGAGCACCGGGAGCTGATCCGGTACTGATGGGCCGGGCTTCATTTTCAGCCCGGGAGCCTTCACGAGCCGCTTCATTGCCCGACCCTCGCGCCTGGCAGGCCCGCTGGGTAGCTGACCGGCTCCATCGCCCGGCGACCCGGGATGTTCGCTGCGGGGTTGTACTTGCCCAGCGGCAGGATGGTTCGACCACCGGTGGCGCCGGCCAGCATCATCGCCCCGGCGGTGTAGAACGCTGCCGCCGGCGAACCCCACCACCCGGCCAGCAACGAGGCGACCATGAACGTCGCCCCGGCGAAGCCGAACAGGCCCAGGATCGACGGTGCCGCGATCGGCGTGAGCACGATGCGACTGCGGTCGGTCCAGCCTTCTGCGCTGTCCTGACCTGCACCGAGGTATCTTGTTGAGCCGGCTCCATCACCGGTGACCACCTGGTCACCCGCGATCTGATCATTCTTTGGTCGCATCCCTTGCACCTCCTGCTGCCTTGTCGAGATGGCTGACACCCCGGGGCTGCCCAGCTGACCGGGCGCTAAACCCACGCTCGCTCGAACAGACGCTTCGTTGCCGTCAGTTGTGGTGAGTGTCAGGTGGCGCGGCTGCCGGATAGAGGGTCTGCCAGTTCGGCTCGGAGGGGTGCGCTACCCCAGCGGGGCCAGCGCCGAGCGCGGCCAGCAGGTTGCCGGTGATGCGCCCGATCACCTCGGCGGGACACGGCCGGTCGCCGGGGCACGGAGTGAGGCCGTGGATCCAGGCATTGGTGCCGGAATCCCACACGCCCGCGTGGCTTTGTGGATCCGTGTAGTAGGTCATGTCGGAGTAGAACACTCCGCCGTGGTGAGTGCGGGCCTGCGCCTGGGAGGCGTCCAGCGGTGAGTGCGCGAAGACCGTCACGTTCGGCGGGTAGCCCAGCCGCGGATCGAGGCTGTCGACGTCGGAGCCGATCACACCGGGGACCTGCTGCCCGTCGTGCAAGCCGGTACCGGCGAAGATCCACGCACCGGCATCGGTGATGCGCAGCGCGCCCCGGGGTGCGTCTGGTAGCAGGAAGCCGTTGTAGGACTCGCCGACGAAGGTGTCCTCCGGCCAGCTCGCCGGGGCGGACGCCCAGGTGTTGCCGGTCACCTGCAACGGATTGCCGTGGCCGTTGAGTGGGTCCTGCGCCGAGTCGCGGTAGTCCACCTCCTGGCGATCCGGACCCAGCGCGGAAGCCTCCAGCCGGACGTGCCGCAGCATCCCGCTGGCCCCGAAGAACGCCAGATTCACGCCTGCGGCATTCGCCAACACCGCTGCCTGGCGTTCCCGCAGCGACCAGCATTCGTCGTGGCCCAGGGACAACACCGCCTTGTGATTGACGAGGATGTCCGGGTGCTGGATCACCGTCAGGTCGGTGACATAGCCGACGTCCAGCCCGTGCTGTTCCATCCAGCGCACCAGCGGCAGCTCCAACGTCAGAAAGTCCCCGCTGCCCGCACCGCCGTTGTAGGAGAACTCATACGGGCGGTCGAAGGACACCACCCGGGCCCGCGAACACAGCGGATACACCCGAGGCGGGCAGCTGCCTTTGCCTACGTAGTAGTCGTAGCCGCCGTAGGGGTTCCACGCCTGCCAGGTGAGTACGTCGTTTTTGACCAGGTAGGTGGCATGGCTGTGCGGATCCCACACCGTCAACGGGAGGTAGCTGGCCTGGCCACCGCTGCCGGCCAGCTTGAACAGGTAGTCGCCCGGCACGAACGCCGCCGTAATCGCCACTTGCAGGGTGGGCGACCAGTTCTCGCAAGACACCATATTGACGCCGGGGGTCACCGGGCACGGCGGCTGCTCGACGCCGGGCAGCTCGTCCGAACGCCACACCAACCGCCCGCCACTGGCCTGGTAGTAACCCATCCGGTAGGCCTCGACATGGAACCGTGGGGCATCCGTCGACACGAACAGCGACGCGGTGTCCCCCGCGGCGGCATACGTGCGATCGGCGAACCCGGTGATCAGCCCCG
>Ga0134128_10008624_pt1 | contig 12276 bp, 17 predicted proteins | sample KB31754_FD_96462 | JGI IMG/M metagenome (GOLD analysis project Ga0134128, IMG submission 96462) | Terrestrial soil microbial communities with excess Nitrogen fertilizer from Kellogg Biological Station, Michigan, USA - KB3-175-4 | ecosystem: Environmental > Terrestrial > Soil > Unclassified ...
CTCCTTTTGGATAATGCTCGGCACAGGCGCGACGCCGCGGCTCGGGCGCGACGGCTTGCGGGGGGCCTAACGACACAGAGCGTCTACGAAGAACTGACGCACTATGCAGCCGAACTGGAACACATTGCCCAAGGGCTAGAGCTACAGGCGATTCGTCTGGCGGAGAAGATCGCCAGGACTCGCGCTGTTAGTGAAGAGATACGGTTGCTAGTAACCGAAGCCCGTGCTCGCCTCTCGGATATGAAGAAGCCACCCATTTAGATGTTTGCTACCTAGTGCCGTGAATTTCCGGCAGAGCTAGGGGGGCATGCTCATCTGAATTGTTAGTGCCACGTATGTCAGGGCCAGGACGATGGCGATCGTGGCGAGCCACAGCGTCATTCGGTTCATGCCCAACTTTAGCGCGTGCGACGCGGAAGTTCTGATAAATTTTCGGGCGGGGGCTGCCCGTGCATCGCCCAACCTGACGCTTACTCACCCCACCCCCTACCCCCGTCTGCGATTATGCAGCCGCATAGTCCGAGGAAGCATGCTGCTGGCGACTATTGCCCCGTATCAGTTGCAGGATTTCGGGCGTTGAGCTTGGTGGCTTGCAGGTACGATTGCAGGTACAGCGCTGGGCCGTTAGCTAAGCTATTGATACTTAGCCGGTATTAGGCGTGTTGATGAGGACACCCCATCCGCCATACCTCGCCAAATACCAACTCGGAACGACTGCGCCCGGTCGAGAGCGCTCAACCTCGTGACCCGCGCCGGTCAGCTCCCTATAGCCAGTTCCGGGGCCGCCGCGAGACCAATGAGCTCACCGCGACGTTTGACGGCACATGGACCGCAAAATGCTGTTGCAGCGTCTTGCCATGGCCGAACGCCACGTCGCCGAAGGATGGGAGCATCTCCGCCGGCAGCGCGAACTGATCTCGGAGCAAGAGCGCGACGGTCGCGACACCTCCCTGGCTCGGGACCTGCTTGTGACCATGGAGAAGAGCCAGGAGCAACACTGCGCCGCACGCGATCGGATCGCTGAGAAGCTCGCTCGGCTCAGTTGACCACCCGGTTGACTTCCAGTTGAGCAACTGGGCGCCGCGGCGGCTCAGGAGGAGCGCCGAGTTTCATGCAGGAGACGATCGCGGTGCTCTTCTGCCAAGTGCAGGGTGCGTCGGAAGTCGAATGGCGCGACGGCGCAATTAAGAACGGAGAGAACGAAGCGTGACGGGGGGCCGTCCCTCGCATGCTAGTCCCGGTCAGGCGGGCTCAGCCGTCCCTCCAGCTCGTTCGCCATCCGCTCGTAGCTCTTGGCCGCCCCCAGCACCCCGGCACGGGCGTCATCATCGACGATCCCTTCCGCCGCCTGGCGAAGCTCCAATGCGCGATCTCGCCAACGCTGCACCCGTCCATCATCAACCGCCATGCGAAGAAAACAGCCGCGAAGGCGGATCATCGCGCGCGACCCCGAAAGGCGATAAATCTTCGGTTGGGGGCTGCCCACGCTGGCGGTTTTGGTCGGCGTGCTATCGGTTTAAGCCACCGATGCCCCGCTTGGATGCCGCTCGCAGGGCGCTCGTCCATTCCGGTAGACCGGCTGTAGTCATGCCGCTCCAGCAGCGCGCCCTCAGCTCCGGAGTATTCCGCACCCCAGAGCCGGCTGGCTTTTGCTCGCCCGCTGATGTGTTCTCGGCTCAGACATTGTCGGCCTCGGTCGATTGCGCCGGGGCGGCCGCCACCGCCTGGCCCCATGTCCAGCCGCTGATCTCGGGCATGTCGTCGCCATGCCGGCAAATATATTCCTTGTGCTCGATGAGCTTGTCGCGGATCGCCTGCTTGGCGTAAGCCGCGCGCGCGCCCAGCTTCGGCAGCCGATCGATCACATCGCTCACCAGGTGGAAGCGATCGATCTCGTTCATCACGCACATGTCGAATGGCGTGCTGGTGGTGCCTTCCTCCTTGTAGCCGCGCACATGCAGGTTGGCGTGGCCAGTCCGCCGATAGGTCAGCCGGTGGATGAGCCAGGGATAGCCGTGGAACGCGAATATGATGGGTTTGTCGGTGGTGAACAACGCATCGAAGTCCTGATGCGACAGACCATGCGGATGCTCACCCGCCGGCTGCAGCTTCATAAGATCGACGACGTTGACGACGCGGATCTTCAGCTCGGGCGCGTGCCGATGCAGGAGATCGACGGCAGCCAGTGTCTCGAGCGTCGGAACGTCACCACAGCACGCCATCACGACATCGGGCTCGCCGCCGCGGTCGTTGCTGGCCCACTCCCAGATGCCGAGGCCCGCGGCGCAATGCTTGACCGCCTGATCCATCGTCAGCCACTGCGGGGCCGGCTGCTTGCCCGCGACAACGACGTTGACGTAGTTGCGGCTGCGCAGGCAGTGGTCGGTTACCGACAGCAAACAGTTGGCATCGGGCGGCAGGTAGATTCGGACGATCTCGGCCTTCTTGTTGACCACGTGATCGACGAACCCGGGGTCCTGGTGGCTGAAGCCGTTGTGGTCCTGACGCCAGACGTGGCTCGACAGCAGGTAGTTCAGCGAGGCGATTGGCCGTCTCCACGGAATGTGATTGCACACCTTGAGCCATTTGGCGTGCTGGTTGAACATCGCGTCGATGATGTGGATGAAGGCTTCATAGCAAGAGAAGAAGCCGTGCCGCCCGGTCAGGAGGTAGCCCTCGAGCCAGCCCTGGCATTGATGCTCGCTCAGCATCTCCATCACCCGCCCGTCCGGGGCGAGATGATCGTCCCAGGGAAGCGTCTCCGCAGTCCAGGCGCGGTTGGTGACCTCGAGCACATCCTGCCAACGATTGGAGTTGTTCTCGTCCGGACTGAAGAGCCGGAAGTTCCGCGCCTCCATGTTCAGCTTCATCACATCGCGCAGGAACGCGCCCATCATGCGGGTGGACTCCGCCGTGACGGCGCCGGGAGCGGGCACCTTGACCGCGTACTCGCGGAAGTTCGGCAGCCGGAGATCCCGCATCAAGAGGCCGCCATTAGCGTGCGGATTGGCGCTCATCCGGCGCATCCCCCTCGGCGCGAGTTCGGCCAATTCGGGCCGGAGCCGGCCGCCGTCGTCGAACAGCTCCGCTGGACGATAGCTCTTCATCCATTCCTCGAGGATGTGCACGTGGGCGGGATTCTCGTGCATCTGCCCCATCGGCACCTGGTGTGACCGCCAGGAATCCTCGGTGCGCTTGCCGTCGATCTCCTTCGGGCAAGTCCAGCCTTTGGGCGTGCGCAGCACGATCATCGGCCAGCGCGGACGTCCCTTGAAACCGCCGCGCCGGACCTCGGTTTTGATCCGCCGGATGTCACCGATGACCATGTCCAGAGCATGGGCCATGAGCTGATGCATCTTTTGGGGCTCGTTGCCCTCGACGAAATAAGGCGTGTATCCGTAGCCGCGGAAGAGCTGCTCCAGCTCCTCATGGCTGATCCGGGCCAGCACGGAGGGATTGGCAATCTTGTAGCCGTTGAGATGCAGGATGGGCAGAACCGCGCCGTCGTTGGCCGGATGGAGGAACTTGTTGGAATGCCAGCTCGTCGCCAGCGGGCCGGTTTCCGCTTCGCCGTCGCCGACGACGCAGGCGACAGTCAGGTCGGGATTGTCGAAGGCGGCGCCGTAGGCGTGCGACAGGGCATAGCCGAGCTCGCCGCCTTCGTGAATCGAGCCCGGGGTCTCCGGCGCCACATGGCTCGGAATGCCGCCGGGGAAGGAGAACTGCATGAAGAGGCGCTTCATGCCCTGCTCATCGGCGGAAATCTCGGGGTAGACTTCGCTGTAAGTGCCCTCGAGCCAGGCGTTCGCCACCAGAGCGGGCCCACCGTGGCCCGGCCCCGTGATGTAGATCATGTCCAGGTCGTGCTTGCGGATGACCCGGTTCAGGTGCAGGTAGATGAAGTTCAGCCCCGGGGTGGTTCCCCAATGACCGAGAAGCCGCGGCTTGATGTGCTCCTTGGTCAGCGGCGTTTTCAGCAGCGGGTTGTCGTAGAGATAGATCTGTCCGACCGAGAGATAATTGGCGGCGCGCCAGTATGCGTCCATCAGCGCGACTTCCCCGTCCGAGAGCGCGTTCGCCATCATTGCCTCCGTTGGGTCCGGACGATCGACTGCCCGTCGTGCCTTTCAGTCGTCGCGTCACGCGCGGCCTCCACGCCTCGAACGCCGGCCTCGCCCAGCCCTGGCGGAAAAACGTGCCGCACGACCCGTCCCTGCGCCATCGGGTGACTCCCCTATGGCTCTGCTGGCGCGTTCCAGAACGATCGGCGGGTCGTCAGCGTGTCAGGGTGAAGCGGAACTCAGCGCGCGATGGCGACCGTGCACAGCGCGGTATTGGCGATCTTCTGCGACACGCTGCCGAGCAGAAGTCCGGCGAGCCGGCCGCGCCCGCGACTGCCGACAACGATGAGGTCGGCCTTGGCTCGCTCTTGAAGGCGCAAGACTTCCTCGGGTGCATCGCCAAAAAGGATCTCGCTTCGAACGGCGCCGGCGCCGCACGCCACAGCTTGCATTCGTGCCTTGCCCAGCGCGTCGCGGGCGAGGCCTTCCGCAAAACGCCCGGCGCCTTCGCCGCGGCGCGCTTGATCCCGCTGAACGTCCATCAGCGCAAAATCCGGCGGCACTGCTTCGCGCTCGACGACCGCGACCAGGATGAGCTCCGATTGGAATTTTGCCGCGACTTTCGCGGCGAACTCGACCGCCCGCATCGATCCGTCCGATCCGTCAATGGCGGCAAGGACGCATTTCATCGTCGGCCCCCGATAGCTTTGGGTGAACTATCATCCGGTATGACGGGCCATGGTGAGCGCGCCGCGGAGCGGCATGAAGAACTGATCAATCCCGTGCAGGCTGGCCCGCTGAAGAATGCCGACGCGACCTATTGCGGCGGCTCCGCCGGGACTTGCTCCCACGCCTCCGGACAGGACCGGACATAGGGATAGTACGCCTTCAGCGATCGGCAGTAATGCCAGACGCCGGGCGCCGCCGGCGCCGCGGGCGCAGGCGGCGCGGCGGAGCTCGACCAAGACGGCGCGGCTGCCGTTGGCCAAGGCGCCACGACCGGTGATGGCCAAGCCGGCCAAGGCGCGACGACCGGCGCCGGGGCCCAGACCACCGGAGGTGGTGCAAACACCGGGGAGAAGGGAAAGCCCCACCACGGGCTGAAGCCGAATCCCAAAAAGACGCGGGTGCCGCCGCCATGCCAGCAGCAGCCCCCGCCATGCCAACCGCCGCCGCCGTGCCAACCGCCGCCGCCGCCCCAACCGCCGCCGCTCCCACCATGCGCCGATGCCGATGGCACGCCGGCCAGCAGCCCAAGCGCCGCGATCAGAAGAGAGAATTTTTTCACAGTTGCCTCCCAGCACCTTGGGCGACGAAGAAGGCGGAGCATAGTCTAGCACGCAGCCGGCTCAGCGCCATCCCCAGTTCGGCGTGGTGATTTGAATGCAGGTCGCGTGCTGGCGGCCTTCGGCGATCAGCCGGTCGAGATCGTTATCGAGATGGGTGCCGCCTGCGCAATCGGGGCGATGACCGAATAGTCCCCTCATGCTGCGCGGTCAGTGGACCAGCGGCGCGGGCGAGACCGAGATCAGGAGCCTCTACCTCGCCACTGCGTCAGATTTCGTTGCCTTGAGCCGCCGATCGAGCCGCTCGGCGCTCTCCCGGCACAAGATCGACAGTTCGTGCAGGTTCTGCGCCTCTACCGCATCGGCGGTGGTCACCGCACGGTTGGCAAACTCGGCTGCGCGATCCCGCAGATATTTTGCGGTATCCATCGACGCCCTCCCTCTTCCCCTTAAGCGCGTCGGTTACGCGATGTTACAAAAATGAACGTTACCGGCGAGAAAAAGTTTCATTTTCTTGCGGAACGCAACCTTTGTAGGTCATTTTTGTTCCCAACCACTGCGCGAAACGTTGCGGAGACCAAGGTCATGGCAGGCCCGCATAGGAAGCGCGTTGTGTTTGCCGGCGTCGTCGGGGTCGTGGTGTGGGCGGCAGTCTTCGTGCTGCTGATCCAACTGTTCCTCTCCCTGTCCCTGTGACGCCGCAAACTGCGTCCGATCGGCGGCTCCTGGGTCCACGACCTTCAGGTATCGCCTAGCATTTGATCGCCGCTCTGCGCCTGCCCCATCTTGCCCGCGGGCGGAGGGAATGGATGACGGCGCCCTTGGTGAGCAGGCGCGGTGGCTCGGGCGCATCTCTCTGATCAATCGGCCGCTGCGCCGCTTCGCGTCCGGCCAGCTGCTCGTACTCGGCCGCCAGCTTCAGCAGCAACTCACGCAAGACCGGGTTGCTGGCTTCGGCGGCAAACTTGCGCATTTCCGCCGCCTGCCGTCGACAATGAGCTGCATCCATCGAGGACCCTCACCATCGCTGAGTTCAGTTACCCCCCAGCCGTCACAGCCGAGCGCAGCCGCATCGCGCTCCGCCTCTACTCCGCCTGCCGCCGGACGAATTGCGTCGAGAGATCGCCCTTGAAGGTAAAGAGCCCGAGGTGGTCGAGGCGGCTTTGCATATCGACCCAGATCTCGCCGCCGAGATCGGTCCAGCGGCGGCAGAAGGCCAAATCCTCGGGAAGGTAATTGCCGGTTTCGCGGTCGATGATCGGCTCGAAGAGCCCCCAGCGCTCGGGCCCGCGCTCGCGGGGTCCGGTGGGCGTACCGCCATGCTGCGCGGCGGTGTAGTGGAAGCGAAGCTCAGGATGAGCCTCGCGCAACCGCGTCAGCACCTCACGACGGAGCAGCACGAAGCCCGCGCCGATATGCTTTACCCGCGCGAAGCCGCGCGGCCCTTCGATGCGGCCGTCATCCGGCCAGTTCACGACGTAATCGAGCGCCGCCGAGGGCATGTCGCGGCGCCCTTCCGCGAAGGCGGCCGCGGCCTTCGGCCAGTTGACCGTCTTGTAGGGATAGACCGCGCCGACAAAGGGTGCGCCGAAAGCGAGCAAACGGAACGCCTGCTCCGGCGCAAAGCCGATATCGGCATCGATCGAGAGGAGATGCGTCGCATCGGGATTGTCCAAGAAGGTGGCGACCACCTCGGCGCGCGCCAGCGTGATCATCGCGTGGCCGGCAATCATCGACCAGGTCGTGTCGATATCCCGCGCGCGGCACGCCTTTTCGAGCTGTGAGACCGAGGAGGCATAGGCCGCAGTCACCATGCCGCCATAGCAAGGGGTCACAATCATCAGGTGAGTCCTGGGCATCGACCTTTTCTCCCGGGTCGCGGACTAACGTTGCGCGCGGAGGTTGAGTTCCGCCGGACCCCCGATGCCATCGCGCGAGACCGCAGGCGCAGTCAGGCTATTTGGAGCGGATCACCACCCAGACGGTCATGTCCCAGGCATTGCGAATGCCGAGCAGCAGCAGCAGCACCAGCGCGAGCGCCACCACCTCGAGCGCGATATCCGGCTGCCGCGTCAGCGCGATGCCGGAGGCCATCATCAGGAAATAGGCGAGGAGCGGCGCGCCGAGATAAAAGAGCCGGTCCGTGAGATCGATCGAGCCGAGCATGCCGCCACGGCGCATATGGAGCCAGACGCGGCAGGCATAGACGAGCCCGGCCACGCCTTCCGCCGCGAGGATGACGCTGAGCGAAAATCGCGTCTCCAACGGTGCGGTGCCGACGAGACAGGTGACGAGCACCGCGCTGAAGTGCAGCACGGTCGGCGTCAGAAAGGCCTGGAGACCGGCTTCGCGCTCCGGCGTGAAATAGCTGGCACCGATCGACGCGGCGACGAACATCAGGCCGATCAGCGTCGCCGAGGCGGTGCCGATCAGCAGATAGAAGTCGTGCCACTCATGCAGAGGTCCCAATCCCGCGCCCATGCCAAGCCTCTCCCGCCGGTCTCAGGCGCGATCCATAGCACGGGAAGGCCCATCGGTGCCGTCGGTCTTGACCGGAACGGCGGCGGCGCCGAGATTCCGCCGGCATGTGCGGCCGTTTCCTCAACAAGCTCCCCGTCGCGGAGATCGCGCGCCTGTTCGATACTCGCAATCCGTCGCCCAACTATCCGGCGCGCTACAATCTGGCGCCGACCGAGCCGGTGCTGACGGTCCGCTACAATCCGAAGACGCGCGAGCGCGCGCTCGATGCGCTGCGCTGGGGACTGGTGCCGCATTGGGCGAAGGATCTTTCCTTCGGCGTGCGCTGCATCAATGCCCGCGCCGAGACGCTGGCGACCCAGCCCGCTTTCCGGGACGCGTTCAGCGCGCGGCGCTGCCTCATTCCGGCGAGCGGCTTCTATGAGTGGCGGAAATCCGGCACGACCAAGACGCCCTATGCGATCCTGCCCGAGGGCGAGCCGCTCTTCGCCTTTGCCGGGCTCTGGGAGAATTGGCGCGACAAGGAGGGCGGCGAATGGATCCGGAGCTGCGCCATCGTCACCGGCAAGCCCAACGCGCTGCTCGCGCCCATCCACGACCGCATGCCGATCATCCTTGATCGCGCCGCCTGGGATGCCTGGCTCGGCGAGGCGGAGGCGTCGGAGGAAGAGCTGCTGTCGCTGCTGCAGCCTTTCCCGCCCGAGCGCATGCGGGCCTATCCGGTCGCGACCCGCGTCAACAGCGTCAAGAACGACGATCCTGGGCTCATCGACCCGTTGCTGGCCGAAGGCGGCGTCGCGGTCTAAGTTCGCGGGGCCCGTCGAAGCGAAACCGGGAGAGCCTCATGCAAGAACAGCGGCCGAACACGGCATCAGCCACCGAGGCACCGCGCAAGCCGACAGTGCTGGTGCAGACCGCCGATGTGCGCATCGTCGAGTACACGATGAAGCCCGGAGACAGCCATCCCTGGCATTATCATTCAGAGGTGTCGGATCGGGTCTATTGCCTCGAAGGGCTGATCGGCGTCGATTGGCAGCAGCCCGCGCAGCGAACCGTGCTGCGGCCGGGCGAAAGCTGCGAGACCCCGGCCAACACCGTCCATCACGTGAGCAATGCGGGACACGGCACCAGCCGCTATCTGCTCGTTCAGGCGCTCGGCAAATACGACTACATCCGGACCGATTAGCGGGCAACCGATCGCCTGCGCTTCTACGCTGCGTCCATGACGAGCGAGCTCAGCAAAGCTCACCGATTCTAGTCTAATCCGCCGAGCACGCGGGCGACGGTTTCGGTCAGCTCGGCCGCGCGGAACGGCTTTGCCAAGGTCGCCTCGACGCCGAGCGCGCGCGCGACATCGAGGAACATCAGATTGCCGGAAAGGCCGCCGCCCGACATGGCGATGATCTTGATCGCCGGGTGATGCTCCTTCATCCGGCTGATCGTCTCGATGCCTTCCTTCTTCGGCATCAGGATGTCGGTGACGACGAGGTCAGGCCGGTGCCGCTGCAGCAGCGTGAGCCCCTCCTCGCCATTCTCCGCCTCGATCACCTCGTGCCCATCGCCGCTCAGCGCACGCTGGACGAGCCGCCGGAGCGCGCTGTCATCATCGATCACCATCACCACCGCCATGCCACCCTCCTCATGCTGGCCCCGCGCCGGTCTCGTCGCCGCCTGCCCGCCCCTCACGTTCGATCGCCTCGCGCAGCGCGCGGGCGAGTTGTTCCCGGCGATAGGGCTTGCTCAGGAGATGCGCGCCCCGCGCCAGACCGCCGCCGCTCACCACGCTCCCCGGGAAGCCCGAGGCAAGCAGCACCTTGACCCGCGGCCAGCGCGCCGCGACGCGATCGGCAAGCTGCCGCCCGTCCATGCCGCCGGGCATGACCACGTCGGTGAACAGCAGGTCGATCGCCGGATCGCGCGCCAGCATTTCCATCGCCTGCGGCGCGTTCTCCGCCTCGCGCACGCGATAACCGAGCTCGCCGAGCTGGCGGACGGCCATACGCCGCAGCGCCGCATTGTCCTCGACCAGCAGCACCGTCTCGCCGCGCCCCATCGGCAGCGGCTCGGCGACGCTCTTCTCCTCGCCGCGCGCGCCTTGCGCGGCGCGCGAGAAATAGAGGCGGCAGGTGGTGCCGTGGCCGAGCTCGCTCTCAACGCTGATGTGCCCGCCCGACTGCTTCATGAAGCCGAACACCATGCTGAGTCCGAGCCCGCTGCCGCGCCCCTGCTCCTTGGTGGTGAAGAAGGGCTCGAAGATGCGGCTCATCACATCGGGCGTCATGCCGCTGCCGGTATCCGTCACCTCGATCAGCACGTAATCGCCGGGCGTCACATAGGGATGCTGCGCCGCATAGGCGGCGTCGAGCTCGCAGTTGCGCGTGGCGATGCGCAAATTGCCGCCGGCAGACATGGCGTCACGCGCATTGGTGGCGAGGTTGGCGAGGCTCGCCTCGAGCTGCGCCGCATCGGCGAGGATCGGCCAGATCCCGTCTTCAAGTTCGAGCGCGATCTCAATGCTCTCGCCGACGAGGCGCTCCAGCAACTTGGTCTCGCCGCTGACGAGGGTGTTGACGTCAAGCTCCTGCGGCTGGAGGGGCTGACGGCGCGCAAAGGCGAGCAGCCGGCGCGTCAGATCGGCGCCGCGCAATGCGGCATCGCGCGCCTCGCCGGCGAGCTCCAGCACCTCGGCATCGGCGTGCTCCGTCTCCGCCAGCAGATCGAGATTGCCGATGATGACGCCGAGGAGATTGTTGAAATCATGCGCCACGCCGCCGGTGAGGATGCCGATCGCCTCCATCTTCTGCGCCTGGCGGAGCTGCGCCTCGACCCGGCGCTGCGCGCTCACCTCGACGGCGATGAAGCCGATACCGGTGAGCCGGTTCTCGACGCGGACGGGGTAGAAGGTGGCGAGCCAGTGGCGCTCCTCGCCGGGCCCGATCGGCATCTCGCCGGTGACCTCGACATTGACGATCGGCGCGCCGCTCTCGATCACGCGCTCCAGCGCGGGCTTCACCTGTGGCCAGAGAGCCGGAACCACGGCCTCGATGGGCCGGCCGATATGCTGCTCGGGATCGAGCCCGGTCGCCGCGGCGAAGGCGGGGTTGACGCGCAGGAAGCGGAAGCCCGCGTCGACCAGGGCGAAGCCGAGCGGCGCGGCGGATTGCAAGGCGTCGAGCAGGGCGAAGGACTCGTCCGAGCGGCGCTTCGCCGCCCGCGCCTCCTCCCCGGCGCGCTTCAGCTCGGCTGCGGAGAGCGAGCCCCCGCCCAGCACGACGGCAAGCGCCGGCGCCCAGCGCCGAAGCACCGCGGCAGGCTTCAGAGATCGGACCGCCCTGACCATCGCGCGCAAGTTCTGTCCTCGACCGTTTGGCCGCGCATAACAAGGACTTGCGGTTGGCCCTGCATCGATGCAGGTCAACCGCGCCGCCCAGTCTGTCGGAGCAAGCGGCAAGGATTCGTTAATTACGTTCTCGCCCGGGGGTGAATCATCTAGGATGCGGCAAACCCTCCCGGGAGGAGAGCGCCATGTCCCAAGCCAAGATGAGCTTCTCGGCGTCGCATGCGAAGGACGCGGTCTTCGAGGAGCGCGGCCTCAGATCCTGCTTCGAATATCGCGATCTCGGCATCAGCGCCGCAACCGGCGGCAAGGTGCTGGCGCATGTCATCCGCGCCAAGCCCGCCGCGCATGGCGGCTTCGGCTGGCACAAGCACAACCTTGATTTCCAGATGTACTACGTGCTGAAGGGCTGGGTGAAGTTCCGCTATGAAGGGGTCGGCGAGGTGGTCGCCGAAGCCGGCAGCTGCGTCCATCAGCCGCCCGGCATCCGCCACGCCGAGCTCGACCATTCCGACGATCTCGAGCTCATCGAGATCACCCTGCCGGCCGAATTCGAGACGGTAGAGACGGAGGCGCCGGAGGGCGCCGCGGCGAAGCGGCCGGAGACCGCCGCGGCCGAGTGACCGCGTCGGAGCCGCAGGAGGAGAGCCATGGAACGCGTGCTTCTCGAGACGCTCGAAGAGGGCGTCCTGACCCTCACCATGAACCGGCCGGACCGGCTCAACGCCCTCAACCGCGACATGCTGGAGGCGCTTTCCGCCGCGATCACACGCGCCGCGGGCGATCGCACTGTCGGGGTCATCGTGCTGACCGGCGCCGGCCGCGGCTTCTGTGCCGGGGGCGACGTCAAGGCCATGGCCGAGCGCAACGTGCAGGAAGAGCGGCCGAGCTTCGAGGAGCGGGCGCAGGATTTGCGCCGCCGAATGGACGTCGCGCGTCTCCTCCACGAGGTGCCGAAGCCCACCATCGCCATGCTGCGCGGCCCGGTCGCCGGCGCCGGTATGTCGCTGGCGCTCGCCTGCGACATCCGGATCGCCAGCGACACGCTGCGCATGACCACGGCCTTCGCCAAGGTGGCGCTCTCCGGCGATTTCGGCGGGAGCTGGTTTTTGAC
>Ga0134128_10008625_pt1 | contig 12275 bp, 11 predicted proteins | sample KB31754_FD_96462 | JGI IMG/M metagenome (GOLD analysis project Ga0134128, IMG submission 96462) | Terrestrial soil microbial communities with excess Nitrogen fertilizer from Kellogg Biological Station, Michigan, USA - KB3-175-4 | ecosystem: Environmental > Terrestrial > Soil > Unclassified ...
AGCGACGAGATCACCGTCGCCTCGATGAAGGCCCTGGGTGCCCACACGCCAGGCCTGATCGGCGACGCCATGCGTGCGTTTGCGGCAAACCCGAAGGATGCCAAGGCCGTGGCGACGCTGTCGGCCGATCCGGGCTACGTGGGCCAGATCCGCACCACCTGCGTGGCCACCATGATCGATGGCGGCCACGCACCCAACGCCTTGCCCCAGGCGGCCAGCGCCAACGTCAACTGCCGCATCTTCCCGGGCACCCCGGTCAGCAGCGTGCTGGACACGCTGACCAAGGTCATTGACGATCCCTCGGCCAAGGGCGAAGTCCTGCCGCCGCCCCCGGTCGAGAGCCCGGCTTCGCCGCTGCGCAAGGACGTGCTGGATGCAGTGACCAGGGTGGTGCACCAGCGCTACCCGGGGGTCCAGGTAGTACCCGGCATGTCGGCCGGCGCCTCGGACAGCATGTACTTCCGCAATGCCGGGGTGCCGAGCTACGGCGTCGGCGCTGCCTTCACCAAGCCTAACGATTCTTTCGCCCACGGCCTCAACGAGAAGCTGCCGGCGAGCGAAGTGGCCGCCGGGCTGGATTTCTGGCATGCCCTGCTCACCCGGCTGGGGAGTTGAGCCGGGCCTTGCAACGAAGGGCGACTGGACAGACGCGAACCGCGGGCTGACCCGTCGCGGCCGGGCCTGGGCCTGGCTACCCCTATTCAGGCTGGCCGGTGCAAAATGGCAGGCATGATGAACGGTCCGGCCCGCAAACAGCTTGCTTGCGCCGCAGCCATCCTGCTTGCTGCGGCCTGCTTTGGCGCGGCGCACGCACAGAACATCTACAAGTGCACCAACGACGGGCACGTCAGCTATACCGACGTTCCCTGCCCTGGCGATCAGGGCAAGCTCCTGCACCAGGCCGACGACAGCGAGATCATCGACCAGTTCCTGCGCCTGGGCCAGAGCGCGCGCGCGCAAAGCTATGCCCGTGCCCACCACCTGGACGACCTGTACAACCAGCGGCTGACGCTCTACCAGCAGCAGTTGACCCAGCGTGCCGAACAGGCCGCCGCCGAGGCCAGCGCCGCACAGCAAAGCGCCGAACAGGCGCGTCAACAGGCGCTGGCCGAACAGGCCGCGAACAGCGCGGCCTTGCGCGCGCAGAACCAGCTGTTGCGTGAGCAGAACAGCCAATACCAGGCCGAACTCTCGCGCCCCTACAATTCGGCGCCGCTCTACTGGAATCCGACGCCGAACTATTGGCCGAACCGGCGGCGCGACGATCACCGCGGTGACGGCAAGCCGCCGGCAAACGAGCCGTTCTACCACCCGTGCACGCAACTGGCTGGTGGCCGGGTGTCGTGTTGACTCCACCAATGAAGTCCAACGCATGAATCAGCCAGCTGCGCCTGCCCAGATCCGTATCGATTTCGTTTCCGACGTCTCCTGCCCCTGGTGCGCGATCGGCCTGAATGCGTTGCAGCAGGCCTTGGGCAAACTCGACGGCGAGGTGCACGCCGACATCCACCTGCAACCGTTCGAGCTCAACCCCCGGTTGCCGGCCGGCGGCGAAGACGCCACCGAACACCTGATGCGCAAGTACGGCAGCTCGGCCCAGGAGGTCGAGGCGAACCGCGAGATGCTGCGCGAGCGTGGCAACTCGGTCGGCTTCAGCTTCGACCTGGAGCGGCGCTCGCGCATCTACAACACGTTCGATGCCCATCGCCTCTTGCATTGGGCTGAGCTGGAGGGGCGCCAACTGGCGCTCAAGCATGCCCTGTTGAAAGCGTATTTCACCGACGGCGAGGACGTGGGCGCCCATGCCACCCTGGTCCGGCTGGCCGGCGCGGTGGGCCTGGACCCGACCCGCGCAGGCGAGGTGCTGGCGCGCAACGAATATGCGGGCGAGGTGCGCAAGCAGGAACAGTATTACCTGGAGCGTGGCATCAATTCGGTGCCGGCCACCATCATCAACGACCAGCACCTGATCAGCGGCGGCCAGCCAGTGGAGATCTTCGAGCGCATGTTGCGCTCGTTTGCCCAAGCCTGAACCCGTCATGGCCGACGCAGGGCGGATCAAGGCCGCAAGGCCGACTGCGCCGCAGGAGCGGCGCGAACGACGTAGTCGGCCCGAAGGGCGAAGGGCGGGATGCCCGCAGTTATCCGCCGTTGGATTGTGGCGGGCACGGCGGTTCCGTCGCCGCGCTCCCGACCGCAGGAAGTCCCTTGTGGATTGGTCCGCCCCACGACTTGACCTGCAACATGGAATTCGCGCCTAGGCTTCGAGCAAGACGCGGTTCATGCGCTGCACGAAGGCTGCCGGATCCGCCAGCTGGGCGCCGGCCGCGATTTCCGCCTGCTCCAACAGCAATACCGCCAGGTCCTTTGCCTTGGCCCCGTCAGCCTCGGTCTCGAGACGCTGCAACAGCGCGTGCTGCGGATTGATCTCCAGCGTCGGCTTGGATTCGGGCATGGCCTGCCCGGCCTCGCGCAGCAGCCGCGCCAGGTGCGGCGCCATCTCGTAGTCGCCCAGGGCCAGGCACGAGGGCGAATCGGTCAGGCGCGCCGAGACCTTGACCTCGGCCACGCGCTCGCCCAGCAACTCCTTGAGCTTCTTGAGCAGCGGCTCGGCCTGCTTGCTGGCCTCCTCCTGCTTTTTCTTGTCCGCCTCGTCCAGAGGCAGCTCGCCCTTGGCCACGTTGCGCAGCTTCTTGCCGGCATACTCCTGCAGGCTGCCCAGCATCCATTCGTCGATGCGGTCGTACATCAACAGCACTTCGATGCCCTTGGCCTTGAAGGCCTCCAGTTGCGGGCTGCCCAAGGCCGCGGCGTAGCTGTCGGCGGTGATGTACCAGATCGTGTCCTGGTCCAGCGGCATGCGGCCGATGTAGTCGTCGAACGAGGCTGCCTGCACGGCCCCGTCGCCCTTGGTGGAGGCGAAGCGCAGCAGCTTGGCGATGCGCTCGCGGTGGTTTGCGTCCTCGCTGATGCCCTCCTTCAGCGTATTGCCAAAGGCCTTGTAGAAGGTGGCGAATTTCTCCGGCTCGTCGGTCGCCAGCTTCTCGATCAGGTCGAGCACACGCTTGACGCATGCGGCCTTGATGCGCTCGAGCTGGCGATTGTGCTGCAGGATTTCCCGGCTGACATTGAGCGGCAAGTCATCGGCGTCGACCACGCCGCGCACGAAGCGCAGGTAGTTCGGCAGCATGTCCTCGGCCGCGTCCATGATGAAAACGCGCTTGATGTAAAGCTTGAGGCCCTTGCGCTCGTCGCGGCCGCCCATCAGCAAATCGAACGGCGGCTGCGCGGGCAGGTACAGCAGCGTGGTGAAACTCTGGCTGCCTTCCACCCGATTGTGCGTCCAGGCCAGTGGATCGTTGAAGTCATGGCCCAGGGATTTGTAGAACGCCTTGTAATCCTCGTCGGAAATCTCCGACTTCGGCTTGGTCCACAGCGCCGAGGCCGCATTGACGGTTTCCCATTCATCCGTCGGCTGCTCGTCCTTTTCCTGCGGCAGGCGGATGGGGAAGGCGACATGGTCGGAGTAGCGTGTGATCAGCGAGCGCAACTGCCAGCGGCTGAGGAATTCGTCCTCATCTGCCTTCAGGTGCAGGATGACGGTCGTGCCGCGCTCAGCCAGTTCGATCGTGGACAGGCTGTACTCGCCCTGGCCGTCGCTTTCCCACTTGACTCCCTCATTGGCCGGCGCGCCGGCGTGCCGGCTGAGCACGGTCACCCGGTCGGCAACCACGAACGCCGAATAAAAACCCACGCCAAACTGGCCGATCAGCCGCGCGTCGGCCTTCTGCTCGCCTGACATGGCCTCCAGGAAACGCCGTGTGCCGGAGCTGGCAATGGTGCCGATGTTGGCCACCACCTCGTCGCGGCTCATGCCAATGCCGTTGTCGCGCACACTGATGGTCCGGGCCGCCTTGTCCCAGCTGATGTCGATGTGCAGTTCGCTGTCGCCAGCCATCAGCTCGGGGTTGGCAATGGCTTCGAAGCGCAGCTTGTCGCATGCGTCGGACGCGTTCGATACCAGCTCGCGCAGGAAAATATCCTTGTGTGAATACAGCGAATGCGTGACCAGCTTGAGGACCTGGGCGACTTCGGCTTCGAACGGGCGGGTTTCTGCAGTGGAATTCATGCGTCTGGATCCATCTTGGGGTGGAAGGCGCGAGCCTGATCGGTACGCGCCGGCGTAGCGGAACATCCGGGCAAGTACGCCCGGTTTCAAGGTCCGCACCGCGCGCCGACGAGGCGTCCAGGCCGGCTCCGCCGCGGGACGATGCCGCACTGCAGCGGTCACTCCCTCGCGCAAACGGCTATAAATGCCACATCGCCCACGCAATCGTGTGTCGCGGCTGGCGATGACCCACTCAAGGAGGTACCACGACATGACTCAACGTACTGCTCTCGTCACCGGTGGCACGGGCGGCATCGGCACCGCGATTGTCCGGCGCCTGGCCCACATGGGGCACAGGGTTGCCACCAACTACCGCAACGAGGAGAAGACCCGGGCCTGGCAAGAGCGCATGAAGGCCGACGGTATCGACGTTTTCGCCGTACGTGCCGACGTGTCCGACCCGGAGCAATGCGTGGCCATGGTCCAGGCCATCGAGGGCAAGCTGGGGCCAGTCGAAATCCTGGTGAACAACGCCGGCATCACCCGCGACAGCACCTTCCACAAGATGAGCTACGAGCAGTGGGCCGACGTGGTGAACACCAACCTCAACGCCTGCTTCAACGTGACCCGCCCGGTGATCGAGGGCATGCGCAAGCGCAAGTGGGGGCGCATCGTGCAGATCAGCTCGATCAATGGCCAGAAAGGTCAGTACGGCCAGGCAAACTACGCCGCCGCGAAGGCCGGCATGCACGGCTTCACCATCTCGCTGGCGCAGGAGAACGCCAAGCTCGGCATCACGGTGAATACGGTCTCGCCCGGCTACATCGGCACCGACATGGTCATGGCGGTGCCCGAGGAGGTGCGGGAAAAAATCGTGGCCCAGATCCCGCTCGGACGCCTGGGAAATCCCGACGAGATCGCCTACGCCGTCGCGTTCTTCCTGGACGAGCAGGCAGCCTGGGTCACCGGCGCCAACCTTGCCATCAACGGCGGGCATTACATGGGCTGGTAGGGGCAGCCAGGCAAGCGCGGCAGCAGCGGGGCAACAGGGGATCAGCGAGGGCACGCCGGTCCGTGCCCGCCAGTTGGCGCCCGGCCAGGCCCGCGATCAAGCCAGCAGCTTCTCCAGCACCTTGCCCACCGCCGCAAACGCAAACGCGCCGGTCACGTGCGTGGCGGCGCCCAGGCCACCACCGCAAGCCAGGTTCAAGGATTCGCCGCCTGGCGGCCGTTGGCCGCATACGCTGCCATCGGCTTGCGGATACTGCACGTTCTGCAGGGAATAAACCGCCGACACGCCAAAGTAGCGATCCGGATTGCGCGGGAAATGGAAGTCCGCCCGCAGTTTCTTGCGGATCAAGCTGAACATGGCATCGTGTTCCGTCCGCGACAGGTCGCGTACGCGGACCTGTGTCGGGTCGGTGCGTCCGCCCGCCGAACCCACGCTGACGATCGGCAACTTGCGCCGGCGACACCAGGCGATCATCTCCAGCTTGACGCGGAACGCGTCGCAGGCGTCCAGCACCACGTCGTAGCCGCGATCCAGCAGTTCGTCCAGCGTCGCCGGGGTCAGGAAACGTTCGATGCCAGTCACCTCGATGGCGGGGTTGATTGCCCGCGCCCGCTCCGCGACGACCGCCACCTTGGGCTTGCCGTATTGGCCGTCCAGCGCGTGGAGCTGCCGGTTGGTGTTGGACAGGCACACCTCGTCGGCATCGATCAGCGTCAGCGCACCCACTCCGCTGCGCGCCAGGGCCTCTGCGGCCCACGAGCCGACGCCACCAATGCCGACGACGCAGACATGCGCACGCGCCAACCGGCCCACGCTGCCGACTCCATACAGGCGTTCGACCCCGGCGAAGCGTTCCGCGACGGATTCGCCCGGGCTCATGCGCGTCGACCCCGTGCCATGACTCGCATCGCGGGCCCGGCGCCGTGCCACGGGCTTCCGCCCGCCCACAGCACCCCGTGCGCAGCCCGGGGCTGCCCTGGGGAAAACGAAGCAAGGAGTCCCACGCAGTTTCCTTCCAATGACTGCTACCCCAGATGCTGTCATCTGGCTACGAACGCAAGCCTCCCCAAGAGCAATCCCGTGGCGTGGGCTCACCGGGATGGGGGACCTGCCCTGGTGCACGCGCGCGCGGCCCGGCATGCGGCACTTCGGGCACGCCGTATCAGGGATATGCTCTGGAAATACGGTTAATCGCGAACCGCTAGATCAGGCACAACGGCGCAACGGCACACCGCCAGATATAAACGCCGGCAAGTGCCGGCGATCTGGAACACGAAGTGCAAACTTTCCCCGGGCCTAAGAACCTGGCCAGGTGGGGCCAGCGAGCCGGCCCCACCTGGATTGGATGGCACTCAAGCCGGCGTAACGTCTTCCGCCTGCAGACCCTTCTGGCCGGTGACGACCTTGAAGCTCACCTTCTGGCCTTCCTGCAAGCTCTTGAAGCCTGAGCCACTGATGGCCCGGAAATGCACGAACACATCTGGTCCGTTTTCACGGCTGATGAAGCCAAAACCCTTGGCATCATTGAACCACTTGACTGTACCTACTTCACGATCCGACATAACTCGCTCCGATCCTCGCTTGACGCTTTTGACAAAACGGCCATTGCTGGCCAACAGTTTACTGGGCATGCCGCGATCGGGTGTAACGATGCGGATCACAAGGAATCCTAACCGTGCACGCGTGGCGCCGAGCAGACACAGCGTGCCAAGCATAACGGATTTTTTGCCAATTGGTGATTTGTCAATAGGCCATTCCGGCGATGTTTTTATGCTGCATTGCAAGATGCGCGCAGGCCGATAATGGCCGGCGAGGCTAGGCGCACAAAGCCTGCAAACGTGCCGCAAGCCCCGGCGGGCGGGTGGCCAACACGCGCACTTCCGGCGTCCCGTGCCAGCGTGCCATCGCTCCCAGCGCAGCCGCGAGTTCATTCAACAGGCGCGGCCCCGGGACCACCCCGTCCTCGAGGAACAAGGCGTTGACCGCGAAGATCCCCTGCGCACGGTGCGCCTTCGCATCGAGGCGACCGACCAGCTTCCCGCGGTGCAATATCGGCAGCACGAAATAGCCGTAACGCCGTTTCGCCGCGGGGGTATAGCACTCGAGCGTGTAATCGAAACCAAACCATTCCCGCGCCCGCCGACGGTCCCATACCACCGGGTCGAACGGCGACAGCAAGGCCGTATGGGTCGCGCGCAGGCGCCCCTGCAACGCCCGCTCGAGCAGCTCGTCGTGGTCGCGGTGGACATAGGCCGGGCTCGGCCAACCCTGCACCTGCACGCTGCGCAATTCGCCACTGGCAAGGAGCGGCACGAGCTCATCCACGTCGACGGCCGGCTGCAGACGGTGGTAATCGGCAATCCAGCGCCGCTGGGTGACCCCCAGCGCACGCACGGCATCGGCAATGAAGCGCTGGCGCAGGGTCGTCGCATCGGGCACGGGTATCGGCGCCGGCGGCGGATCCAGCCGGGCCAGTACGTTGGCGGCCAGGTCATAGACGCGCTGGAAACGCTCGCGGCGCGCCACCATGAGCTCACCCAGGACGAACCACGCCTCGAGCCAGCGCTTCTCGGGTTTCCAGTCCCACCAGCCGGAGCGCGGCCCGGATGCCTCGGGCGGCCTGGCAAAATCGGCCGCGCTCACCGGTCCCGTGGCCCGGATCCGCGCCAGCAAGGCCTCCATCTCCCGTCGATGCTCCTGGCGGGTGGACACGGCGCGCCGGAACGACCAGTGGTTTTCCCGCTGCGCCAGCCACGCCCTGTGCAGCCCGATGTCGGCAGCCGGGACCATGCATGCCTCGTGCACCCAGCACTCGGCCAATTGTCCGTCGGCAAGTGCCTGGTCCAGCCATTCCATTGGATAATCGCCAAGGCGCGCCCGCAACACCAGGTGCTGGCTGCGCGCGAGCACATGGATCGAATCGATCTGCAGCAGGCACATGCGCTGGATGGCATCGAGCACGTCCCGTGGCCGCGCGCGCCGCCGCAAGGGTTGCAGCAAGCCTTGCGCGGCCAGGTGCAGGTAGCGGGCCTGGGTCGCCGAGAGGACCTCCGACTTGGCGCCCAGGGGAACTGGACGACACGGCAGTTTCACCGCATGGGGGGCATGGTGTTGAGGTGGCATTTACGCACTCTCTGCTAGCGTCGATTCCCGCCCGATCCCTGACGCGTACCGCAACGCCCGGGCCGGTGCAGACCCGACCGCCATCTTGGTCAAACCTGAAGGAGTACCCATGATGAAACCTCAGTTGCCTCTCCTGGCTGCACTGTGTGCCGGAGCCTTGCTGTTGTCCGGCGGCGCGCTCGCCCAGGACAGCTCATCCGGCTCGGCCACCCACTCCGCCGTGTACCAGACCCCGCAAGGCGAGCTCACGGTGAACAGCATGCCGGCAAAAGCCCAGAGCTACGGCCAGGTGCCTTCGTTCGAGCAATTGGCCCAAGGCGGCAAGTCGATCAGTGCCGACCAGGCGGACGCCTACCCGCCCTTGGCCAACGACTTCGAGCATGCGGACAAGAACCGCGACAACCATATCAGCCAATCCGAATACGAGAGCTGGCTCAAGCAAGGCTAGTTTGCCTGGACGCGGTGCGCGGCCTGCGTGCCACCGCCCTCACGGAGTACACGATGCAAACCCGTCCCGTCGCAGTGGCGCTGACGCTGCTTGCCGCCCTGTTCGCCAGCCCCGGTGCGGCGCAAAATCCCGATCCCATGGACATCCGCGCCTGCACCAGCATCGAGAGTGATGCGGCGCGGCTGGCCTGCTACGACCAGGCCACTGGCCGGGCAAACACCGAGGCGGCAGCGTCCGCGCCTACCGCGGCCGGGGCGGCCAATGTCTTCGGACACGACGCCGCCGCGAGGTCCGCCGCCTCCGGGACGGAGGCGGTAGGCAATGCACGCTCCCTGCTGGACAGCCGTTGGGAATTGGCCCGCGAAAGCAAGCTTGGTACGTTCAACCTGCGTGGCTACAAGCCCATCTACGTGCTGCCGGTATTCGCCAGCAGCAACCAGAACGAGCGGCCGAGCAGCCCGAATCCGGACAACACCGTCGCGCAGCGCGAACACCTCGGCAACCTGGAGGCCAAGTTCCAGCTCAGCTTCAAGACCAAGCTGTGGCAGGGCGTGTTTGGCGATGCCGGCGACCTTTGGCTGGGCTACACGCAGTCCTCCCGCTGGCAGGTCTACAACCACCGGCTCTCAAGGCCAATGCGCGAGACCAACTACGAGCCCGAGGCCATGCTGGTCTTCAACACCCACTACCGCGTGTTCGGCTGGGACGGCCGCCTGCTCGGCATGAGCTTCGACCATCAGTCCAACGGCCGCAACAACCCACTGTCCCGCAGCTGGAACCGGGTCATCGCCAACATCGGTTTCGAACGTCCGGGCTGGGTGGTCATGTTCCGCCCGTGGTGGCGCATCCCGGAAAACCGTAGCGACGACAACAATCCCGACATCGGCGATTACATGGGGCGCGGCGACGTGCAGATCGTGCACGAATGGAACGGGCAGGAGTTTTCCATGATGCTGCGCCATTCGCTGCGCGGCGGCGCGCGCAGCCACGGCGCCGCACGTTTCACCTGGAGCTTTCCGCTGGCCGGGAACCTGCGCGGATACCTGCAGGCCTTCAAGGGCTACGGCGAAAGCATGATCGACTACAACCACAACGCGACCTACCTCGGCGTCGGCATCTCGCTGCTCGACTGGTACTGAGCGCGCCGGCCGAATGCATCGGGCAGCGCGGCCCAGGCGGGATCAACCGGCCGCGCCAGCCTGCAGCCGTGCCAACGTGTCCTTGGTGATCTTCGCCGGCGTGTCGGTGGGCGCGTAGCGCTTGACCACCTGGCCCTCGTCGTCCACCAGGAACTTGGTGAAGTTCCACTTGATCGACTCGCTACCCAGCACGCCCTTGCCCTCGCCCTTGAGCCACTTGTACAAGGGATCGGCATGTTCGCCGTTGACCTCGATCTTGGCAAACATGGGAAAGCTCACTTCGTACCGGTCCTGGCAAAACGCCTTGATCTGCGCTTCGTCGCCGGGCTCCTGGTGGCCAAACTGGTCGCAGGGAAAACCAAGCACGACGAGGCCAAGCCCGCGCTGCTCGCGCCACAGCTTTTCCAGTCCCTCGTACTGCGGGGTGAACCCGCAACGCGAGGCGACGTTGACGACCAGCAAAGTCTTGCCGCGCCATTCACCCAGCGAACGCATTTGACCGTCGATGTCGCGGGCGCTGAAATCGTAGATGCTGGTCATGGCGGAAATCCCTGGGCGAGGCTTAGGCTTCGAGTCTACGACATCGTCCACCGCGCCACCGGTCGACCCTTGGCCACGGTGACCTTGGGCGGTCAGGTGCCTTGGTCGTCTGGAATCTCGAACACCTGGCGCAGGTAGGTCACGTAGGCCTGGTCGTCACACATGGCCTTGCCCGGCGAGTCGCTCAGCTTGGCCACGGGCTGGCCATTGCAGCGGACCATCTTGATCACGATGGAGATCGGCGCCGGCCCGACGTCATTGGTGAGGTTGGTACCGACGCCAAACGCCAGTTGGCAGCGCCCGCGAAAGTGCGCATAGAGTTGCATGACCTTGGGGATGTCCAGCCCGTCGCTGAAGACCAGAACCTTGCCGTGCGGATCCACGCGGTTTGCCTGGTAGTGCGCGAGCAGCTTCTCGCCCCAGACAAAGGGATCGCCAGAATCCTGCCGTGCGCCGTCGAACAGCTTGCAGAAATACATGTCGAAGTCGCGCAGGAAGGCATCGAGCCCATACACGTCGGACAAGGCGATCCCGAGGTCGCCGCGGTATTCCTTTGCCCACGCCTGGAGGGCGACGACCTGCGAGTCGCGCAGGCGCGGGCCCAGCGCCTGGTGCGCCTGCAGATATTCGTGCGCCAGCGTACCCAGCGGCGTCAGTCCCAGCTGCCAGGCCAGCCAGACGTTGCTGGTGCCCGCCAACTGCGGTCCCAGGCCCTCGTGCAGGGTGGCGACGACTTCGCGGTGCCAGTCGCGCGAATAGCGCCGACGGGTCCCGTAGTCGGCCAGCTTGCACTCGGCATATCCCGGCGTGTCGCGCAGCATGGCGATCTTCGTGTGCAGCCTTTGCCGACCCTCGTCCAGGGCGACGCCGGGGTGGTTCCGGCGGCAATAGACTTCGCTGATGATGGCCAGCAATGGCACCTCGAACAGGATCGTGTGCAGCCACGGACCGCGGATGCGCAGGTCGATCTCGCCGGGCACCGTCGCCGAGGGCGCGATGTCGACATATTTCTCGTTGAGCTGGAACAGCCCGAGGAAATCGACGAAATCACTCTTGATGTAGCGCAGGCTGCGCAGGTAATCGAGCTCGTCGGGCGTGAAGCGCAACTGGCACAAGGCCGCCAGTTCACCACGGATCTCATCAATGCACGACGCCAGGTCGACGCCCGGTTCGCGGCACTTGAAGCGGTACTCCACCTGGGCAGCCGGATATTGGTGCAGCACCACCTGCATCATTGAAAACTTGTACAAATCCGTGTCCAGCAGGGATTCAATGATCATCACTTCCCCAGATAGGCGGCCGCCATGGCCCCACGTCGCCATTATCCGCGCCGACGCGCCGGCGTGCCGCAGACAGCCCGCATCCAGCGGTCAAAAATTGTCAGGAACGATTTTTGACCTCGCGCAGCGATGGCCCGAAGGGTGGCTGCCAGGGATGGTAGCCACAAAATAAAACCTCGTTAGCCAGGGGAGGACTAACGAGGTTTGTCAGGCGGCCATCAGGGGAGAAAGGCCGGCCCCTCAGCAGCACGATGCGTTGCGCCGCTTCTTGTCGCCATCACGGCGATACGTGTGCTTAGTGTGGCCGGGCCTGTGTGAGTTCAATGTCTACTGGCAAGCACGTTCAGCTTCACGACAGCCTAAGATTGGGATTCCGTACAGGTTGAAGGCCGGCCAGGGTCCGCCGCGGGCAGCAGCGCCTGCAATTGCTTGTCGCGCCGCGGCTTCGTCGCTGCCGCGAGCGCGCGTACGTGGGCATAGAACCCGTGCCAATCCTTGCCGCTGCGGGCGAAGAGCTGCGCAAACGCCGGCACCCATCTCGAGTACAAGCCAAACGGAACGAGCCGTGCATTGTTCAGCGGCGCCGCCACCCAGGCGTCATAGGTCGCGATGTCCGGCCATTGCG
>Ga0134128_10008626_pt1 | contig 12275 bp, 11 predicted proteins | sample KB31754_FD_96462 | JGI IMG/M metagenome (GOLD analysis project Ga0134128, IMG submission 96462) | Terrestrial soil microbial communities with excess Nitrogen fertilizer from Kellogg Biological Station, Michigan, USA - KB3-175-4 | ecosystem: Environmental > Terrestrial > Soil > Unclassified ...
GCGCCACCCGAGCAGGCCCGGCATGCGCGCGACCAGCGGGAGGTGATTGTTCAGGTAGTAGTCGCGGAAGTGGTCGGGGTCGGCGGGCTCGCGATACAGGACCATCAGCTTGTGCATAACACCCTCCGTTCAGCGGCGAGCGACCACAGCACCGAGGAGATCTCGGGCCGTCGCCATAGCGGCACCGCCACTTTGATACCCGCCCGGTCGCACCGGTCGGCAGCTCTTAGAGCGCTTCGGAAATCGAATCGATGGGGCGTACGATAGTGTGTCGGATATCGAAGCAGCAAGAGGGGGCGCAACGACAGATGGCGGCACCCAGGCCGGGACGGGCGGTCCGAGGGTCGAACACCGGCCGGCCACTGATGGCCGCTCTCGACCTGTTCGGGCGTAGGTGGAACCTGCGGATCATCTGGGAGCTGCAACACGGGCCGGTCGGGTTCCGCGCGTTGCAGGAGCGCTGCGACAACATGTCCTCCAGCGTGCTGCGGCAACGGCTGACCGAGTTGCTCGACGCCGCCCTCGTCGAGCAGCAGGCGGACACCGCCTACGCCCTCACCGAGCTGGGCCACGGCGTCTACCGCGCGCTGCGCCCGCTCGTGCGGTGGTCCGCCGAGTGGGCCGCGACCCTCTCCGCCGCCGGTTCCGAGGACGCCAGCTAGCGCTTCTAATCTCGAAGCGCTAGCCTCAGCCGGAGTGTGCGTTGAGGGAGGCGTCGTGGCACGGATAACTCCACTGGAACCGCCCTTCACGGCAAGAACCTGCCGATGGCGCAGGCGGCAACCCACTGGGGCCGCTACGAGCTCGGTCGCCGCCTGTCTCTGACGCTGCTCGAACCTGAGATCGTCACCCTGCGCACGTGTGCTCGCTTTAGCTGCGAGTACCGTTACCGGCGCGAAGGACCGCCCTTGGCAGGCGCGGAGCGGCGCGGAGTCGGCACCGGTGCGACCGGCGTGAGCTCGGGCAGCAGCGCCCCATCGGCGGAGAACTTGCTCTTGGGCTTCCAGACCAGCCAAACCGCCGGAATCAGGTAGAGCACGTCGCGCAGGATGTCCAGCGTGTAGCGCGTTTGGCCCGCCGCGACCTGGCCGCCGGAGCCGCCGCAGCCGCAGGTGATGTGGATGCCGCGGATGCCAAGCGAGGCAATGCCGCCGATGTAGACCAGCAGCAGCAGCGCCGAGAGCGCCGCTACCAGCCGGGTGCCCAGCCCCACGATCGCGAGCAGGCCGAGGGCCAACTCCACGTAGGGCTGGGCGTAGGCGAAGGTGTTGACCATGCCGGCGGGCAGGATCTTGAAGTTGCGCACCGAGGCGGCGTTGGCGTCCGAGGCACCGAGCTTCGGCAGGCAGTAGAACAACCACATCGCGCCGAGCAGCAGCCGGGCGGCCAACGAGATCCAGGGCGCGACCGTCGCGAACGCGGACTTCGGCTCGAGTTCAGGCTCGGGCACAGCTTGCTTGGACGTCGCGCGCTTGCCGGCGCCCGCACCTCCCGCGCCGCCCTTGCCGTTCGTGGCCGCGGTGCCTCGTTCCGCCGTCATCCCTGCTGCCCGTCCTATCCGGTCCTGTCGGTCCTGTCGGCTCTGCGCTGCCGGCCGCCCGCTGGCCGTTCCGGCGGTGAGGTTACCTCAACGACCCCTGGATCGGACACCTTCAGCGAGCTGTTCGGCGAGTTCACGCACGCCGGCTAGCCCCGCGGCCTCGTTCGGCGCGTCGAGCAGCCGCCTGACGAACGCCGAGCCGACGATCACGCCGTCGGCGAATTGGGCGACCTCGGCGGCCTGCTTCGCGTTGGACACCCCAAGCCCGACGCAGACAGGCAGCTCCGTGGCCGACCTCGTGCGTTCGACGAGGCGCGCCGCCTCCGAGTTGACCGCCTCGCGCGCGCCGGTGACGCCCATGAGTGAGGCCGCGTAGACGAAGCCTCGGCAGGTGCGCGTGGTCAGCGCGATGCGCTCGTCGGTGGACGACTGAGCCACCAGGAAGACGCGATCCAGGTTGTGTGCGTCGGAAGCGGTGAGCCAGGGCTCTGCTTCTTCGGGGATCAGGTCCGGGGTGATCAGGCCCGCGCCGCCCGCGTCGGCGAACTCCTTGGCGAACCGGTCTACGCCGTAACGCTCGATCGGGTTCCAGTAGGTCATGACGAGGGTCGGCGCGCCGGTCTCGGCGACGCCCTCGACGGTGCGCAGGACGTCAACCGTGTTCGTTCCGGCTTCGAGCGCGCGCTCGACGGCTCGCTGGATGACTGGGCCGTCCATCTGCGGGTCGGAGTACGGGAGCCCGACCTCGACGATGTCGACTCCGCCTTCGATCATCGCGCGGCAGGCCGCGATCGCCCCCTCGACGGAGGGGAAGCCGGCCGGGAGGTAGCCGACGAGGGCGGCCCGGTTCTCGGCCTTGGTGGCGGCGAGGAGGGTGGTGAGCTTGGTGGTGCTGTGGTCGGTGGTCATGACGCTCAGGCCTCCGTCGTTTCGAAGCCGAAGAAGGCGGCGGCGGTGTGCATGTCCTTGTCGCCGCGGCCGGAGAGGTTGACCAGGATGACCGGCTCGCGGCCGAGTTCGGCGCGCAGCCTCGGTGCGATGCGCAGCGCGCCGGCGACTGCGTGTGCTGATTCAATCGCCGGGATGATGCCCTCGGTGCGGCACAGCAGTTTGAACGCCTGCATCGCCTCTTCATCGGTGACCGGTTCGTAGACCGCGCGGCCGGTGTCGTGCAGCCAGGCGTGCTCGGGACCGACCGCCGGGTAATCGAGCCCTGCGGAGATGGAGTGGCTGGGCAGGGTCTGGCCGTACTCGTCTTGGAGGAGGTAGGTGCGCGCTCCGTGCAGCACGCCGATCGCGCCGCCGGTGATCGACGCGGCGTGCAGTCCGGTTTCCACGCCGGAGCCGCCGGCCTCGAAGCCGTAGAGGCGAACGCTCTCGTCCGGCACGAAGGCGTGGAAGGCGCCAATCGCATTGGAGCCGCCGCCGACGCACGCTGCGACCGCGTCTGGCAGGCCGCCGGTCAGTGCGATGGTCTGCTCGCGGGCCTCGACGCCGAGGACCCGCACGAAGTCCCGGACCATGGACGGGAACGGGTGCGGGCCGGCTGCGGTACCGAGTAGGTAGTGCGTGTGATCGACGTTCGTTACCCAGTCGCGGATCGCCTCGTTGATGGCGTCCTTGAGGGTGCGCGAGCCGATCGCGACCGGGATGACCTCGGCCCCGAGCATGCGCATGCGGGCGACGTTGAGCGCCTGGCGCTGCGTGTCCTCCTCGCCCATGTAGACCACGCATTCGAGGTCGAGCAGGGCCGCTGCGGTCGCGGTGGCGACACCGTGCTGCCCGGCACCGGTCTCGGCGATGACGCGGCGCTTACCCATCCGCTTGGTGAGCAGCGCTTGCCCGAGCACGTTGTTGATCTTGTGCGAACCCGTGTGGTTCAGGTCCTCGCGCTTGAGCAGGATGCGGGCGCCTGCGTGCTCCGACAGACGCTTGGCATCGGTGAGCAGGGAGGGACGGTTGGCGTATGTACGCAGGAGGGTCGTGAACTCGGCGTGGAAAGCCGGGTCGTTCTTCGACTTCTGGTATGCCTCGGTCAGTTCGGCGAGCGCGGCCATCAGGGCCTCGGGCATGAAACGCCCGCCGTGGCGGCCGTAGTGTCCGGCCTCGTCGGGCTGGGTCGAGGGATGAGCGTATGCGGCGGCGAAGAAGGCGTCGCTGAAGGTTGATGTGTCGGTCATCGGAAGTCTCCGAGAAGAAGTGCGAATGTACGGCGATGGCAGGCGGGGACGGTGACCGTCCGCCGGTGGGCGTGAGCGCGTGAGAGGCGATAGGTGCCTCAGGGCCTTGCTATTGCGCGACCCGGATCACAGCTCAATGGGCCATCGACGGCCCGCCGGAGCGTGCCGCCACCACGGCCGCCGCCGTGCGGGTGCGATGGGCTTAGGTGCGCGGTACACGGTCAGCTCACTCGGCTCACTGCCGGCCGCGACGCATCGCCGGGTGCGCGCCTGCCGCGACCAGGTCGGCCACCGCGTCGCGTGGGTTCTTGCCGGTCACCAGGGATTCGCCGACCAGTACCGCGTCCGCGCCGCAGTTGGCGTAGGCGATCAGGTCGTGCGGGCCACGCACGCCGGACTCGGCGATGCGCACGACGTTGTCCGGAATCAGCGGGGCGAGGCGGGCGAAGGTGGTGCGGTCGACCTCGAGCGTGCGCAGGTTGCGCGCGTTGACGCCGATGATGCGCGCCCCGGCGTCAACGGCCCGGCTGACTTCCTCCTCGTCATGCACCTCGACCAGCGGGGTCAGTCCGATGGACTCGGCCCGTTCGATCAGCGAGACCAGGGCGTCCTGCTCCAGCGCGGCCACGATCAGCAGCACGAGGTCGGCGCCGTGCGCGCGGGCCTCCCACAGCTGGTAGCTGGTGACGATGAAGTCCTTGCGCAGCACCGGGATGTCCACCCTGGCGCGCACTTCCTTGAGGTCCTGCAGCGAGCCGCCGAACCGGCGCTGCTCGGTCAGGACACTGATGACGCTGGCGCCGCCCTGCTCGTAGTCCCCGGCCAGCGAGGCGGGGTCGGCGATCGCGGCGAGCGCGCCCTTGGACGGGCTTGAGCGCTTCACCTCGGCGATCACCGCGACGCCGTCGCCGCGCAGCGCTCGCACGCCGTCCTTGGCGGAGGGCTGGGCCTGCGCCTTGGCCTTGACCTCGTCGAGGGGGATCTGGGCCTGGCGCTCGGCCAGGTCGGCGCGCACGCCCACAATGATCTCGTCGAGCACGTTCGTATTCGGTGTCGCCACCGTCACGTACCGTCCCCTCTGCCAGGGCGCCACACGGCGCCGTCTTGCCCAGCCATGCTATCGGCAATGCAGCGGTGCTTGACGCCATCCGCGACGCGGGTACGCGCGCTCACGGCGGCCCTGGCGGGGTGGTACGAGGTCAGACGGAGGTCAGGCGGACGCGCGCTCCGCGGCGGCCTGGGCCTTCAGCTCGCCCCAGACGTCGTGCACGCCGAAGCCCGCTGCGTTGAGGACGACGACCGCGATGAGCGCGAGGACCTGGAAGACGCCGCAGATGATCACGGCGGGCCACATGGCGAACGGGAACAGCGGTCCGCCGATGAGGAAGCCCGCGAAGGAGAGGGCCGCGGCGACCCAGCGAGCGACGGAGTGGCCGTGGTCGGCGTGGTCCACGGTGTTGCCCGCGAAGTGGTTGCCCGCCGCGGAGGAGCCCAGGGCGGCCATGCCGAGGCTGGCGGCCTTGGCGATCGTGGACGGGCCCTTGTGCTCGGTGGTCTGGGTGGCCTCGGTCATGGCTTGGCTTGCTCCTCGAAGGCGATGGCTGTCATTCGAACGGTGCGCTGGGCGCAGACGCGGCGCCGTTCCCGCTTTGTGTCTCCGTCATTGTCTCTGACGCGCCGCTGTGCTTAGACCGTGGGGGTGCTAGGGCTTGTTTGGAAAGTGGCGCCGGCCCAGGCGAGACTTTCCAAACAGGCCCCAGGGGCGGTGGGTGGCTCAGACGGTTGGGTCGGCGCCACGGTTGATCGAGTCCCAGAGATCGCGCGAGGTCGGTTCGGCCTGCGTCTCGGGGAGCTGCGTGCTGGTTTCGGCGGCCTGAGCTGCCAGGTCGGTGGAATTGGGCGCGACCTCGTACCGATTCGACAGGCCGGTCCACGTCCTGCCGCGCACTAGCGTCAACGCACCGGCGACAGCGACCAGCACACCGCCAAGGACGGTGATGTAAGGCCATGCGGTGTTGGTCACGCCGCTCAATTGCGCGCCGCTCGCGCCGATGGTCTGCTCGGCGGCCCTGGCCAGCTGGGTGTTGTCGAGGTGGCCGAGGTTGGTGACGACAGCGGCGACGGTGCCCAGCCCGGCGCCGAGCAGGACGATGCCGACTAGGTAGCGGCCGATGCGACGGACCGCGAAGAGCGCGACGGCTCCAGCGAGACCGGCGAGCCCGAGCGCATAGGGCAGCGAGGTGATGTTGCTGCCGGTGGCGTGCACGGACAGCCGGACCGGCGAGGTGATGGTGGCATTGGCCCAGCCGCGTCCATCCGAGGCCAGGATCAGCCCCGCGCCGGCGGCGGCCAGCAGCGCGGCGGTCACCTTCGCGCGGGTGGCGGAGCGGCCCGGCCTGGTCGCGGTTGAGGGCGCAGCGCCTGTCACGCTGCCTGTCGCGGTCATGCGGGCCATTTTCGCAAACGGGGCGGACGGGACGCGTGCCGGGGCCCGGATCGGTGCCCGGCCCGACCAGTCGCCGGGCTGTACCGGGAGCCGGTTACAGGGATTTGAGGGTGTCGGCGGCGGCGATCGCGCGCAGCACGGCCATCGCCTTGTTGCGGCATTCGGTGTCCTCGGCCGCCGGATTGGAGTCGGCGACGATGCCGGCTCCGGCTTGGACGTACGCGATGCCGTCGCGCAGCAGTGCAGTGCGGATCGCGATGGCGGTGTCCGCGTTTCCGGCGAAGTCCAGGTAGCCGACACAGCCGCCGTACAGGCCACGCCGGGTCGGTTCCAGCTCGTCGATGATCTCCATCGCCCGCGGCTTCGGCGCGCCGGACAGGGTGCCGGCCGGGAACGCGGCCAGCAGCACGTCCAGCGCGCTGCGGCCCTCGGCGACCCGGCCCACGACCGTGGAAACGATGTGCATGACGTGGCTGTAGCGTTCGACCGACATGAAGTCGACGACCTCGACGGTTCCGGGCGCGCTGATCCGGCCGACGTCGTTGCGGCCGAGGTCGACCAGCATCAGGTGCTCGGCGCGCTCCTTGGGGTCGGCGAGCAGTTCGGCGGCCAGGGCCGCGTCCTTCTCCTGAGTCGCCCCGCGCGGCCTCGTGCCGGCGATCGGGTGCAGCATCGCCTCGCCGTTTTCCACCTTGACCAGGGCCTCAGGCGAGGACCCCACGACGTCGAAGCCCTCGCGTGCCCCGGTGGCGGGCAGGCGGAGCAGATACATGTAAGGGCTCGGATTCGTGGCACGCAGCACCCGGTAGATGTCCAGGGCGCTGGCCTGGGTCGGTGCCTCGAACCGCTGGGAGAGCACGATCTGGAACGCCTCGCCGGCGCGGATCTCCTCCTTGGCGGCCTCCACCGCGGCGCGGTAGTCCTCGCTGGTTCGGTTGCCCGCGAACACCGGGGTCGCCGCCGGGGAGTTCGCCGGGGCGAGGGTGGCGGGCCGGTGGTCGAGCGGCCGGGCGAGGTCGGCGGTCATCGCGTCGAGCCGGGTGATCGCGCGCCGATAGGCGCCGTCCGCGCCATCCGCGGTGCCGTTGTGGTTGATCGCGTTGGCGATGAGGGTGACCGAGCCGTCGCTGTGGTCGAGCACGGCGAGATCGCTGGCCAGCAGCATGGTCAGTTCGGGCAGTCCCAAGTCGTCCTTGGCGTGGTTGCCGATGCGTTCGAGGCGCCGGACCGTGTCGTAGCCCAGGTAGCCGACGAAGCCGCCGGTGAGCAGAGGCAGGTCCGCGCGGCTTGAATCGGCCGGGGTGCGCAGGGCTTCCAGGGCCGCGGCGAGCACGTCGAGCGGCGCGCCCTCGGTGGGGATGCCGGCCGGCGGCTCGCCGATCCAGTGCGCGGCGCCGTCCACTTCGGTCAGGGCGAGTTCACTGCGCACGCCGATGAATGAATAGCGGGACCACACGCCCTGCTCCGCGGATTCGAGCAGGAAGGTGCCGGCGCGCTCGTGCGCGAGCTTGCGGTAGAGGCCGATGGGGGTCTCGCCGTCGGCCAGGTAGCGCCGGGTCACCGGAATGACGCGGCGTTGCGCCGCCAGTTCCCGGAAGGCGTCGAGAGCCGGGACAGTCTCTCCAGTGGTCATGCGGCTCATCCTGTCATCAGTGGCGGTGAAGGTTTCACGCAACGGCGCGCGGCCGGTCAGCTCAGCGCGCGACCGTCGAAGCAGCTGCGCGTGCCGGTGTGGCAGGCCGGGCCGGTCTGGTCGACCGCGAGCAGCAGCGTGTCGCCGTCGCAGTCCAATGAGACGGAGACGACCCGCTGTACGTGCCCCGAGGTCTCGCCCTTGACCCAGAACTCCTTGCGCGAGCGCGACCAGTAGGTGGCGCGGCCGGTGGTCAGCGTGCGGTGCAGCGCCTCGTCGTTCATCCAGGCGAGCATGAGCACTTCGCCGGTGTCGTGCTGCTGCGCGATGGCCGGGACCAGGCCCTCGGGGTTGCGCTTGAGCCCGGCGGCGATCTCGGGGTCGAGCGCCGAGGCGGGAGCTTCGGCGGCCGACACGGACGGTTCGTCGATCATGGCGCCATTGTCTCGCGGCCGATACGGTTTCCGGGACACCGCACCCCGATGAAGCAGAGCGACCGAGACGAGAGCAGTTCTTGCCGTGCCGGAATTAGTTGGCGACGAGCAGTCCACGGACGGCGCGCCGAGCCCGCGGACGCGGCCGAGGTCCGCGCCGCCGGATCACTTCACCTCCGCGGACGACATCACGCACGTGCCGATCGCGCGGTCCTCCGGCGACGGCGCAGAGCCGCAGACCGCGGCGCGCGCGTGGTGGGTTCCGGCGTTCCGTGCGGCGCTCTCGGCGTGGGTGGTCGCGCACATCGTGATCATCGCGGTCCAGGACCTCGGCCAGCGCTTCACGCCGCATTTCCCGGCGCAGATGCCCGGCCGGCCCGAGCTGCATCACCTGTTCAACCAGCTCTACACCTGGGACACCGCCTGGTATCTCGGCATCGCGCAGAGCGGCTATTCCGGCGTCGCGAACGACGGCGTGCGTTTCTGGCCGTTGCTGCCGCTGACGACGCGCGCGGTTTCGGCGGTCGGCATTGCGGCGGCGACAGCGATCCTGCTGGTCTGCTGGGTCGGCGCGTTGCTGTTCGGCATGCTTATGTACCGGCTGATGCTGACGGTTGGCGGGGACGCGGTCGCGGCGCGGCGCGCGGCCTGGCTAAGCCAGCTGGCGCCTGGGGCGTTCGTGCTGGTCATGGGCTACACCGAGGCGTTGTCCGGGGTGCTGGCCGCGGCGTATCTGATCGCGATCAGGCAGCCGGCGACGGGTCGGCGGGTTTGGCTGTGGCACGCGGTGGGATTCGTCGCCGGGCTGGGTTCCGGGCTGGTGCGGCCGACCGGTCTGCTGGTGGCGGCGCCCGGTGCGCTCGAGGCGATCCGGCAGTGGCGCGATCCTCGCGGGCAGTTGGTCGCGAGGGTGCTGGTCGCACTCTCGCCGCTGATGGGCATCGGGCTGTTTCTGCTGTGGGTGCATAACGTCTACGGCAATTGGACGCTGCCGTACTCGATCCAGAAACTTGAGGGCCTGCGCGGGACGTACGCGGGCAATCCGTTCTCTTCGGCGCTCGATTCGCTCAACCAGGTCGGCAACGGCGCGGGTGCATTCACTATCGTCCTCGTCGTCGCGGCGATCGGGCTGCTGTGGGGTTGCGTGCGCAGGCTGCCGGTCTCGTACACGGTCTGGGCCGCGATCAGCGTGTTCGCCGCCGTCACGGCGCCGCATTTCTCCTCTTTCGCCCGGTACTCGGCCGGCATCCTGCCGCTGTTGCTGGTCGGCGCGATGCTGACGCGTGACTGGCGGCGGTGGGGCTGGACTGTGGGGATTTCGACGGCGTTGTGCGCGTACTTCGCGTACCAGTCCTTCATCGGGATCTACATCCCTTGATTTCCAACGCAATCACCGCACCACCCGCGCCGCAACAGGCTCTCACCGAGGTTCGGGGATCTGGCAGCGCCCGGGGGCGATGGCGCGGGACGCGTTGGCGCGGTCCGCGATGGCTTTGGGAGGGACTGCGGGCGACGCTGCCGGCCTGGATCGCGGCGCGCGTGCTGGTCTGCGCGGTGTCCTGGTATCAGGATCCGGCGCAGCCGCTGGGCAAGCTGCTGAGCTGGGACACGCAGTGGTACCTGGGCATCGCGGAGCACGGATATGACCATGGCGGGACACTGATCCACTTCTTCCCGCTGACGTCGCTGTGCGCCGCCGGTCTCGCGGCAGTGACGCGGCTTCCGACGAGCATCGCCTTGTTCGCGTTCTGCTGGGCGATGGCGCTGCTGTTCGGTGCGCTGGTGCATCGCGTTGTCGTATTCGAGACCGCTGACCGAGCGGCAGCGCGCCGCGCCGCGTGGCTCACCCAACTCGCGCCCGGTGCGTACGCGCTGGTGATGGGCTATACCGAGCCGCTGGCCGGAGTGCTCGCTGTCGGTTACTTCCTCGCAGTGCGAACCATCGGTACCGGATCAGGCCGCGCGCGGTACTTCTGGTCCGCGCTCATCCTCGGGTTCTTCGGCGGGATGGCGCGGCCGGTCGGCCTGCTGCTCGCGATTCCCGGGGCGGTCGAAGGGCTGCGGCAGGCCCGGTGCGAGGGCTGGCCCTGGAACGCCGTGGCGAGAGCCGCGGCTTTCGCGGCGGCGCCGGCCGCCGGACTCGCCGCTTTCCTCGCCTATTCGCGCGTTCAGTACGGAAGTTGGCTGCTGCCGTACACGCAGCAAACCTCGAAGCGCGGGCGCGGCGCGATCATGGGCAACCCGATCAGCATTCTGCATCACGTCTGGGTGCACGACTGGCGTGGTCACGGCCACGGCGCGGCGTTGATGGCCTGCGTGCTGATCCTCGGTTTCGCCGCGCTGTTGCCGATCGTGTGGCAACGACTCCCGGTCGCGTACGCGGCATGGACGATCCCCTCGTTCATCCTCGCGATCGGCTCCAAGGACTTCACCTCGCTGCCGCGCTACCTCGGCGCGCTGTTCCCCTGCCTGATCGCGGCGGCACTGGTCACGCGACGGCGGTGGCAGTGGGCTGCGATGCTCGCGGCCAACTGCGCCGTGCTGGTGTGGGCGACGTACTACGTCTTCGCGATCTACATCGTGCCCTGATCGTCATCGCGGCCGGTCAAGCGGCCTGAGCCTGGCGCGCCCACGAGGCATGCAGACCCGCGTAAATGCCTTCCTGCGCTACCAGATCGCGATGCGGCCCGCGCTGTACCAGCTCTCCGGCGTCGAAGACCAGCACCTCATCCGCGGCTTGCGCGGTGGAGAGCCGGTGCGCGATGACCACGGTCGTGCGGCCGCGGGTCAGCTCGTCGAGCGCGCGCTGGATGCGCAGTTCGGTAGCCGGGTCCACGGCCGAGGTCGCCTCGTCGAGCAGCAACAAGTCCGGGTCGGCGATGTACGCGCGGGCCAGCGCTACCAGTTGCCGCTCCCCCGCCGACAGCGACTCGCCGCGCTGCCCGACCCGAGTGTCCGCGCCCTGCGGCAATCCGGCGAGCCAATCGCCGAGGCCGAGCCGGTCGAAGGCCGCCACCACCGCGTCTTGAGTCGCGTCGGGAGCGCCGTAGCGGACGTTGTCGGCGATCGTGCCGTCGAAGAGGAAGCCGTCCTGCGGCACCATGACCATGCGGCGGCGCAGCACATCGAAGCCGACCCGGCGCAGGTCCACGCCGTTGATCAGCACTCTGCCTTCGACCGGATCCATCAGTCTGGTCAACAGCTTCGCGAAGGTGGTCTTGCCGGAGCCGGTCTCGCCGACCACCGCGATCCGCGCCCGCTGCGGAATGAGGACATTGATGTCGCGCAGGACCGGTGGGCCGCCTGGGTACGCGAATCCGACCCGCTGGAACTCGACACGCACCGGACCGGCCGGCAGCGGCTCGGCCGCGCCGTGATCGCGGGGGTCCGGAACATCGGGCTCTGATTCGAGCAGCCCGATGACGCGGCGCCAGCCCGAGATCGCGTTCTGCGCCTCGTTGAGCACCTCGACGCCCCACTGCACCGGCGTGATGAACAGCGAGACCAGGAACAGCATCGCGATCAGCTGCCCCGCGCTGATTTGTCCCCCGACGCCGAGTACGACGCCGAGGACCACCACGCCCGCGTTCGCCAGTCCCGCGGCGACTTCGCCGGCGCTGAAGGTGCCGACGATCATCGCCTGAGCGCGCACCTGCGCGGCGCGCGTGGCGTCCACAGCCTCGTTGATCCGGCGGCCGGTGCGCTCCTCGATGCCGTACGCGCGCACGACCGGCGCACCGACCAGCGACTCACTGAATGCGCTCAGCATGCGGCCGATCGACTGGCGCACCACGTTGTAGCGGGCTCCCGTGCGCCGCTGCAGGAACCGCATCGCGGCGAACAGCGGCAGGAAGCAGAGCCAGACCAGCAGCGTCAGCTGCCACGAGTAGCTGCCCATCACGGCCGTGGCCAGGAACATCTGCGCCACGCTGATGAACAGGACCAGGCCGCCTTCCTGGATGAAGTTGGTGATGGTGTCCACATCGGAGGTCACCCGCGAGACCAGCGCGCCGCGCTGTTCGGCCTGCTGGTGCAGCACGGA
>Ga0134128_10008627_pt1 | contig 12274 bp, 10 predicted proteins | sample KB31754_FD_96462 | JGI IMG/M metagenome (GOLD analysis project Ga0134128, IMG submission 96462) | Terrestrial soil microbial communities with excess Nitrogen fertilizer from Kellogg Biological Station, Michigan, USA - KB3-175-4 | ecosystem: Environmental > Terrestrial > Soil > Unclassified ...
CTGAGCCCGAAGATCGAGCCGAACAGGACGCGTACGCCCGCGGTGCCGTTCCCGGCACTTTTCTGGGTGGTGAAGATCGTCAGAAAGAGGACGCCGAGGCCCAGCGACCAGGCGAAGAAGGAGCCGATGGCCACGTCATCTGCGTGGGCCTTGTCTCCGAGCAGGCCGATGACGATCCCGCCGAGGATCGTCGCGGCGAAGACGCCCGCGAGGATGTCGAGCCCCAGGACGGCGGCCGCCAGGCCGCCCGTAAAAGCGACGTGGCTAAGAGCGTCGCCGGCGAAGACCTGGGCTCGGAGGACGACGAAGTAGCCGACCAGTCCGCAGGCGAGCCCGACGAAAGTGCCGGCGATCAGCGCGTTGCGCATGAACTCGTGCGCGAACATCAGGCGGCCTCGAGCGCGAGCCGAGCGGTCGCGCGCAGTCTCGCCCTGAGCACGCGGCCGGCGCGCACGAGCACGTAGAGCCCGAACGAGAGGGAGGTGACGTAGAAGCCCACGGGGTAGATCGAGAAGAACGCGAGCGCGAGGCCGAGCCAGGTGACAGCGAGCGCGAGCGCGACCGAGAGCGCGATCCCCAGCACGGGTCGCGGCGTCAGCTGGTGGGCTGTCGCTGCGGGCGTGACGAGCAGGGCGAAGACGAGCAGGGCTCCCGTGATCTGGCTCGTTTCTGCGACCGACAAGCCGAGGACGAGCAGGAAGGCGAAGCCGAGCGCGTTGACGGGAACTCCACCGGCGCGGGCGACGTCGGCGTCGACCGAGGCGAAGAAGAGCGGCCGGGCGGCGATCGCGACGAGCCCGAGGGCCGCGACCGCGACGACCAGCAACACGACGACCTGGTCGGTCGTGACGCCCAGGAAGGTGCCGAAGAGCAGCGAGTCGAGGCCGTTGAGTACGCCGTGGTAGAGGCTGACGAAGAGGAACCCGAGCGCGAGCGCGAGCGCCTGCAGCGCGCCGATCGCGGCCGACTCAGCGCCGAGGCTGCGGCGCGTGCCGGCAATCCCGGCAAGCGCAAGTGCGCCGAGTCCGCAGAAACCGAAGTAGCCGACGGCCAGCGGCAGGCCGGCGAGGCTTGCGGCCGCCGCTCCGGGGAAGGCGATCACGGAGAGCGTGTGCCCGGCAAAGGTCTGTCGGCGCAAGACCATGAACCAGCCGGTGACTCCGGCCATCACGGCCACGATCGTTCCCGCCTCGAGCGCGTTGACCATGAACTGGTAGGCGAAGAGCTCGTGCAGATCGGTGAGCGGGTTCCATGAGAGCCCCTGGAAGGTCGCTGCCTCAGGCATGACGGTCGCCGTGAACGAACGGGGCTTCGGGCTCGCCGACGACGACGTGCCGGCCGTCGGAAGCCCGCAGGACCTCGATCGGTGCGCCGTAAAGTCGGCTGAGCGTCTCGCTCGTGATCACCTGGTCAGGCGCTCCCTCGAGCGCGCCGCCGCCGGCAAGGTAGATGACCCGGTCGAGGTAGCCGATGATCGGGTTGATGTCGTGCGCGACGAGCAGGACGGCGACCTGTTCCTCCTCGCAGATCCGGCGCACGAGCGCGGCAACGGCGGCCTGGTTGGGCAGGTCGAGACTGTCCAGCGGCTCGTCGAGCAGCAACAGCTTCGGCCGGCGAACGAGTGCCTGGGCGATCAGAAGGCGCTGCTGCTCGCCCCCGGAGAGGTCGCCGATGGGACGGCTGGCGTAAGCCGTGGCGCCGACGAGCTCGATCACCTCCGCGACGCGGGCCGCGTCCCGCTTGCGGCCCTGCGTCCCCGGGATCGGAATCCCCCAGCGTGCGCCGTCCAGCCCGAGCTGAACGAGGTCGACGCCCCGGACTTGCGTGCCGGAGTCGAACCCGTGCCGCTGGGGCAGGTAGCCGATCCGTCCCTTCGCCGCGCCGGGTGGCCTTCCCAGGACCGATGCCGATCCGGCTGCCAGCGGCAAGAGACCGAGGATCGCCTTGATCAGGGTCGACTTGCCCGCGCCGTTCGGACCGAGGACCGCTACGAAGTCGGCCTCGGCGACCGACAGTGAGACGCCGCTCCAGATCGTTCTGCCGCCGAGGCGCACGGCGGCGTCTTCGAACGTGACCGCTGCCTCCCTCGGGACGCCGGTTTTCGGTTTCAGGGACGTGGCCGCGGCGCTCACCGTCCCGTTGCCTGCGCGAGGGCGGCCGCGAGCGCACGTAGCTGGCGCGACTGCCAGTCCTGGAAGCTGGCCGATGCGGGCACCAGCGTCTCTGTGATCGTCGTCACCGGAATGCCTCGCCTGCTTGCGGCCTCGGTGACCCGTTTGACGTCCGGGGTGCTGTTCTGGCTGTTGAAGACCCAAACCTTGATCTGCTTGCCGGCGACCTGGCGGTCGATCGTCGTCTTGTCGGCAGCGGTCGGGTCGGCCCCCTCGCTGATCGCCTTGAGAAACGTCGGCGGTGTCAACAGCCTCAGCCCCAGCGACTGCGCAAGCGGGGCGAAGATGCTCTCCGACGCGCCCACAGGAACGCCGTGGAACTTGCGCTTGATCGTCGCGATCAGCCCCTTGTACTGTGCGAGCCCGCTCGCCTCGAAGCGCGTCTTTTGCCGCGCGAAGTAGCTCGAGTTCTTCGGCTCGAGCTTGGCGAAGTCGCGAACGATCGCGTCGATCATCCTCTGCACGTCGTGGGGCGAGTACCAGCGGTGGGGGTTGCCGCCGGGCTTGATCCCGAGGAGATCTCCTGCATCGAGGACGATTCGCCCGGAGACCGGATTTGCCGCGATCAGCTTCTCGGCCCATGGGTCGTAGCCGATCCCGTTTTCGATCACCAGCTGCGCCCCGGCGAGGGTGCGCGCGTCGCCGGCGGTCGGCTCGTAGTCGTGTGGATCGGTCGCGGGGCTCGTGATCACGCTCTCGACCTGAACCCTGCTGCCACCGAGCTGGGAGGCGATGCTGCCCCAGAAGTTCTCCGCCGCGACCACCTGCAGGACGCCGCTCTGCGCTGCCGCGCTCGTCGACTTGCTGCCGCAACCGGCGGCAAGGATCGCCACCGTCGCCAGTAGTCCAGCCGCAAGAACGGGTCTCAGGGTCATTTGCGCTAACAATACTCATTCTCTCTACCGTTCGCATTCGAGAGCCGCTACCATTCGGCGCCGTGACGAATTCCTGGGCGGAGACGACGATTGCCTCCCTGCACGCCAGGGGGCACCGAAACAGCGGCGCCCGGCGGGCGGTCGTCGAGCTGCTCGGCCGCCAAGATTGTTGTCTGACCGCCCAGGAGATCTTCGACCAGCTGCGAGCAGATGGGCGCCCGGTCGGGATCGCCAGCGTCTACCGCGCGCTCGAGCAGTTGAGCAAGGACGGCTTCGTCCAGCGGATCGACATCGGCGCCGGTACGACTCGTTTCGAGCCGATCCACGCGGGCGGCGAGCACCATCACCACCTCGTCTGCGACGACTGCGGCAAGGTCGAGGCCTTTGCCGACGACCAGCTCGAGCGTGCGCTACGGAAGGTCGAGGGCCGGACCGGTTACTCGGTCGCCGGCCACGATGTCGTCCTCCGCGGCGCCTGCGGGGACTGCGCTCCACGCTGAGCGCGGCGACCGCGCCCATCGAGCCCTAGGATCGAAACCGTGGCGGAGCGCTCGCTCAGCCCGGGATCCCCTTGGCCGCTGCGCGGCCGGATCGCGCAGAGCCTTCAAACGGCGCTTGCGCAGCTTCGCCTCTCCGACCCCGGGCACGCGGCTCTCCGGAGCGCTGCACGAGCCGCCATCGTCATGCCCGCGGTCTTCGCGTTCGCGGACAAGGTGATCGGGAATCCGCAGACGGCGACCTTCGCGGCCTTCGGCTCCTTCGCGATGCTGGTGCTGGTCGACTTCACGGGGCCGATGCGCAGCAGGTTCATCGCCTACCTGGCGCTTGCCGGGGTCGGTGCCGTGAATATCGTCGTCGGGACGCTGTGCTCGCAGAACGACTGGCTAGCGGCTGGGGCAATGGCCGTCGTCGGCTTCGCGATTCTCTTCTCCGGGGCCATCAACGGCTACTTCGCGGCCGCCGCAACCTCGGCGCTGCTGACGTTCATCCTGCCGGTGACGATCCCGGCGCCCTTTACCGAGGTGCCGGCACGCCTGGGAGGGTGGGGGCTGGCGGCGGCGGCAGGGATTGTCGCCCACTTCGTGCTTTGGCCCGCCCGGCCGCGCGCCGGCCTGCGGCGCGACGCCGCCGAGGCCGCCGCCGCGCTCGCCGAGCTGCTCGACGCCGATCTTGCAGACGATCCTGACCGGGTCGAGTCCCGCGCCCATGCCGCCGGGCAGGCGGTCGCCGGGCTCCGTCGGAGCTACTTGATGGCGCCGCATCGCCCGACCGGCCCGATCGGGCCCATGGCTGCGCTGGCCTCGCTCGTCGACGAGCTCGACTGGCTGAAGTCGTTTCTCGCGCCGGCGCCCGGGTTCTCGTCGGTCGTCCTTAGGCGCCCGGAGGACGCAGAGGCGCTCGCCGCCACCGCCGGCGTACTGCGGGCGAGTGCCGCGACCTTGACAGGGAGCGAGGAGCGGCCGGACTTTCGGCGGCTCGACGCCGCGAGGGACGCTGTTGCGGAGGAGCTTGCGCGGCGAATCTCTGCTTCGCCTGCCTCCTCGGACGATGAGCTGCTCGGATCGGCGCTGGAACCGACCTTCCGGATCCGCGCGGCCTCGTACTCGGCGCGTCAGGTTGCTGGGTACTCACTGCTCGCCAGCGGGAGGCCGGCGCCCGAGCTCGACGAAATGGACGTCGCCGGCGGGGACGTCACTGTTCGGACGGCGCGCGCCGCGGTCGAGGCCACGGAGCGGCTGGCTACCGAGCATGCGGGCGGCGGGTCGATCTGGCTTCGCAACAGCCTCCGCGGCGCCGCGGGACTCGCCGTCGCCGTGTTCATCGCCCAGCGTGGTGGGCTTCAGCACTCCTTCTGGGTCGTGCTGGGAACAATCTCGGTCCTACGTTCGAACGCGTTAGGCACCGGCTGGTCGGTGCTCACGGCTCTGGTCGGAACCGCGGTCGGGATCCTGATCGGCGCCGGCCTCGTGATCGCGATTGGGACGCACGAGGCCGTTCTCTGGGTCGTGCTGCCATTCGCCGTCCTGCTCGCCGCCTACGCCCCGCGGGCGATCTCGTTCGCCGCTGGTCAGGCCGGCTTCACCGTCGTTCTCTTCATCCTGTTCAACATCATTCAGCCAAGCGGTTGGCGCGTCGGCGTCGTCAGGCTCGAGGACGTTGCGATCGGCTTCGCGATCAGCCTCGGCGTCGGCCTGCTGTTCTGGCCACGGGGTGCGGCAGCACTGCTCCGGGAGAACCTGGCTGCCGCCTACGGGCGCAGCGCCGACTACGTCGTCGCGACCACCCGAGAGATCATCGACGAGGCCGATTCCGGCTCGTCGGCTGAACTCGCGCAGACTGCAGACACGGCCCTTCACCGCCTCGATGACGCGTTTCGGCAGTACCTCTCGGAGCGCTCGGCAACGAGCGTGAGGCTGGAAGAGGTCGCGGGGTTGGTGGCCGGCGCGGCCCGTGTCCGGCGCGCGGGGCAGTCCCTCTCCATGCTCGGCCGGATGACCGACGACACCCGGCTCACACGCTGTGGCGCGAACCTCGACGGCGAGATCTACGCCGTGCGGTCGTGGTACGTCACACTCGGCGACTCGTTCGTGCACTCGACGGCAATCCCGCCGCCCCACATTCGGGATGCGCAAGGCCGCGCGCAGCTGCTCGAGTGCGTCCGCGCGGCTGTTTCCAGTGGAGATGGGGCGAACGCTCGCTCGGCTCTCGTGTTGCTCTGGGCCAACCAGCACCTCGATGCTCTCTGGCGACTCGAGTCGCATCTCGGCAAGCTGGCCGAGCAGGCGGCTAGGCCGGCTGAGGCCGAGCCGGCTTGAAGCGCTTCCACATCACGCCTGCGATTAGGCCGATGATCAGCGTCGGGACGATGGTGAGGAACCGGTAGACGAGCACGGCGGCGACAACCTCTGCGTTCGCGCCGCCGAAGCCGACCAGCGCCCCTGTCAGTCCGACCTCGACGATGCCGATTCCCCCGGGTGTGACCGGCAGCGAGCCGAGTAGCCGAACGAGCGACCAGGCGGCGAACGCCTCGACGACGCTGACGTCGCTTGCGGAAACGCCGAGTACGCGAAGCGAGACGAGTAGGAGCACAAAGACCGAGAGCTGACCGGCAAGGGTCGTCAGCGTCAGCGGGGCCCAGCGGTGGCGGAGCAGGGCGACGGCTCGGTTGCGGAAGCGCACGAACGAATCGGCGGTCCAGCCGACGGGCCCTCGTCGGAAGACGCCGCGACCCCAGTTGGCGAGCCTTATCGCTCCCTTGCCGACGAAGTGGGCCAGCTTCGGCGTCGCCAACGCTCCGGCGAAGGCCGCGATCGCGACGACGAAGACCGCGAGACCGATCAGCGCGACCGTCTCGAGCAGCGCGTTCTTCTCCTGTTGGAGCGTCAGGAGCGCGAGCGCAAGGGGAGGAAAGCCAAGCAGCGTGAGCTGGTTCCAGATTCCCGTCACCGCGACGGCGAGTCCGACCGACGTGCCGGCGTACCCCCAGCCGTGCAGGATCACGTAGGCGAGGCCGACGCCGACCGCCGCTCCGCCCGGCGCGATGTAGGTGGAGGCCGTCGAGGCCTGCGTGAGCACGAACGCTCGGCGAAAGTCCAGGCCGGGAAGCGCAACCATCCAGGGCGGCGCGAAGGTGACGAGGTTGAGTAGCGTTGCCCCGGCGAGCGCCGCGATCTGCTCCCAGGAGAGCTCTTTGATCACGGCCCAGACCTGGCGGTAGTCCGCGATCCGTGGGAGCACGAAGACGAAGGTCGCGACAACGACCGCGATCCCGATTCCGATCGCGAGCAGCCGCCGCCCACGGGTCTTGTGACGTGGGCGGTGGCCCACAGCTTCGTCGTGAAGCGGCCCGCCGGTCAGTTGAGTGCCGTCTTACCGGCGGGCAGCAGGCCGGACTCACGCGCAGCGCGGATCGCCTGGGCGACGCGCGCGAGCCGGGCTCCCTGCGCCCGCGCGACGAGCTGCGTCTGCTCGTCCGGTCCGTCGACGTTATGGCCGCTCGTGTACGAGGCGCCGTACGGATTGCCGCCGCCGTTGAAGACCTCATGGACGGTGTAGCCGAGCGGAACGATGATCGCGCCCCAGTGGTAGAGCGTGTTGTTGAGCGCGAGGATCGTCGACTCCTGTCCGCCGTGGGCGGTCTGCGAGGACGTGAAGGAGGTCGCGACCTTGTCGGTCAGCTTTCCCTGCTGCCAGAGCTCGCCGGCGAGGTCGAGGAACATCTTCAGCTGCGCGGCAACGTTTCCAAATCGCGTCGGCGTACCGAAAGCCAGGCCGTCAGCCCAATCGAGATCCCCGAGCTCTGCGACGGGCTCCTCGTCGATCGCTGAGCGGTGTCGGCCCCAGTACTGGTCGACCGAGATCAGCTGCTCCTCGCTCACCTCGGCGACGTGGCGAAGTCGTACCTCGGCGCCCTCGCCCTCCGCCCCGTCGGCGAGCGCCTTTGCCATCCCGCGCACGTTGCCGGTGGCGCTGTAGTAGATGACCGCGATTCGGACCTGAGGTTCGAGCCCGGGGTCGCTCATCGAGCAAACATACTCCGCTCAGTCACCTGCAGAACAGTGGGGGCAAGCGAAAAGGAGGCGACATGGGCTTCGACCAGTACCACGAGCCGGCCGGCGAGCTGAGTGCCGAGACGCGAACGTTCGCCCGGATGATCGCGTCGCTGACCGAGGAGGCGGAGGCGATCGGCTGGTACGAGCAGCGGCTGGCGCTCGAGCCCGACCCGCAGGCGAAGGCGATCATGGCCAACGCTCAAGGCGAGGAGTTCAAGCACTTCGGCATGGATCTCGAGTTCCTGCTTCGGCGAACGCCGAACTGGCGGATCGCGCTGCAGAAGATTCTCTTCACGGAGGGCGACATCGTCGAGGCCGGGGAAGAGGCCGAGGAGGCGGAGGGCCTCTAACCCCTGGGTCGAGCGCGTGATCCTTCCGGGCTCGCGAGCAGGACGCCACCGACCACAACGGCGGCGAAGGCGAGGATCCGCAACCCGCCGTAGACGCCTGACGGGACCGGCTCCTCGAGCACGATCGTGCCTGCGGCGATGGGCAGTGCGTTGGTCAGCAAGGTCGCGAGCCCGGCGACTGTGAGGGCGCCCCCGGCCTGGTAGCCGACCTGCAGCAGGACGGTCCCGAGCAAGTAGCCGAGGATCAACGTGATCAGGAAGCCTGTCCGAACCCCGCCCTGGGTGACGAGCTTCGTCGAGATGTCGCCGATCGAGAAGAAGATCCCGCCGGCGATGCCGGCGGCCACTGCGGCCCCGATCAGCGCCCGCCCCAGCAGCAGGATCAGCAGGGCCCCCGCCGCGCTCGCGCCGAGCCAGACGAGGATCGCGTCGGTCGAGCCGTGCCCGCCGGCTGAGCTGCCGCCGACGAGCGAGATTGCGAGCGCGAGCAGGCCCAGCACCGAAAGGAGCACGCCGGTCAGCTCGCGCTTGCCGAGCCGGCGATGACCCATCCGGGCAGAGACGTACGCCAGCACGCCGATCCCACCCGCGTTGATGCTCTGCACGAGCGAGAGCTCGGCCAGGGCCAGGGCCCCTGCGTACAGGAGGAAGCCGCTGGTCTCCATCGCGAAACCGACCAGCCAGCTGCGGTCGCTGAGCAATAGCCGGAGCGAGTGCAGCGGGCGGCGCATCGACAGGACCGGGAGGGCGGCCGCGGCATCGTGCTCCCGCAGGTAGGCGAGGCTCGTGATCGTCGTCGAGAGGGCCGCGAGGACGATTGCGACGGCGGTGCTGATGGTCACGGCCCGCCAGACTCCCGGTTGGAAGTCGTCTTGGCAAGCCGGTGATGGCGGCGCTCGTTCTCAGAGGCCGGGTGGGAACTCGATCGACTCGGGCGCGACTAGCGGCCGACGTCGGGTTGGATCTGCGCATGGGCGAGCAGCCGGTGGTGATGGTCGGTGTGGGGCGCTTGGGGCGCCCCACACCTCTGTTTGGACGCGTGGCTCCCTATTAGCCCTGTGGGGCGAGCGTTCCGAACAGCCCGTCGGCCTCGTGGTTGAGGCCGGCCGTGAAGAACATGGTGTTCGGGCCTGCACCCGGCGTCGCCGGGGCGAAGCGCAGTCCCCACAGACCGTCGATCACGACCGGGCCGCCGCCGGGCCTGCTGAGCTCGCCCTGGAAGTCGCCGGTCGTCGCGTCATAGACGTTGATTCGCCCATTGCCGAAGTTGCCGACGAGGATGTCTCCGCCGAAGGCGCCGAAGCTCTGCGGCGCGAGGGTGACCGCCCAGGGGGAGTCGAGCTTGCCGCCGCTGACCAGCCGTTGGAGCAGGTCGCCGTTCGGAGCGAACACGTCGACAAACCCGTTGCCGGGCCGGGCGGCGTCGTCGTTCTTGCCCGGGCCCTGCTTGGCGAAGGTCACGAACAGCTTGCCGCCGATGTTGTGGATGCCGAACGGAGCAAACCCGGCGGGGATGGTCGGATCGGTGAAGCTGTTGACCAGGTTGAAGTGGCTGTCGAACACGTCGACCGTCCCGAAGCGAAAGCTGGTCGCGTAGAGGAACTTGCCGCTCGGCGTGTTCACCAACGCCAGGCCTTTGTAGTTCGCGCCGACATCGCCGGCGCTGTCGGTCGCGGTCGACCTGTCGACGGCGATGACCGCATGCGTCCGGTCGACGCTCGGGTTCCAGCCTGCGATCGTTCCGTCCTCAGTCGCAAACACGAAGAAGGCGGGGCCGGAGCTCCCGTGCTTCGTGATCACGAAGTCCTGCGAGGCCGGGTCGAATGTGTTGAACGCCTGGCCGGTCGGCGCACCGACCGCGCCTTCACCGGCCGACGGCGGTGCCGGGATGTCGACCTTGAGCGCCTGGGGGTTGCCGGCGCCGTCGTACAGGGTCGTTGCGCCGGCGTGGTTGTCGGACACCCAGATCGGGCTGCCCGGGCCGACCGACGTCCCCCATGGATTCTTCAGGTTGGGGTCGGTGTGCGCGGCCAGGCCGGGGATGTCCGACACCAGGTTTGTCTGGACGTAGGACCGGGTGGCGATCCCGCCACGAACGGCGGACGCGGGCGTAACGATCCCTGAAAAAACAAGCGAAGCGGACAGCGCAGCGAGGGCCGCGAGTCCGACGACAAAGCTCCGTGCTCTCATGGTTCTTCCTTTCTGTTGCTTGGTGCTGGAGTTACGAGAGCGAGGACCGCTCCCGCGGGACACCCCGCAGTGCGGCCCGGAGAGATCGTCGAGCGGTCGGTCGTCGCCTCTCCCTCTCGAGTCGCCAAGCCTGTTCGGCTCGGCGGGGAAAGAGGCGATCGTGGCCCCGAGCGGCGTCGTCGAGAACGCCGCGTTTTTACGCTAGCAGCAGCGACCCGCGCTGCGCGCGCCCCAACGTCGGAGCGCACCGATCGTGAACGAACTCAGCCAGGCGCTGCCAAGGGCGCGGGAATCTCGCTGACAAGGTCGCGCCCGAGCTTGTCGATCAGCTGTCGGAGCGGCGGATGCTCGTCGGGGTCCCAGCCGTCGAGGAGCTCGCGCAGGCCCTCCTGCCTCGCGGTGACGATCCGCTCGTAGTCCTGGTGTCCGGACTTCGTCAGCTCGATCGGCCCGCCGTTGTTTCGGTCGACGAGCGCGCGCTGCTCGAGCTGTTCCAGCGCCGCGGCGATCCGCACGGGGTCGACGGGAAGCTGCGCGTCGAGCTCGGCCTTCGTCAATGGGGCACGCTCGCCCAGGCGGGCCAGCAGCCAGAGCTCGGGTGGGTCGAGATCGAGACCGGCCCGCGCCGCGAGCCGCTCGTACAGCTGCCAGCGCTCCTCGCGCCGAGCCAGCGTCGACAGAGCGCGCTCGATCTCCCGCAACGCGTCGTCGTCGCGCGCGGGATGGAGGCCGTCGCCCGGGTCGGGAGCCCCGGCCGTCGTCTTCAGCGGCACCTCGGGCAAGAACCACGTGAGGACGAAGCCGATCACGGCAATACCGGCGGCGACGAGAAACACCGTCGTCAGCGCATCGGTGATGGCGACCTGGAAGGGATCGCGAAGGACCGCCGGAAGCTGCTTGACGACAGCAGGGTTCGCCGCCGAGGCGGGCACGTGTGCGCCCGGCGGGAGCTTCCCCACCAGATCCCTCGTGAGCTGATTGGCGAAGATGGCGCCGAACACGGAGACGCCGATCGAGCCTCCGATCTGGCGAAAAAGGGTCGAGCCCGAGCTCGCGACGCCGAGGTACTTGTAGTCGACCGAGTTCTGGGCCGCGAGGACGAGAACCTGGATGACGTTGCCGAGACCGAAGCCCAGCACGAGCATGTAGGCGCCGGTGACCACGGGCGGCGTGTCGACCTGCAGCCGGGAGAGCAGCAAGAGCCCGACGACCATGATCGCCGTGCCGGCGATCGGGAACGGCTTGTAGCGGCCGAAACGGGTGATCAGCTGCCCGCTTCCGACCGAGGCGATCAGCAGGCCGATCACCAGCGGCAGAAGCAGAAGGCCCGAGGTCGTCGGCGTGTGGCCCTTGACGTCCTGGAGGTAGAGCGGCAGGTACGTGATCGCTCCGAACAGCGCGAGCCCGACGATGAAGCCCACAGCGCTCGTGACCCTGAAGACGCGGTTACGAAAGAGCTCGAGCGGCACGATCGGCTCCGCCGCCCGCCGCTCGGCGAAGACGAAGGCGACGAGCAGAACGCCGCCGGCGACGATCAGCGCGAGCATCCACGGCGCGGTCCACGAGGCGCGGGTGCCGCCGAGGCTGGTGTAGAGGACAACGGCCGCGAGGCCGCCGGCCAGGAGGGATGAGCCTAGGTAGTCGATCGTGTGCTTGACGTGATCGACGCGAGGCTTGAAGGCAACGCCGATCACCGCGAGCGCGAGCAGCCCGACCGGCAGGTTGACGTAGAAGATCCAGCGCCAGGAGAGGTTGTCGACGATAAAGCCGCCGAGCAACGGACCCAGCACCGTCGAGACCCCGAACACGCCGCCGAAATACCCCTGGTAGCGACCGCGCTGGCGCGGTGGAAAGATGTCGCCGACGACGGCGATCGTGATCACGATCAGGCCGCCCCCGCCGATTCCCTGGATCCCCCGGAAGACGATTAGCTCGGTCAGGTTCTGGCTGAGCCCGCAGAGCGCAGAGCCGATCAGGAAGATGACGATCGCCGTCTGCAGCACCAGCTTGCGGCCGTACTGGTCGCCGAGCTTTCCGTACACGGGCCCGGCCACCGTCGAGGAGAGCAGGTATGCGGTGACGACCCAGGAGAGGTCCGAGACGCCCCCGAGGTCGCCCACTATCGTCGGCAATGC
>Ga0134128_10008629_pt1 | contig 12272 bp, 13 predicted proteins | sample KB31754_FD_96462 | JGI IMG/M metagenome (GOLD analysis project Ga0134128, IMG submission 96462) | Terrestrial soil microbial communities with excess Nitrogen fertilizer from Kellogg Biological Station, Michigan, USA - KB3-175-4 | ecosystem: Environmental > Terrestrial > Soil > Unclassified ...
ACCGGCTGGCGGCCTGGCTGCGCGCCGCCCACATAACGGATGAGCCGGCCGCCGACATCGTGCTGGTCGTCAACGAGGCCTGCACCAATTGCGTCGAGCACGCTTACCGGGGATTCGTCGCCGGGACCATGGTGGTCGAAGTCAGCCTTGGTGACGGCGAAGTACGCACCCGGATCACTGATTACGGTTCGTGGAAGACGCCGGCCCCCACGCCGGTCAACGGTGGCCGCGGCCTGCCGCTGATCAGAGCACTCAGCCATTCGACGGAACTCGAGACCGCCGCCACCGGCACCACCGTCGACATCACCTTCCGATTGCCGACAGAATCCGATTAGTGGACGCCGGAAAGTGTTGCGGCGCCGTTTGCCCGGCTCCGGTTACGGGTAGTCACCGGCGTGACCCGCACATCGACCATGACTGAACCCTTCCTGCCCGCGGCGCATGGGCCGCTGTCGACAGCCGTCCGTTGCGCGCTGGCGGGGCCGCCGTCGGTCGACCACTTGGCGCGCATCGGCGCACCCGTGTGTGATTCCGATCCGTACGGGCTGGATCTGCAGCTGGCGCTGTCCATGTGCTACGAGCTGCACTACCGCGGTTTCGCCGACGTGGACCCCGCGTGGGAGTGGAATCCCGCGCTGCTGGCGCTGCGCGCCGAACTCGAACGCGTGTTTTTGGCCGGCGTGTGCCGCGATGTCGGGCCCATCGAACCCGATCAGACCGCGGCCGCCGAAATGGATGCGATCTCGATCGAACCCGTCGACGGCACCGGCCCGTCGTATTACCTGCGTGACACCGGAACGTGGCAGCAGATGCGCGAATACTTCGTGCACCGCTCGCTGTATCACCTCAAGGAGGGTGATCCGCACGCGTGGGCCATTCCGCGCCTGATGGGCACCGCCAAAGCGGCCTTCGTAGCCGTCGAGTTCGACGAGTACGGCGCCGGGCAGGGCCCGCGACTGCACCAGCAACTGTTCGCCGATCTGCTGGTGGCGGCCGGGCTGGATGCGACGTATTGGGGTTACGTCGATGCGGTACCCGCCGAATCGCTGGCGGTGGTCAATCTCATGTCGCTGTTCGGACTGCACCGCTCGTTGCGCGGCGCGGCGATCGGACACTTTGCGTCCACCGAGATCACTTCACCGCCGGGATCCCAACGCATGGTGCAGGCCCTGCAGCGCATGCAGGCGCCTGCGGCCTGCATCGGTTTCTACAGCGAGCACGTCGAGGCCGACGCGGTACACGAGCACGTCGTGCGCGGCGACGTGGTCGGCGATCTCGTCGCGCGAGAGCCGCAGCTCGAGCGGGATGTCATTTTCGGGATCCGCGCACATGCCGCGGTCGAAAACCGCTTGGCGGAAATGATTATGGCGTCGTGGAAGCAGGATCAGACGTCGTTGCGGCAGCCGCCGCAGTAGCGGTCTTGTCGAGGTGCCGGCACCTGCGATGGCTGGTGTCGCACAAGGGGTACCTGCCGCTGCGCCGGCAGGTACAGATCGCCACCATGAAACGGTCGGACTCGATGACCTCGCCGCCGGGCATCTCGATCCGCACCGGACCCGACACCAGCACCGGCCCGTTGGGAACCACCTGAACCCGGGTGGGGCTCATCGCTTTTCCGCCCGAATCACAATCAACTCCTCTTCCCTGCGCCCGCGCGGTATCAGGCCGACATCTTCCAACCAGTTGGCCCGTACTGACATCACCGGGCCAAACGGAATCCATTTCGAGGCAATCACTTCCGCATCCATACCCGCCCACTTGAGGGAATCCAGCGACTGTTGAACACCGGCGAGTGCCGAGTGCACCAACAGCAGGGATCCACCGTCGCGCAACAGCTTCGGTGCCGACTCGCACAGCGGGTCGAGGATCAGGCGGCCGTCTCGGCCGGCATTCCAGGCCCAGGACGGTCCGGCCGCCGGGCAGATCTCTTCCACCTCAGCGCCGGGTGGCGTCGGCACGTAGGGCGGATTCGACACCACAACGTCGAACGGCGCGCACTCCACTGCGGCTATCCATGACCCCTCGCGAACGTCGACCTGTACGCCGGCGGCCGCGGTGTTTTCCCGGGCGCAGCGTACGGCCTGCGGGCAGATGTCGAAGGCCATCGCATCGGCGCAGCCCATCTCCGCAGCCGCGATCGCGACGAAGCCGCTGCCGGTGCAGAGGTCCAGAACCCGCCGTCCCGGGATCAGACCGGTGTCGTGCATCACATCCACCAGCAGTCTGGAATCCTGTTGTGGCTGATACACGTTGTGGGTGGGCAAGACTGCGGGCTCGGGATACGTGGTCGTCACTGTTGGCCTTTCGAGAACCCTGACACGGATCGCCGCTCACCACGGCTTGGCGGGATAATGCCCGCAAACCAGCGCATTCAAACCGACCGGCCGAAAAGTCGTCGCGGCTAACCGGCCGTCACCTGAGTGAACTGCTTCAGGATCTCCGCACAGAACGCCGGGAGGTCCGATGGCGACCGGCTCGAGATCAAATTGCCGTCGACGACGACCTCCTTGTCTACCACGTCGGCGCCCGCGTTGCGGAGATCGGTGCGGATGCTGGGATACGACGTCAGCGTCCGGCCCACTGCCACACCGGCTTCCGCGAGCGTCCAGGGTCCATGACAAATGGCGGCCACCGGTTTCCCCGACCTGACGAAATCCCGGACGAAGGAAACGGCGGAGCTGTCCATGCGCAGCTTGTCCGGGTTCACGGTGCCGCCCGGGAGCACCAGGGCGTCGAATTCGTCCACCGACGCCTCGGATACTTTCCGGTCGACGACGAAGGTCCCGGCCGGCTCGAGATCATGGTTACGCGCCTGAATCTCGCCGTCCTCGAGGGACAGCACCTCGACGTGGGCGCCGGCGTCCCGCAGCGCCGCGCGCGGCTGTTCGAGCTCCACCCTTTCCACACCGTCGGCCGCTAGGAACGCTACTTTCTTTCCTCGCAATTTTTTTGACATCGCCGTCTTCCTTCCTGCGAACAACGATTCTTCTCGGATCAAAGAGCCCGCAGTCGTTGTGCGCCTCCTCGCGCCGTTAGCCCAGGCCCAGGCCGAAATTGGCACCACCGGGCGACTTCGCCAATGTGGCTGTGGTGTCGCCTGATTGGTCGCTCATCATCACTCCTGCTTACCGGAACCCCTGGCTTCGCCGTAACGCGGACGGCGCGACACACCTGAGATCAGCTCGCTGCCTCGCGCAGCGCCCCAAGCAAAGGCTCGGCGGCCTCTTTGAGGAACCTTTCCTGGGTTTCTCCGCCGATCTGGAGGAGTGCGATGTCGGTGAACCCGGCTTCCCAGTAGGGCCGGACGCCCTCGACAATCGCATCGAGGTCAGGTCCACAGGGAATGGTGCCCGCCACGTCTTCGGGACGTACGAATTGGGTCGCACCGGCGAAGCCGGCCGGGGTCGGTAGGTCGGCGTTCACCTTCCAGCCTCCGGCAAACCAGCGGAACTGGTCGTGGGCGCGCTTGACGGCGGTGTCACGGTCGGGATCCCAGGACACCGGTATCTGGCCGATCACGCGCCCGCCGCCGGCGAGGTTGGCGGCCTGGCGAGCACCGTGCCAGCCATGGACGAGTTCTGCCTTGGGCTCGGTTGCGATCAGATGGTCGGCCAGCTTGGCGAATTTTTCGATCGCCTTGGTGCCGCCGACGGCCACCCCGATACCGATCGGGATGTCGGGCACGTCCCACAACCGCGCGGAGTCGACCTGGAAATAGTCGCCGGTGAAGTCCACCAGCTGCCCGCCGAACAGTTCCCGGATGATCTTGATGGCCTCACGCAGCATGTCTTGCCGACGGGAAATGGTGGGCCAGCCCTTGCCGACGACGTGCTCGTTGAGGTTTTCGCCGCTGCCCAGGCCCAGGGTGAACCGGCCGTCGGACAGGATCTGCACGGTGGCTGCCTGCTGGGCGACGACGGCCGGGTGATACCGCATCGTCGGGCACGTCACATAGGTGTAGAGGTCTACCCGTTCGGTGGCCTGTGCCACGGCACCCAGAACTGCCCAGGCGTTGGGCGCGTGTCCCTGCGAGGTGAGCCACGGCGAAAAGTGGTCACTGCACACGTGAAAGTCGAAACCGCGCTGTTCGGCCGAAATGGCATACTGGACAAGCTCTTTGGGTCCACTCTGTTCGGTCATCAAAGTGTAGCCAAAATTGGTCATGCGCAATTGGGTACCCGGCTGCACCGGGGACAAACGACACCGCCGAACCGGTCAGGAAACGTCAACCGGACAGCGGCCTAAAGTCGCTCTTTGACGGCGGCCGACAGGCGGGCGCCGTCGGCCTTGCCGGCCGCGATCGCAGTGGCGGCCTTCATCACCATGCCCATCTGCTTCATGCCCGGCCGCTCGCCGATTTCCTCCGCGACCTGCGCGATCGCGGTATCTGCAACGTCGGCCACCTCCGCCTCGGTGAGGGGGGTGGGCAGGTACTCGTCGATGATCCGCGCCTCGGCGTGCTCGTTGGCGGCGAGCTCTCCGCGCCCGTTCTGGGTGTAGATCTCCGCGGATTCGCCGCGTTTGCGGGATTCCTTGGCCAGCACCTTGATGACCTCCTCTTCGGTGAGGTCTTTGGCCTGCTTACCGGAGACTTCCTCGGTTTGGATCGCGGCCAGCAGCATGCGCAGGGTGGCCGTTCGCAGCTTGTCCTGGGCCTTCATCGCCGCGGTCAGGTCCGCCCGGAGCCGGGATTTGAGTTCCGCCATGCCTGAGACGCTACGCGCCGGATGCGGGGTCAACATTGTGAAATGCCACGACCGCCGACAGGATGGAGCCCATGACGAACGACGCGCCCGGCTGCAAAGGCCTCGGGGTTCGGTGAGCGCGCCGCCGCCTGGTTATCCGGTTGGGCCCCCATCGGCATACGGCCCACAACGTGAATACGGTCCGCCCCCGGCTTACGGGCCCCCGGCGTATGGCCCCCCGCCGCCCGGCTACGGGGTCCCGCCCGGTTACCCGCCCCCACCGGGCTACGGGGCCCCGTCCGGATACGGACCGCCACCCGGCTACCGGTCTCCACCCGGCTTCGGCCCGCCGCCGGGATACGGAACGGTCAAACCGGGCATCATCCCGCTGCGACCGCTGACTCTGGGCGACATCTTCAACGGCGCGGTCGGCTACGTCCGCGCCAATCCGAAAGCGACATTGGGTCTGACCGCGATCGTCGTGGTGGCGATGCAGATCATCACCAAGGCCGCCTTCTTCGGACCGTTGGCCGCCCACGACAGGTTCACCACCGACCAATCCGACGGGCTGACCGTGGGGGTCCTGGGCGCCTGGTCGGCGTCGGTGGGAGCCGGCCTCCTGGTGGGCTGGCTGGGCGGCATGCTGTTGTCCGGAATGCTCACCGTCATCGTCGGGCGGGCGGTCTTCGGGTCGTCGATCACCATCGGTGAAACCTGGGCCAAGATCCGCGGGCGGCTGCTGGCCTTGCTCGGTCTGGCCTTGCTGGAGGCCGTCGTGGTGGCGGCGCTGGCCGGCCTGGTCGCGGTGATCATCGGGGTGCTGGCGGCGATCGGTCATGCCGCGGCGGCCGTGGTGCTGGGCATCCCGCTGGTGCTGGTCGTCGTCGCGGTGCTGGTGTACCTGTACACGGTGGTGCTGTTCGCCCCGGTGCTGATCGTGCTGGAGCGCCTGCCCGTCCTCGACGCGGTCGCCCGATCGTTCAAGCTGGTCCGCAACGGATTCTGGCGCGTGCTGGGCATCCGAACGCTCACCTTCCTGGTGGCCTCCATCGTCGCCAACGCCGTCGCGGTGCCGTTCAGCATCGTCGGCCAGCTTCTCCAGATCACGTCGTCCGGCACGGCTTTCCTGGCCAGCACCGCGGTCCTGTCCGTCGGGGCGGCGATCGGCGAGATCATCACCGCACCGTTCAACGCCGGCGTCATCGTCCTGCTGTACACCGACCGCCGAATGCGCGCCGAGGCGTTCGACCTGGTACTACAGACCGGAGCCGCCCAGGGACCCTACGCGGCCGCGTCCACCGACCACCTCTGGCTGACGCGGCCCCTGTAACGGCCGAGCGAGGACTAGCTGAGCATGCCTTCCATCGACATCGACCGCGATGCCGCACACCGCGCCGCCCAGGACGAACTAAACAAGCCGATCTATTCGAAGGGCTCGGCGGGGGACCAATTCCTCGACTGGCTCAACGACCTGATCTACCGGCTGCTGCAGGAGACGTCCTCGGTACCGGGCGGATGGTTCACCGCCACAGTGCTTTTCATTCTGCTGGCGATCGCCGTGGTAGCTGCCGTCCACATCGCGCGGCGCACCATGCGCGCCCGCCGCGGCGGTGACCATCTGTTGTTCGAAACCGCACAACTGACCGCCGCCCAGCATCGCGCCACGGCGGAAAGCTGCGCGGCCGAGGGTGATTGGGCGGCGGCGATACGCCACCGTCTGCGCGCCGTCGCCCGCCAGCTCGAGGAGACCGCCGTGCTGGCGGCGGCGCCCGGCCGTACGGCCAACGAGTTGGCCCGCGACGCCGGCGCCGTGTTGCCTCACCTGGATGGCGAATTAACTGAAGCGGCAACGGCTTTCAACGATGTCACCTACGGTGAGCTGCCCGGAACCCAGGCCGCCTACCAGATGATCGCCGACCTGGACGACCACCTGCGATCCCGCTGGCAGGGTGTCCCGGCGGAGCCCGGCCGGCCCGCCGTAGCCGACTCGTGGGCGCAGGTGCGCTGATGGCGACGGTCGCCGATAACCGCCCGGAAACCGCGCCGCGGGGTCGACGCTCCTGGCGCTGGGTGCTCGTCACGCTGCTGGTGCTCGCCGTCGTCGCCGGCGTCGATGCCTACCTGAGTGCACCGCGGCCCGGTGCGCGGATGGATCCGGCGTCGACCGGGCCGGACGGTGCCCACGCGCTGGTGGAGTTGCTACGCGACGCCGGCGTCGACGTGGTCGTGGCCAACAGCATCGCCGACGTCGAGCATGCGGCGCGCCCGGACGCTCTGGTCCTGGTGGCAAAAAGCCAGTACCTCACCGACACGCTGCTGCACCGGCTGGCGAAGATCCCCTCGGATCTGCTGCTGGTGGATCCGACGACGAGAACCCGCGAGGAGCTGCTGCCGGGCGTGGGCGTATCGGGTGCCAGCGGCTTTGACAGCGACCCGAATTGCACTCTGCGCGAGGCTGTTCGGTCCGGATCGGTGCGGTTCGGCCCGAGCAACACCTATGAGGCCAAGGACGGCCGGGCGATGTCCCGCTGCTACGACGGCGCGCTGATCCGCTTCCGGAACGGCGGTCGGACCATCACCGCGGTCGGCAGCACCGATTTCATGACCAACGGCAGCCTGCTGCAGGCGGGCAACGCCGCGCTGGCGATGAACCTGGCCGGGGATCGGCCCCGGCTCGTCTGGTACGCACCCCATTACGTCGAGGGTGAATCCGCCGCGAAGGCTTCGCTTGTCGAGCTGATTCCGCAGAACGTGATCTGGATCGTGTGGCAGCTGGCGCTGGTGGTGCTGCTGCTCGCCGCGTGGAAGGGCCGCAGGCCCGGGCCGTTGGTGGCCGAGGAGTTACCCGTGGTGGTACGCGCGTCGGAGACCGTCGAGGGTCGCGGCCGGCTGTATCGGTCCCGTCGGGCGCGTGATCGCGCCGCCGCGGCGCTGCGCACGGCCACGGTCGCGCGGCTGCTACCGCGGCTCGGCCTGGGCGCCGGTGCTGCGCCGGCGGCGGTGGTTTCCACGGTGGCCCAGCGCATCCGGTGCGATGCCGGGTTCGTCTCCTACCATCTGTTCGGTCCGCCTCCGACGACCGACGACGACCTGTTACAACTTGCCCGTGCGCTCGACGAAATCGAAAGGCAGGTGGCACACCCGTGACACAATCCTCTACCGCCGAATCCCCCACCACTGAATCGGCACGTGAGGCGCTGCTGGCGTTGCGCGCCGAGCTCGCCAAGGCCGTCGTCGGACAGGAGGGCGTGGTCAGCGGCCTGGTGATCGCGCTGCTGTGCCGCGGCCATGTGCTGCTGGAAGGCGTTCCGGGAGTGGCGAAGACGCTGCTGGTCCGGGCGCTGTCCGCGGCGCTACGGCTGGAGTTCAAGCGGGTGCAGTTCACCCCCGACCTGATGCCCGGCGACGTGACGGGTTCCCTGGTGTACGACGCGCGCACCGCCGCGTTCGTGTTCCGGCCCGGCCCGGTGTTCACCAACCTGCTGCTGGCCGACGAGATCAACCGGACCCCGCCCAAAACCCAGGCCGCGCTGCTCGAGGCGATGGAGGAGCGCCAGGTCAGCGTGGAGGGCGAACCCCAGCCGCTGCCCGACCCCTTCATCGTTGCCGCGACCCAGAATCCGGTGGAGTACGAGGGCACCTACCAGTTACCCGAGGCCCAACTGGACCGCTTTTTACTCAAGCTGAATGTGACCCTGCCGCCGCGGGATGCCGAGATCGCCATCCTGCAGCGGCACGCGCACGGCTTCGATCCCCGCGATCTGTCGGCGATCAAGCCGGTGGCCGGGCCGGCCGACCTGGCCGCCGGCCGCGACGCCGTCCAACACGTGCTGGTCGCCGACGAGGTGCTCGGCTACATCGTCGACATCGTCGGGGCCACCCGCTCCTCCCCCGCGCTGCAGCTGGGCGTGTCCCCCCGCGGCGCGACCGCCCTGTTGGCCACGGCGCGCTCCTGGTCCTGGCTGTCGGGCCGCAACTACGTCACTCCCGACGACGTGAAGGCCATGGCCCGCCCGACGCTGCGGCACCGGGTGATGCTGCGACCCGAAGCCGAACTCGAAGGGGCCACGCCCGACGGCGTGCTCGACGGGATTCTGGCGTCGGTTCCGGTGCCCCGCTAGTGGTCCTGACCGGACGCACCGGGCTGGTCGCGCTGATCTGTATCCTGCCCATCGCGGTGTCGCCCTGGCCGGCAACGGCTTTCGTGGCCCTGCTGGTGGCGCTGGCCGTCGCGGTGGCCGTCGATGCCGGATTGGCAGCCCGCACTGCCGGACTGCGCTACGTCCGTTCCCCGGATCGTTCCGCCCGGCTCGGGGAGCAGGCGGATTCCGCGCTGTTAATCCACAACGACGGCCGTCGGCGGTTCCGTGGCCAGATCCGCGACGCCTGGCCGCCCAGCGCCCGCGCGCACCCGCGCATCCACCCGGTGAACATCCCCGCCGGGCAAGATCAGCACGTCCAGACTCGGCTGGAACCGGTGCGCCGCGGCGACCAGCGGGCCACGGTGGTCACCGCCCGATCGATCGGCCCGCTGGGTTTGGCGGGACGACAAGGTTCGCAATCGGTGCCGGGGCAGCTGCGGGTGCTGCCGCCGTTCCTGTCGCGCAAGCATCTGCCGTCACGGCTCGCCAAGCTGCGCGAGATCGACGGCCTGCTGCCCACGCTGGTGCGCGGGCAGGGGACCGAATTCGATTCGCTGCGAGAGTATGTCGTCGGGGATGACGTGCGCTCGATCGATTGGCGCGCCACCGCGCGTCGCGCCGATGTGGTGGTGCGCACCTGGCGCCCGGAACGCGACCGGCGCGTGGTGATCGTGCTCGACACCGGTCGCACCGCAGCAGGCCGGGTCGGGGTCGATCCGACCGCCTCCGATCCCGCGGGCTGGCCGCGGCTGGATTGGTCGATGGATGCCGCGCTGCTGCTGGCCGCACTCGCCTCGCGGGCGGGGGACAATGTCGACTTCCTCGCCCACGACCGGGTGATCCGGGCGGGCGTCTTCGGCGCCTCGCGCACCGAACTACTCGCGCAGCTGGTCGACGCGATGGCTCCCCTGCAGCCCACGCTCGTCGAATCCGATTGGCGGGCAATGGCCTCCGCCATCGCACTGCGTGCCCGCCGGCGATCACTGGTGGTGCTGCTGACGGACCTCAATCCGACCGCCCTCGACGAGGGTCTGCTGCCGGTGTTGCCGCAGCTGGCGGCCAAACATCACCTGCTGCTGGCCGCGGTCTCCGACCCGCGGGTCGATCAGATGGCCGCCGGGCGCTCGGATGCCGCGGCGGTCTACGACGCGGCGGCTGCCGAACGATCCCGCAACGACCGCGGCGCCATCGCCACGCGGCTGCGCCGCAGCGGGGTGGAAGTCGTCGACGCCCCGCCCGCCGAACTGGCGCCCGTTCTCGCCGACCACTATCTGGCGATGAAAGCGACGGGGCGTCTGTAATCTGCCTCGCGAAACTGCGACGACCTACGCATTTCCCGAGTAAGGCCGTCGGCAGTTGCAGTCTCGCGGAACTCAGCCGGTGGGTATCACATCCGGCGCGTCCTCGATGTCCCCGCTTTCCCCGGCCTTGACGCCCCGGCGGCCGAAGTAGGCGACGTAGGACAAGAACGCCACCTCGGCGATGATGCCGATACCGACCCGTACGAAAGTCGGCAACGGCGACGGCGTCACCAGCGCTTCGATCAACCCGGAGGTCAGGAGGACGGCCACCAGGCCCACGGCTACCGATACGACGGCGCGGCCCTGTTCGGCCAGCACCTGCCCCCGGGGGCGGTCGCCGGGCGAGATCACCGACCACCCCAATCGCATTCCCGTTGCCCCCGCGAGGAATACGGACGTGAGCTCCAAGAGTCCGTGGGGGGCAAGCAATCCCAGCAGCAGGCCGCCCTTGCCGGCCGAGAACATCAAGCCGGCGATCACACCCAGATTGGCGGCATTTTGAAACAGCACAAAGGGAATGGGCAGCCCCAGCACCACGGACAGCGCGATGCATTGAGCGGAAACCCAGGAATTGTTCACCCAGATCTGCAGCGCGAACGCGGCGGCGGGATGCTCGCTGTAGTACGACTCGACATCGTGATTGACCAATTGCTGGATGTCACTGGGCGTTCCGAGCGCTGACTGCACCTCTGGACTGCCGGCGACCCACAGCGCGACGACCACGACCACCGCGAAGAACGCCGCCGCCGTGGCCGCCCACCACCGCCAGGTGCGGTACGCGACGACCGGGAAAGAGACCGTCCAGAACCGGACGAACGTACTGCTCAGCGGGGCGTGAGCACCGGTCACCGCGGAACGCGCCCGCGCGACCAGACTCGAGAGCCGGCCGACCAGCATCGAATCCGATGACGTCGAACGCAGTATCGATAGGTGAGTGGACGCCCGCTGGTAAAGCTCGACAAGTTCGTCGATTTCCGCGCCGCTCAGCGACCGGCGCCTCGCGATCAATCGGTCGAGGCGGTCCCACGTACCGCGATGAGCCAGCACGAATGCATCGACGTCCACCCTGGGCAGCCTAATCGCCCACCGGGCACCTGTACCGTTCGAAGTTATGTCGGAGGTGGTGACCGGGGACGCAGTGGTGCTGGACGTGCAGATCGCCCAGCTGCCGGTGCGGACGTTGAGCGCGCTGATCGATATCGCCGTCATGGTTGTCTTCCTATTTCTCGGATCGCTGTTGTGGGCCGCCACCCAGACTCAGTTCGACAGCGCGCTGAGTAACGCCATCCTGCTTATATTTACGGTGCTGGCAATTGTCGGCTACCCGTTGATCCTCGAAACGGCGACGCGGGGACGCTCGGTCGGCAAGATCGCGTTGGGCCTGCGCGTCGTGTCCGACGACGGCGGCCCAGAACGCTTCCGCCAGGCGTTGTTTCGCGCCCTGGCCTCGCTGGTGGAGATCTGGATGCTCTTCGGGAGCCCGGCCGTCATCTGCAGCATATTGTCGCCCAAGGCCAAACGGATCGGCGACATCTTCGCGGGCACGGTGGTGGTCAACGAACGCGGACCCCGGCTGGGGCTGCCGCCGACGATGCCTCCGGCATTGGCCTGGTGGGCATCGTCGCTGCAGCTGTCGGGGCTGTCCGCCGGCCAGGCCGAGGTCGCGCGTCAATTCCTTTCCAGGGCACCGCAGCTCGACCGCCAGCTGCGCATGCAGATGGCTTACCGAATCGCCGGTGACGTGGTGTCCCGGATTGCGCCGCCACCGCCGCCCGGCGTCCCGCCGGAGCTGGTATTGGCCGCCGTCCTTGCCGAACGGCACCGCCGCGAGCTGGCTCGGCTGCGCCCGGCTGTGCCCGCCCCGGGCTGGCCCACCATGCCACCGGGATCGGTGCCGCAACACCCCGTCCCGTGGCCGGAATCAGGGCCGCCCCGCCCGGGGCCGGGATACGGCGGATCACCGGGCGGTTTCGCACCGCCGCATTGACGGCTGTTGCTAGCCGGCGACGCTCGCGGCCATGAGGATGACGTCGGCAATCAGCAGCGCCCATCCGAAAAGCGGGACCGCGATGCCGCCGCGGTGCTTGGCGGTGAAAAACGAGATGACGATGACGACGACCGCGACCGCGGGTGCGCCGTAGAAC
>Ga0134128_10008631_pt1 | contig 12270 bp, 14 predicted proteins | sample KB31754_FD_96462 | JGI IMG/M metagenome (GOLD analysis project Ga0134128, IMG submission 96462) | Terrestrial soil microbial communities with excess Nitrogen fertilizer from Kellogg Biological Station, Michigan, USA - KB3-175-4 | ecosystem: Environmental > Terrestrial > Soil > Unclassified ...
AGAGGAGACAAGCCGCTTGCCTGTTCGTTGCTGCCGTTTTTGCCAGCAATCCTTTGAAGTCTCAAAGTACCGGCCGCAACAAACTGTTTGCGGCGCAGCCAAGTGTCAGCGCCAGCGCTGCACCGATTATCACCGGCAGAAGCTGGTCGCCGATCCTGAGTACGCCCAAGTAGTTCGCGATAGCCAGCGGAAGTGGCGGGAATCCCACTCGAGCTATCAAACGCAGTACCGGGAAACACATCCAGAAACAGTCGAGCAGAACCGGCACAAGCAGCGGCAACGGGATAGCAAGCGCCGGATGCGAAATTGGCTCATTAAATGCAGCCGAACTGGGCCAGTCGACCGCTCTCCTGTTGAAAGCTCCGCTCCAAGCTAAGGAACAACCTGCCCGAAGATTCAGACGGGCCCCTATTCGTGACAACGTGATTTCGTTTCGCGTTGTATAGTTCTGGGCGGTACTACGCCCTGTGGGTGACTGGCGGCTTGAAAAACCTTTCGGCAGAATGGAAGCAGGTTCGGGTTCCTATGGGCCCGGAGCCTCTTGCTTGTAACCCAAAAGCTTTGGGCTGCGTGCGGTTGCGGAGGAATCGTCGCGGCCCGTTTTTTTATGAGCTTGGTGCCCTGCTGGATTGGGACTGCATCAACGGCGCTTAACCACGTTCAAGCCCTGCTCAGCCCAGTTCGCCTAAGCTAACGGAATCCGCCCAATAAGTACAAGATGATTACGATCAGCAAAATAGTGCCTAAGCCGATCCCTGCGCCTCCGCCGTAACCCCACCGACCGTAGCCCTAGTATCCACCACCGCTTCCCAAAAGCAGTATCACGATGATAAGTAGGATCAACACGCCGCATAATGGAAAGCATTTATAGGGCCACTGGCCCGAAGCGTACAAACAAATCAATTGGACGCTTTAGCGATACTCTCGGTAGAAAATACTACAAGCTATTGGCTTGTATGTTGTAGGAAGTTCGCGGCGCAGCCGAGGCCGGTTGCATAGCCATACTTGGCGCAAGCCGGGCAAGAGCTGCGTTGGCGCGTTGTCGTACGACGTTCTTCGCGAGTGCCATTGAACTATTCCAGCGAGCTACGCTAAATCCCGGCTCGAACTCGGCTTAAGCACAGCGGCGAAGCTCCTGCTTCGTCTACTCGGGGTGCGGGCTGGGTTGGAGCGATGCTGCACGGGATGCTTGTGAAGAGATAAGCTTCGTGATTGCTGCCGCGCCCGTCGTGCATCTGCACCGGAACCGTTGTTTCGTCGGCTTGCAGATACGATGCGTTCAGCAGATCCTTGCGCATCGCGGTGATCACTGGCTGCAGCAGTTCGCCCACACGCATCACGCAGCCATCCAGCGTGGCGCGCCCGATCTCCAGGCCCGCTTCGCGCTCCAGGATCGCTGCCTGGCGATAGAGTGGCAGGTGATCGCAATACTTCGAAACCACCGTGTCGATCACCACTGCATCGCTCGCCAGTCCCTTTTCCACAATGCGCGGGTTTAGCGGCGCAATCATCACCGTGCCTTGTTCGCAACCGCGGCAGGCGCGCTTCTTGCGCTTGATCACCCGAACCAAGTAGCGAGCCGGCTCCACATCGAGCTGTTCACTGACGTCATAACCGATGACCGCTGTTTCGCGCCCACAGCAGGTGCAGGTCTGCTCCTGGCAACAAAGGACCTTCTCTACTCGCGGCAGATGCTCCGGCAAGCGCTCACGGCCCGGATGCGGTTTGCGTTCGCGCGGCGGCATCTTCGCCACCGGCTCGCGACGTGCTTCGGCTTCTACTTCGTCGGCAGTCGCTCCCGGCTCTTCGTCGGCCAATAACTCCAACTGCAGATTGCTGAGCGTCTCGCTCTGAGGTCCCAGCATGCGAGTGCGCTGTTGGCGAAGCCGCTCTTCAAGCACCTGGATTTTCAACTGCGCCCACTGCAGTTCGCACTCCAGGTGTGCGATGCGAAGTTGAGGATCGGGAGCGCCCAAGGGGGAGTTTCATAATAAGCGAAAAGGCCCGTAAATGCTAGTGTTTTCTCACTGTGAACGCAGTGTTTTTGAACGCACGCGATCCATCGGAAATGTTCTACGCGGCTGGCGCCCTACGATGCCAATTGCGTCGTGGCCGCGCTTCGGCCAGATCCACTCCATTCACCAGCATGGCCAGTTCTTCGGGGCGCATCAATACCGTGCATGCACCACTTGTTTGCGGCCAGTGGAACCGTCCGCGCTCCAGCCGTTTCGCACAGACCCATAAGCCGCTGCCATCCCAGACCAACGCTTCAATCTGGTGTGCCTGCGATTGGTGAACAGAAACAAGTGCCCGCTCAGCGGATCCTGCCCGAACTGATCCCGCACCAGGCCGAACAGTCCTTCGAAGCCCTTGCGCATGTCCACCGGCTCGCTGCCGAGATAGATCTTCGTTGCCGGGCCGCAGCCGAACATGTTTACGCCGCTTCAACAATCCGAATGAGCCGCGCCATCTCGGCACCACCGAAACTCCATCCACTCTCGATGCGCCGCCCATTGATCAGCACCAACGTGAAGCCCCCTTGCGGATCGGCAGCAGCCGCTTCCAGTTTCATTTTCACCAGTTGCGATGCTGCCACTCTTCGCGCCGCTGCCGCTTTACGTATGGACCGTTGCCGGTAATAATCCAACGTCGTCACCGGCATCCCTTCCGACAATATCCCTGACGCGACAGTCCGCTTTCTTTGTACCCCTTCAGCAGCCGTTCCACTTCTTCCGCCGTTCTCTTTCGCATCCCGCCATCTAATCAGCTTCTGCATCTCAGCTCAACAGGGATTCGTCAGACGCTTACGATTGATCGAGCGCCAGACTCTCAATCTCTTTGCGTCCCTTCACATTCCACAGCTTTGACTTTCGACAGACTCCTTGGCCCATCGCTAGCGCATGAAGTGCCCAAAGCGACAGAAGGTGGATGCCGGTCACATAGAACCGGCTTTGGATTGCCTGCAAGGGAAACGCACGTGGGACGGCGACCAGAATCTGGTCGAAGCTACGGGTATCGGAGCGGCACGACGAGCAGTTTGCCGGGCCGATCATGAAGTGTCCGGGAAATCGAAGGCGAATGCAGGCGCGGCCCTATCGGAGCAATCGGATGCAAGGCTTTCTCCCGCTCGGCGGCTCGGGCACATGCTTCTTCAAAATCCCGATCTCGATGTGCGCGGTCACGATAATAGACGTTCAAACAGGCGGAAACACATGACATGATCATCAGGAACGGGAGACCATGGATGAGAATGTCTATTGTATGAACGCCCGTTTCAAAAGTTTGGGGCAGCCGATTGATGCCGCTGCCATCGCGGGGGCGAAGGAAGCGCGGCTGCCTTTTTAATTTGCATCAAGCTTTTTAATTTGCATCAAGAAAGTGGCAACAGAACGGTGTTCTCAGGGTCGGATTTTCGCCTAGCCCTACCCGGTGCATTCCATTTTTGGCCGACCATAGCACAAGTCTGGGCGGGCCTGCGCCAGGTCCCGCAATAACAGCGGGAGATCCGGAGATCCCGGTGCACGAGCGCCACCAGACTGTTCCATCGCTGGAATATCTGATGAAATCGTTGGCATCGAGCGCTGCGCCTCCGCCGTCACCGTTCGATGACTGCAACACTCGTTTTTTTCGCAGGCACGTTTGCGCCCAGAGTGCACCCGTCGTATCAGGGCGATTGGGAGGACCCGGCGTCGAAACATGAGGCTCGTCCCGTTCCAACACCCCATTCGCGAGACTAGAACAACTCGATAGCGGGAAAGCTGCATGACATAAAATGTCGGAGCGTACCCACCGCGAATCGCACCAAACGGATGATATCGGCCACCTCGAAAGGTGGCTGATTCATCTCTTACGCAGTTTGCGTGACCGGTTCACCTGATCCAGACTGGAGAGTTCGACTTTGTCGAGCGGTGTGCCTGCCGCTCAGAGAAATGAAGATACACGGTTCTCAAGAACGGTTTTCCAGGTCTGCGAGGGCGGTTTTCTCCGACGAATGATGTATTTGCTTACGCTTGTTTCTCCGATATCGATTCCAACGCCCGGCCTCCCCGGGTTGCCGCGCCGAATCTTCCAGGTCCAGAACAGACAGAAGCCTTTGCGGTGCCAGGCAATCACCGTTGCTGGTGACGATGAAGATACTAGACCGCCATTCCCTCCAGACGCCCGACAGCCAAACCTACAGGAGTCGATCAGCCGTTGTCAACTTCGGCCGCTTCACAGATCGTTGTAGAACGCCGAGTTGGTGACGTAGGGCGAGGATCTCAACCTGTAGCTGATCGGCTCCGGAAGGATACCAAAACAGTCGCAAACAGCGCCGCAATTATGGGCACGCACGGGAACCGACGGAAGAATGACAATCCTCAATTTATCAGTCACTTCAAGGTTTACGAGAACCACGGTAGGCGGCTGCTGAGATGTGGCAAAATCGCTTTATCGAGAGTTCTGCGCAACAAACGAATCAACCCTACTCACCACTGCGTCGCAGCTGATTTCCGCGATCAGAACTACCGTCCAGCTTGCGGAAATCGTGAGCATTACAGAGCGATCGTTGATTGTGAAAGTTTCGATTAATCGCTTCAACAACATCTGCTCGATCCGGCGGCGAACCTTTGCCTCAGGCTCCCCCGTCTCGAATAACGCAAGAAAAGAAGACTCGTTCCACCTGAATAACCGGTCTTCGCCCAAGAGCGCGCCCGCCAACCTCCTTTCAAAGAGGGCTATGATCTGATTACCGATGTCATTCCCGAAGCGGGAATTAACGTAACGAAGCCGGTCCACAACGAATACGGCCGCAAGTGAGTGGCTGCCATGTTGCTTGCTGCTTCTGATCGCAGTCTCGGCCTCAGAGCGTCCCGCTATTACATCGGTGAAAGGAAGTTGCTGTTGAGCGATATCCGCCGCATCGCTTAACCGATTTTCCAGAGTCGCTGTCGGCAGGTCCACCATTGATTTGTGTCTTGCATTTCCCTGGCCCTCTGTAATTTCAGTTCGAATCGTTTCGAGGCAGTCCGCTATCCTTTTTTGCAAGTCCTTGATGTCTTCCAGACTTGAGGCTTTGCTGATGCTCCAATCGATTTCGCGCAGCGCCATCGAGTGTGCTGCTGTCGGCGAAAGATCGATTATGGTCTCGGTCAGCATCCGGGACAGTGCTTGCAGCTCCAGATGCTGTGCCTTAATGAGCTGGCTCGTTCGGAAGCCATAATCGTACATCGCCTTGGTCGCGACGCCTACCGCTGTCAGAATCTCCTCTAGAGGGGTTTCTTCGGTAATTTTTGTCAACAGCGCATTGATGGTGGTCCGAAAAGACTGATATTCCTGCTGTTCAGCCTCCACCGCGTGAAGCCCGATTGCTTGCAGCAGAAGCCGGGACATTCGCAAATCGGTCTGGGCTGCCTTCTCTATCGAAATGAATCTCTTTAGGGGATTTCTCACCATTGCAGGCCTTCTTACGCTGGACCGTGATATTCCCGGAAGACCACCAGCACGCCTCTCACGTCACCAGACTCAGTCACAATAGAAGTGGCGCTTTCCTCTATTACCATTTCCATTCCGCTGCGACAGACTAACACATGTCGAAATTTGACGCTGGTCGCTGTTTTTCCATGTAATAGGCGAGTGATAATGCATTCGGCAGGTCGTCTTGTTTCGGGATCGAACACTTCAAAAATCTCGGAGAGGTCGCGACCCAACGCTTCCCTTTCTTTCCATCCGGTTAGTTGTTCGGCGACCAAGTTCACAACCTTGATGGCCCCGGTTACATCGGTCGCGATCACGCCGTCGGTAATGCAGCGAAGAGTAGTGGCAAACCATTGCTGCTCATCCCGGAGCCGGCAATCCATCTCAGCTTTGTAGATCGCCATCTGCAAAGCACTATGCACTTCCCGTTCCTGAAACGGTTTATGCAGATACCCGAAGGCTTCCGTTGTGCGGGCTCGTCCAATTGTCTGCTCGTCTGAATTCCCCGTCAGATATATTACCGGAATGCCCGTTTTTTGCCGAATTAGCCCAGCAGCTTCGACTCCGTCCATGGCTCCTTCGAGTTGAATATCCATCAGCACGACATCGGGCTTTGTTCTTACGGCAAGGTCAATCGCCTCTTCGCCCGAACTTGCTATTCCAGCAATAGAGTAGCCGAGCTTTCGTAGTTGATATTCGATCACCGCTGCGTTGACGAACTCGTCTTCAACGATGAGGATCTGATCAGTTTGGGGCATCGTGTATTTATGCGATCGAAAGGTATTGCTACTCCACTCATCGGCCTCACACATTAGATAATGCGGCTTAGCCACCTTAACCGGGAATTCTCTCAGGAATATAGCCACACTCGCCCACCTCTAGATATGCGGCGATTAGAGAGAAGATCCATTCTGCCGATACTTTTAAAGAGGCCAGCAAGTGTCAAGCCGCTCTTTCAATATCTGTATAAAAAGTGCGCTGGTTGTTTTGGTCGGCGCCGGAACCCTTGTGGCGCAATCAACCGAGTTTGCCATCGAGGGGCGGCCGGTTCAGGTCCATGGCTTCGCATCACAGGCATTTGCAGCTTCGGATGGAAACAACTATCTTACGATGGACACACGCACCGGCACCTTTTCGTTTACCGACTTCGGAGGAAACATTTCGGTCCAAGTAACAGGGAAATTTCGCGTCGGCGCGCAATTCTACGATCATAATATTGGGCAGTTAGGAAGGTGGCATCCGCAACTGGATTGGGCTGACGGTGATTACAGGTTTAAGGATTGGCTAGGTATTCGAGCTGGAAAGGTCAAGACTGTACTTGGCTTATATAACGACACCCAGGACATGGAATTCCTCCATACCTGGGCCATTCTTCCGCAATCAGTGTACCCGCTTGATCTTCGTTCATCGACGATCGCGCATGTTGGCGCAGACTTCTATGGAGATATAGGCCTGAATCAACTCGGTACTTTTTCTTACACCGCTTACGCTGGATTTCAGCCGAACGATCCCTATGGCGGTTGGGTCTATGGTTTTAAACCATACGGCATAAACCTAACGGCACTAGACGGCAGGTTAGAGGGAGGCGATCTTCGTTGGCGGACCCCTGTGCAGGGCCTCCTTGCCGGAGTGTCTTACATGGATGAGGAGCTTCATATAAAAGCGACAATTCTGTCCGCTTTCTCATTCAACGCGGTATCGAACAAGGACGAGACATCGCAGTTTTACATTCAGTACATGCGTAACAGGCTGACGTTAAATGCTGAATACCGTAAAAACTTGCTGGGCCTGGAAAAATTTATTATGGATAGCCGGAGCTTATACGGCTCGGCGAGCTACCGAATCTCAAAGCGCTTTGAAGTCGGAACATATTATTCGCGTTTCTATCCGAACTGGCAGGACAATCTAAGTGATCCGGCGAATCACATTTACGACAAGGTCGCGACCGTGCGTATGGATCTCACGAATCATTGGGACCTGAAGATCGAAGGCCACTTCATGAATGGCTCCGCGGCAGGCGACGCGCTCAGAGGCTTCTATCTGCGAGACAATCCGCAAGGACTTAAGCCCACGACGAACCTGCTCGTCATAAGAACGGGCGTCGAGTTCTGAGGGCGCCCCGCGGCATTCCTGGAAAAGCGAGACCTCGATGAAATTGATGAAATCGTTTATCGCTCTCGCTCTGATCGGGATGGCCGCGGGGGCGAATGTTCCCACGAGGGGGATCAAGATCATTGCCAATCTCGAAGTTGACGCTTCTGAAATTTCACGCGACGAACTGAGCCGCATTTTTTTGATGACCAAGACCTCGCTCCCGAAAGCTAGCCATGTCGAACCCGTTCTGGAGAAGTCTGGTCCGGTCCACGATGTGTTCATACGAGAGTACATGGGCAGAACCGAGGCGGCACTTATGACTTACTACCGCAGCTTGGTATTCACGGGCAAGGCATCTATTCCGAAAACGTTCAATTCCGACCCCGAGGTGGCCGAGTATGTGGCCAGGACAAAGGGCGCCATCGGCTACGTCAGCGCAAGCGCCAGCACCCCCGGTGTGAAGACTCTAACGATAAAGTGAGCAACCAAAAATGAAGCGACTAACGATCACGACGAAGATTTGGCTCAGCATCGGAATCTTCGTGCTCGGCTTCATTTTATCCACGATTCTCGTGCAGGTGCAAGGCGTCAGCCGGGAGCGAGATCTGCGGATGACATCGGAAGCTTTGTTTCCGGCGGCGCAGAACAGTCAGGACGCCGCGACATCGTTTCTCCGTGGAATAAGAGCGTTCGAGGATGCTGCGGTCATGCAGGACGCCTCGGGGCTGGAAAGGGCCGCGCAAGAGGGCAGCCGTGCCGTAGAAGATCTAAAAGCGATCGCCTCGACAAGCGGACTCGCCAGAGAACGCGCAGCTAAGGCCAAAGAACTTGCTGTAGACATAGGAAACTTCCTCCCCCAGGCACAGAGCACTTACCGAAGCGTAGTCGAAAACCCGACGAGCTTAACGGCAGATACACAAATCCGCGTGCGCGCGCTAGCTGCGCGCACCAATCTTATCAACACGCGCTTGCGAATACTAAAGGGTCAATTCTCGAACGATCTGCACTATCAGTTGAGTACTCTTGAATCCCGCTCAGCCCAGCAGCGCTGGGGTGCTCTGGTTGTGCTGGGAATCACGCTGATTCTCGCGGCTTTCATGGTGAATTTCACCATTCATCGCGCCGTCACCAATCCCATCCTCAAGATCAACGCCGAGTTGACTCACGCGAAAGAACGCGCGGAGGAGGCGAATCGCGCGAAGAGCGAGTTCCTCGCGAATGTGAGTCACGAGATTCGAACCCCGATGAACGGGATCATCGGTATGACAGAATTAGCGCTCGGAACCGACTTGACGCAAGAACAGCAGCATTTTTTATTGGTGGTCAAATCGTCGGCCGACTCTCTTCTGACGCTCATCAACGAGATCCTGGATTTTTCAAAGGCCGAGGCTGGAAAGCTAGATCTGGAGGAAATTGATTTCACTTTACGGGATAGTCTCTCTGAGGCCTTAAAAGCGCTTGGCGTACGGGCAGACGATAAAGGCATCGAGCTGGCTTACGATGTCGATCCTAAATTGCCGGACGCGTTAGCGGGCGATCCCACCCGTCTGCGGCAGATCATCGTGAATCTGGTTGGCAACGCAATCAAGTTTACCGAGCGGGGCGAAGTGGTCGTTCGTGCGCTGGAGGAATCTCGCCAAGCCGAACAGATCACCGTTCACTTTACCGTGATGGATACAGGTATCGGTATTCCCCTAGAGAAACAGCAAAGCATCTTTCAGCCATTCACTCAGGCTGATGGATCGACCACACGCAAGTACGGGGGAACCGGCCTAGGATTGACGATTTGTCGTCAAATAGTTGAAACAATGGGCGGCCGGATTTGGATAGAAAGTTCGCCAGGTAAGGGAAGTACCTTCCACTTCACGGTGCTTCTCGGACTGAGCTCAACCCCCGCCACAAAGTCGGGGAGTGCTGATTTCAAGAGCTTGGAAGGCACATCCGTGCTGGTTGTGGACGACAATCTGACAAATCGCACAATCCTGGGAAAAATGTTGACGCGTTGGGGAGCGAAGCCAGTGCTCACGGAAGGGGCTGCGCCGGCAATGGCGGCGCTGGAAAGCGCCGGACGTGCAGACGCACCGTTTAAGCTGGTCTTACTCGACGTATGTATGCCCGAAATAGACGGATTCGAGCTCTGCCACCGGATCCGGCATACTCCTGGCATTCCCGACATTACCATTATGATGCTGAGCTCCGTCGCTCGCCGCCGAGATGCGATCCGTAGCCGGGAATTGGGCATCGCGGCCTACCTGACGAAACCGATCGATTGGCGGGAATTGAGAAATGCTATTGCTTCGATCCTCACCAGGCGCATCGAGCCAATCCCCTCGAAGACTTCGGAAACCTCCGGCCCCCTGCCGGTGAGTGCTCGAAGGTTTCGCATTCTTGTTGTCGAAGATAATGAAGTAAACCAGGAATTGTCGCTTAGCCTTCTTAAGAAGTACGGCCATTCGGTTGCGCTCGCCAAAAATGGCCTCGAAGCCCTTTCAGCTCTCGGGAATGAAACCTTTGATCTGATCTTGATGGACCTGCAAATGCCATTCATGGGTGGGATTGAGGCCACGACCGCTATTCGGCAAGGAGAGCAGAGCACACGTAACCACATTCCGATCATCGCAATGACTGCTCATGCGATGAAGGGAGATCGGGAGAATTGCCTCGCCGCCGGAATGGACGGCTATATTTCCAAGCCAATCAGAGTCAAGGAGCTGTTCGAGACCATCGAGGCGGTAGCCGCATGCGAGAGCCCCGAACGGGAGACAGGGCCTGACCTTTTAGATGTGCGCGAGTCGCCGCTAGTGGACCGGCAAGGATTGCTCACACAAGTGGACGGGGACCTTGCTCTTCTGCAGAGGATGGTCTCCATATTTCTGGCGGATGTCCCGGAGAGACTTGGCGCGATTCGTGAGGCGGTTGAGTCGAATAACGCTGAAAGCCTCTTAAAACTGGCGCATAGAATGAAGGGCGCAGTCAGCAATTTCTCCTCGCAACCTGTCACCCGCGCGGCTTTACGCCTTGAAACCATAGCACGAGAAGGAGATCTTCCCAACGCGCGTGAGGCATATCGGGAACTGGAGAGCATGATCAAACGGTTGACGCCCGAGCTGGCGCGCCTGGCTGTCGTCGGCGCAAAAACCGATTCGGCACCAGCCAGAGCATAGTTGCGCAGTTATAAACTTCCGTAGAGCACACCATAGCCTGGATCTGCATAGCGGCGCTCGTGCCGTTTCTGATGCATGCCGCAGTGAGCGTTCCCGCCTCCGCCGAGGAACCCGTGGGCAAGGAATAAGCAGCCGCAAGTTCCTCTGCGGACACTCCTTCGAGATGAAAATCGTACAAACTGAAACCGAAGGACTTATTGGCGAGTAGCTTAACGCCGGGATTCATAGCGGCAACGTTCAGGCACTGTAGCCAGCCCGTGGCAATATGCCTGGCAAGCGATCTTTGTCAGAAAGTATTGGAGACGATTTCGGGGCGGGGTTTCGTGCGAAGCGTCAATGTCGGCTCAAAATAGCATCAGCTACGCCCGACTTGAGTTTGCTTCGGATTGCAAGAAGGGCCGTCTTTGTAGACGGCCCTGAGTATTTCTCGCGTGCCGATTGCGGCGATTAGGTCGCGCTCGCCCCTCGCCTGACGGGTTTATCGGTCTTTGCATAGTCAGCGGACGCTTCGCCACTCGAAGAGATGTCATCGGCTCCAGTCTCCTTGAGCAAATCTTTCGCTTTCCTAACCCACTCGCTGTCGTCACAGTGAACGGAGAGAAGAATCCCTCCTTCTTTGATTCGCCCCTCATAGCGTTTCGCCTCGTACTCGGGAATGCCCATGCCGACAAGTGCGCCGACAATGCCGCCCAGGACGCCGCCCGATCCGATGCCGGCCAGGGTCCCCATGATGGGACCCGCGGCGATGAGCGGGCCGACTCCGGGAATCGCCAAGGCGCCGATGCCCGCCAGAAGACCCAGCGTTCCGCCGATTGCACCACCCGTAACGGCGCCAGCAGTAGTGCCCTCCGGCGCCTTGGTCTCTTTTTTATGAGCGAAATCTTTCGTTCCCATATTGTCTTGCAACAGCACCGAAATGTCCTCGTTACGAAAGCCCGATGCGAGCAGCCGGTCAACTGTGTTCTCGGCCCTTTCACGCGAGGCATAGATACCGTAGACAGACGTATTCTTTCCTGCCATTAAAATTCTCCTTTATCTTTTTGAAATTCAGATTATTGTCGGGACTCTTGCAACACCGTCACTTCATTTGTGACGTTACCGTCGCCGGCGTATTTGCGTGCGTGCTCTTCAATGGTGCGCTTTTCCTCTTCAGAGCGGACCGGACCGCGAAGCGTAACCTTGCCGTTGTTAGCAATGATCTTTACATTGTGGCCATAGGTCGACAACGACTTGTCACGCACTATGTCCCGTCGGATGTGACGCATCATATCCCGATCGGACATATTGCTCTTCGCTTGATCGGCCGTGGGCCGTGAAGAATCGCGGTCCTGCTTATTAGTCGCACTGTTGTCGGAAGCGCGATTCTGCGCTGCTTGAATACCTCCCGGCGCCCATAGGGCTCCGGAAAGCGCCAACGCACACAGCACACTCCTAAATCGTGGAATCATATTTCTCCTTGTGTCAGATGGAGCACGGTAATGGCCAAGGCGCGCTTGCAGCCGCATACCGAGTAAGCTCCGTGCCTAACTATTTGAAGCTGCGGAGGCATTTCCCTGTG
>Ga0134128_10008632_pt1 | contig 12269 bp, 10 predicted proteins | sample KB31754_FD_96462 | JGI IMG/M metagenome (GOLD analysis project Ga0134128, IMG submission 96462) | Terrestrial soil microbial communities with excess Nitrogen fertilizer from Kellogg Biological Station, Michigan, USA - KB3-175-4 | ecosystem: Environmental > Terrestrial > Soil > Unclassified ...
CTTGATGTCGGTGATGACGGCATTCTGCGGATCGTTCGGATCGATCTCGCCGGTGGCGATGCCCTTGATCACTTCGTATTGGCCGACACCCGGGAACGAATAGCCGCCGAACGCCGTGCCGCGCGACAGAATCTGGATTTGCGTCGTGCGCGCGTCAGCGGCGCATGCGCCGATGAGCATGCCGCCCGCCAACGCGCTCGCAATGCCGATGCGCAACACCGAGCGCCTGTCGAAGTCGCGCCGTCGCGCAAAGGGAATGTGTCCTGCAGCCATCAAGCCTCTCCTTGGGTAAGAACCGGACGCCCGTGATCGGACGCACCTCGGGTTTGCGTTATTTGAGTACGTCGCTGTCGATCGCGCGCTGCACGAGCTTCGCCCAGTCGTCGGTGAATCCGTTGGGTATCGTCGTCGTGCACGTCGCGCCCATCGTGGCCGCCTGTGTCCCGGCAAGCAGATAGCCCGCGCACGCCGCCTTGTTCGCGGCCTTGATCACCGCGGCGACATAGCCGTCGTGGTTGCCATAGCGAGCGCGAAGCGACGGCCGCGGGTCGCCGGGCTGGCGATCGGCCTCCTCGATCGCAAATGGAATCTGGCCACCGACGTAGTCGCAGACCTGTCCCTGATGAAAGCCGGTCGCCGTCAGGTTCCACCCGAGATACGTGGCGAGCGGCGCATCGCGGAGCACCGTCGGTACCCCTCCCAGCTCGTTGCCGTCGGAGTCGACCTTCGGCACGAGCATCTTGACGACGCTCTTGATCGGCGGCGGCTCGTTCGTCGGCACGCCGGTCGCATTGAACTCGTCGAATTGCGGACCCCAGTCGTAATCGAAGATCGGGAATACGAAGTTCTCGGGGAGGAATATCGAATCGGGAACGCCTGGAACGCCTTGCGGAAATCCCATCGTCGCCATCGTCGGCTCGACGAGCGTGCGCTCGCCTTGCGCACCCTTGAGGTGCGGCCAGAGGCTCGCCGGCGGCAGCGTTCCGCTCAGCAGCCAGTCGCGCATCGCGACCTCCATTCGATCGACGAGCTCGGTCGATGGAACGGGATTGGCGAGATACGCCGGTGTGCCGTAGTTGTTGCCGGGACAACTCGCGGCGTCGGTCGGGCGCTCGGTGATCTTGCCGTTGCCGCCGCCGTGGGTGGAGCTCGGCAGGTAGTAGCGGCGCACGTTGTCGGGTAGCGGAATGTCGGTCTTCGGATCGGTGCCGACCCACGATGTAGTCATCTTGAGCGCGAACACTTCGGCGCCACCGAACGTCTCGATGATGTTCGGGCAGGTACCCGTACGCTCGCAGCGATCCAGGATGCCGCCCGGATGCAGGTTGCGCACCTGGTCCGGGAACGAGTGCCACCACTGCGGGCCTTCGCTGCCCATCTGGTAGAGCTCGAGCACGCCGTCGGGCTGTCCCCAGCGCGAGTTGTTCGCCACGCGCCGGCCGGCGATCAGCGGCCAGGCGCCGTCATGCACGATCCGGCCGCTTTCGTCCTCGTTCATGCCGAGGAAGATGAAGTGACGCGTGAAGTTGCCCGACTGCGATACGCCGCGGATGATCGCCTTCTTCACGACGCCGGCGAGCGGGTTCGGCGTGCCTTGATCATCCTGCTGCGCATAGCGGAAGAACGACATGACGTCGCGGAAGGCCGCTGTCCCCGCGCCCAGCACGTACGGATCCCTGACGTCGTACACGAGCTGGTAGAGCTTGGTGCCGTCGAAGCCGTTGCGCAGGCACACGTTCACCGGCAGCGCAGTGATCGTGCCCGGGCTGTCGAACGTTCCGCCCGTCGCGCAATACTTCCAGTCCTGGTTCGGCACGATGCCGCCTTCGGTGACGATCCCATTAACCGTCTCGTGCGTGTGGATCGTCAGCGTGTCGTGCGAGTTGTCGGTCGCATCCACCGGAAAGTACGGTACCGGCGCGTTCTGTACCTTGAGCGGCGCCGCGACGTCGCCATCGACGTTGACGATCCGCGCGAGGATGCGTCCCGTGACGCCGGTCAGCACGGGCGTCTTCACCCAGTCGGTCGAGACCGGCGTGATCGGCGTCGGCGACGCGGCGTTGGCCGGCACGGCGGTGCTGCCCGAGTTGTCGCCCTGCCAGGCGCTGTCGAGCTCGATGTCGTGCACGCCCTTGAGCTGCGTCTCGAGCGCGACCTTGCGGCCGCGGTTCGGCACGTCGTGCCAGACGACGCCGCTTGCCTTCGACGGGTCGGTCGGCATCGTGATCGTGAACGTCGCGATGTATTCGACGTTGCCGTTCGCGTTCGTCGGCGCGATGCCGATGTCGGTGATCAGCGTGTTGTGCGGATCCTTCGGATCGAGCTCGCCGAACGCGCGGCCGGTCAGCGTCTTGTACGCCACGCCATCGTTCGACGCGGCGCTCGAGGTCGTCGTATCGACGATGATGCGCGTCACGCGCGCTTCGGCAGTCGCCGCAAGACCCAGCGCCGCCGTGACGGCAGCGGCAACGTGCATCGACTTGCGAATTCTCGGGAAAAGTCTGGAACCCATGGCGTGGTCTCCATTGGCAACACACGAGGGGAAGGGCCCGGCGACGAAAGCGCGGCCGACGCGTGACGCGTCGCTCGCGCCCGTAACAGGGTTCTGTCGATGGACTCCCGCCAGCGGGAGCGGGGATTTACGCTACGTTCGGCGGCTTGCCGCTGAACGCGATGAGGGCGCTCGCAACCGTGACCGCGAACAAGCGGCGCCGCGTCTGCAGGCGTGCCAAAGGCAACGCGCGGCAGGGCGCTGTCGCAACGGCTCTTTCGAGTGCCGGCATTGCCGTCTCCTCCGGAAGCCCTCTCGATTGGGAACGGGGACTTCGCATCGTCGTGGCACCACGCTGAAGCGATGCGTGCGCAACGACCGCAGAATGGAACGCCATTTCGATGGGCAAGTCAACGGGCGCCGACGAGCGTATGTTACAAAACGTGTCAGCCGGTATCCGAGGACAGGATGGAGGACAGCGAAGGCACGCCCGACAGGACTCGAACCTGTAACCGCCGGCTTAGAAGGCCGGTGCTCTATCCGATTGAGCTACGGGCGCGCGGAGACTTGGTGCAGCAAGGGATCATACCGCCGCTTGGTGCGCTGCAAGGGGTGCCGTACAGTACAGTCGAGTCATCGCGCGAGGACCGATCGTTGCAAGACCCCGCGGCCGTCACGGCGTTCCTGTTCACCGACATCGAGGGCAGCACGCGTCTGTGGGAGCACGAGCCCGCACGCATGCGCGAAGCGCTTGCGCGCCACGATGCGCTCGCCCGAACAAGCGTGGAGGCGCGCGGCGGCGTGCTCGTGAAGACGACGGGCGACGGCCTGCATGCGGCCTTCGGCGATCCGCTCGCCGGCGTGATGGCGGCCGTCGAGCTGCTCGTACAACTCGACGATGCACGGGCCACCGGCGGTCTGCCGTTGCGCGTGCGTTGCGGCGTCCACGCCGGCGTCGTCGAGCGTCGCGACGACGACTACTTCGGCAGCGCCGTCAATCGCGCGGCGCGGATCATGGGTGCCGCGCATGGCGGCCAGGTGCTCGTCTCGCAGGCCGTCGCCGACCTCGTCGCCGGGCGCCTGCCGCGCGAAACGACGCTGCTCGACCTTGGCGCCGTTCGCCTGCGCGATCTTGCCGAACCCGAGCGCATCTTCCAGGTCGTCCATCCGCCGCTGCGGGCCACCTTCCCGGCGCTGCGCTCGCTCGAGGCGATCCCCAACAACCTCCCGCAGCAGGCGACGTCGTTCATCGGGCGCGAGCGCGAACTCGCCGACGTCGCCGCGCGCATCCGCGCGTCGCGCCTCGTAACGGTCGTCGGCACCGGGGGCCTCGGCAAGACGCGACTGTCGCTGCAGGTCGCGGCCGGCATGCTCGACGATTTCGCCGATGGCGTATGGCTCGTCGACCTCGCATCATTGACCGATCCGCGCCTCGTCGCGCAGGCTGCCGCGTCGGCGCTCGGCATCGTCGAGGAGCCGGGACGATCGCTCGTCGACACGCTCGTGCGGCACTGCGCCGAGCGCGCGTTGCTGCTCGTGCTCGACAACTGCGAGCACCTGATCGCGGCGTGTGCCGATCTCGCCGCGCGGCTCTTGCGCTCGACCCGCGGCGTGAAGCTGCTCGCCACGAGCCGCGAGCGGCTGAACGTTCGCGGCGAAGTCGTCTACCCGCTCGCACCCTTGGTGGTTCCCGATCGGCGCGACGCCGGCACGTCGACGGCGAGAAGCGATGCCGATGCCGTCCGGCTGTTCGTCGATCGCGTCATGGCGGTGCAGCCGTCGTTCGAGGCGACCGATCGCGACGTCGCGCACATCGGCGATATCTGTCGCCGCCTCGACGGCATTCCGCTCGCGATCGAACTGGCGGCCGCCCGCGCGCGGGCATTGCCGATCCACGACATCGCCGCGCGCCTCGACGACCGATTCCGTCTGCTCGCGGTCGGCGACCGTGCCGCGCTGCCGCGGCAGCAGACGTTGCGGGCGCTGATCGACTGGAGTTACGACCTGCTGTCCTCGACCGAGCAGGCGCTCTTCGCGCGACTGTCGGTCTTCGCCGGTGGATTCACCCTCGAAGCGGCCGAAAAGGTCGCTGTCGACGACGCGCTTCCCGAAGCCGACGTGCTCGACGTGCTCGCCCGGCTGGTCGAGAAGTCGCTCGTCGTGCTGAACGTCGGCGGCGGCCGTTATCACATGCTCGAAACCGTGCGCGCCTATGCGGCGGCCCGGCTGGAGGAGGCCGGCGCGACGCGCGCGGTCCGCGGTCGCCATATGCATCACTACGTCGAGCTTGCCGAGGCCGCGGCGCCGGCCTTCTTCGGGTCCGAGCAGGGCGAATGGCTCGCCCGCATCGACAGCGAGCGTGAGAACCTGCTCGCGGCGCACGCGTGGTGCTCCGAGGCGAGCGACGCCGTCGAGGCGGGCCTGCGGCTCGTGGCGCTCAAGTTCTACTGGATCAACCGCGGTCTTCCCGGGCTCGCCTATCGCCTCGGCGCCGAGGCGCTCGCGCGAACGCGGTCGGGCGAGGCGAGCGTGTTGCGATGCCGGGCGCTCTACGACACCGGGCAGATCGCCTGCTACATGGGGCGCTATCGCGACGGGCAGGCTTATCTCGAGGAAAGCCTGGCGCTGGCGCGCCACCTCGACGATCCCGAGCGCATCGGCGCCGCGCTGCAGCCGCTTGCGATGGCGTGCCTCGGGCAAGGCAACGTCGCGGCGGCGCGGCGCCATCTCGAGGAAGCGCTCGATCTGGCGCGAAGACTCGGCAGCAAGCACGACCTCGCCGCCGCGCTCAACGCGATGGCGCAACTGCATCGAATGCAGGACGAAGTCGAGAAGGCGGTCCCGCTCTACGAACAGGTGCTCGATCTGGCCCGCGAAACCGGCGATCGCGAAAGTCTCGCGCTCGGTCTCCTCAATCTCGCGATGGCGACGATCGCGCGCGAGGCGGGCGATTGCGTGCCGATGCTCCTCGAGGCGCTTGCGATCGCCGACGTGATCGGCTCCAAGCCGGCGCTTCTCTCCGTCCTCGAAGTGTCGGCCGGCCTCGCCGCGTCGCGGGGCGACTTTGCGCGCGCAGCCCGCATCTACGGCGCGGCCGAAGCGCGCGCCGCGAGCACCGGCCTGCATCGCGATCCTGCGGACGAGGCGTTCCTGCGCGCGCTGATGACGCGAAGCGCGAACGCGCTCGGACCGGCGGGGTACGCGAGCGCGGAAGCGGCGGGCCGCAGTCTCGACTACGAGGAGGCGATGCGCGAGGTACGGGCGTGGCTCGCCGCGCGGGTTCGGCAAGCCGAGCCGTAGAGAACCTGACGCGCGATCGCCGTCACCGGTTGATGATCCACGGATCGACGGGAATCCGGGAGCTCGAGTCCCCGGTTTTCACGACGGCCAGCGTGTACCCGTACATCCCCGGCCCCTGATGATTGTCGACGCAGGTCACTTCCGTCCTGCCGGCGCCGGGCGGCGGACAGCGGAACGGCGCTCCGCCTGCGAACTGGACCTGCTCATCGGCGAACGCGTAGCCGGGCTGTCCCCGCAACATCCAATGGATCACCTTGGCGCCGTGCGGCAGCTCGACCTCCAGCGACTTCGGATCCGCCTGCGCGCGGCAAGGGGTCACGCTGCAGTCGAGATTGACGACGATCGTGCAACTTGCACCATGGCATGACAGGCGCGAATCGGTGCTGCCGCCGCCCGGCCCTCGCCTGTGCTCCTCTGCGCATCCGACCAGCACGACGAGCGCTGCTGCGGCCATCCACACTACTCGCTTGTGCATCGTTCCTCCCTTGACGGTGTGACGCCGCGAAGCGCGGCCGAAACTCGCTTTGGCGATCAGCGATTCACGATCCACGGGTCGAGCGACGGCACGCCGCGCGGACCGAACAGGCTCGACGGAACCGTGACGTTCACCCGGTACTTGAAGATGCCGAATTCGGGATGCTTGTCGCTGCACGCGAACTCGCGCGTCTGTGGACGCGCGGCACATTCGAACTCGCTGCTCGGGACGGCGATGCCGTTCGCGGCGAAACGTGCGCCGACGTCGCCTTCGAGCCGCCAGACGATCTCGGTGGGCTTGCCCGCGCCTTCGACGACCAAGAGGTCGTAGTCGACCGACAGCTCGCAGCCGTAGAAGCGGTCGCAGTCGACGCGTACCTGGACGATGCATTCGCCGCTGCCTCTGCAGCTCTTCTGCCGCGCCTCGCGCTCGATCCGCGGATGCATCGCCGCGCAGCCGGCGACGAGCACGCACGCGACGACGCCGCTCCATAACGCGCTTCGCATTCTTGTTTCTCCGTGACGAACGAGGCAGCGCATTGTCCGTCATTCAAGGACGAAATGGAAAGAGCGCCCCGAACCGCGGGTATCGCGTCGCGCTTGTCGGCGTCGCGCGCAATTCGTCTTCGGCGTTTGTCCTACACGCGGAGCACGCGCTACACGCGGTATCGGTGCGCGCGTCCAACCATGGGCGGCGCGTCCATAGAAATCATCGCGTTGTTGCCCGGCAAGTTCCTTGCATCAACGATGAGGTCATCGGCGGCGCCCTCAGCCGTCGCCCATTCGAAAGGACTCCCATGAATGCCTTGCAGCGGCAACTCGTCACCGCGTGCGCGGCCGCCATCATGACCATGGCGGGCACCGCCTGCGCCACCACCTCCGATACCACGTCGGCATCGTCGAACGCCGGTACGAGGCTCGCACAATCGACGCCTTCGTCGACCGGCGCGACGAACACCGGCGGGTCGTCGTCGAGCACGTCGACGCCTGCGACGACAGCACCGGCGACGCCGGCGGCGCCTTCGTCGACCGCGACCGGCGCTATGCCGAACGGTACCTCCAGCAGCGCAACGGCCACGAGCGGCGCGAACGCGTCGCAGGACGCCGAAGCGCGCAAGATCTTCGACCAGCTCGACACGAACCACGACGGCATGCTGACGTTCGACGAGTTCTCGCGCGCGACCTTCCGCGCGAAATGACCGGACGGCATCGCTGCGTCGCATGATCCAGGCCGCAGCGCGCCGAGTCGGCTTCGGCGTCGTGCTGGCCGTTGCGTCGTTTGGCGCGGCATCCGCGCATGCCGAGCCATCGCCCGATCTTCCCGATCTGTGGGCGGCGGCTCGTGACGCGGACACGCCGCATGCCGTCGTCGCGGCGCCCGTCGATTTGCCGCAGGTCTCCGCCGAATCGGCGCCGCACTCGGCAAGCGGCGCCGAGGCGCGCTCCGCCGCGGCGCGCATCGAGGCAAACAAAAGCTATGCGATCCCGGCTCTCGAGATCCTCGGTTTCGAGGTTCTGCTGAACCAGTTCGACCGCCATGTCCTCGGCACCGATTTCGCAAGCAACATCTCGACGATCCGGCGCAACCTGCATTCGAGCTGGGTCGTCGACCGCGATCCGTTCACAATCAATCAGCTCGGCCATCCGTATGCGGGTTCGATGTACCAGGGATTCGCGCGCGCCTCCGGACTGAATTACTGGGAAGCGCTCGGCTACACGTTCGCGGGAAGCGCGCTATGGGAAATCGCGGGCGAGCGCAGCCTGCCGTCGCGCAACGACCAGGTCAATACCGGCATCGGCGGCAGCTTCCTCGGCGAAATCCTGTTTCGCCTGTCGAACCTGACGCTCGAGCACGGGAACCTGCCGCCCTTCTGGCGCGAGACCGCTGCGGCGCTGATTTCGCCGCCGGTCGGCTTCAATCGCGTCGCGTTCGGCGAGCGGTTCCGCACGATCTTTCCGAGCAACGATCCGATCTACTTCAGCCGTCTCGAGGTCGGCGCAAGCCGTCGCATCCAGAGCAGCGCGGGGCTTTCGGCTGCGGAGGACAAGGCGAACGAGGCGCTGATCGACTATTCGATCGATTACGGCCTGCCGGGCAAGCCCGGCTACACGTACGCGCGGCCGTTCGACTATTTCAGTCTGCAGGCGACGGCGTCGAGCGCGAATGGCGCCGAAAGCCTGCTGACGCGAGGCCTTCTGCTCGGCAAGGACTACGAAGCGGGCCACGACTATCGCGGCGTGTGGGGCCTGTACGGCATCTACGATTACATCTCGCCGCAGACCTTCCGCGTGTCGAGCACCGCCGCGGCACTCGGGACGACGGCGCAGTGGAAGCTATCGGATGCCTTCGCGCTGCAGGGAACGGTCCTCGGCGGCGTCGGTTACACGGCCGTCGGCACGACGCGAAGCACGTCCGATCGCGACTATCACTATGGCGTTTCGCCGCAGGGCCTCGTCGCGCTGCGCCTGATCGCCGGCGACCGGGCCGCGCTCGACCTCACCGCGCGCGAGTATTTCGTCAGCAACGTCGGCGCTGCCGCGCGCGGCGGTCACGACAACATCGTGCGCCTCGATGCATCGTTCACCTGGCGCGTCTACCAGCGGCACGGCATTTCGCTGCGTTATCTGCTGAACCGCCGCGACGCGTTCTATCCCGACGTGGGTGACAGCTCGCAGACGCGCGGCACGATCGGGCTCTACTACACCTATCTCGGCCACGATCGGTTCGGCTACGTGCCGTGGCGCTGACGTGCGTTCGTCAGTAGCGCGCGTTGCCCGGCGTGCGCGGGAACGGGATCACGTCGCGCACGTTCGCGAGTCCGGTCGCATACGCGATCGTCCGCTCGAAGCCGAGGCCGAAGCCCGCGTGCGGCACGCTGCCGTAGCGGCGCAGGTCGCGATACCAGCCGTAATGCACCTTGTCGAGGCGCGCCTCGTCCATTCGTGCGTCGAGCACGTCGAGCCGCTCCTCGCGCTGGCTGCCGCCGATGATCTCGCCGATGCCAGGCGCGAGCACGTCCATCGCCGCGACCGTCCTCCCGTCGTCGTTGACGCGCATGTAGAACGCCTTGATGGCCTTCGGGTAGTTCATCACGATCACCGGCTTCTTCGCATACGTCTCCGACAGGTAGCGCTCGTGTTCGGACTGAAGGTCCATGCCCCATGACACGGGAAATTCGAACTTCCGCTTCGCCTCGCCGAGCACGCGAACGGCTTCGCCGTAATCCATCCGGACAAACTCGGAATCGACGATCCCGGTGAGCTTCGCGATGATGCCCTTCTCGATCCGCTCGTCGAAGAACGCCATGTCGTCGGCGCGCTCGTCGAGCACGGTACGGAAGACGTGCTTCAGCAGCGCCTCGGCGAGCGAGGCGTCGTCGGCGAGGTCGGCGAACGCGATCTCCGGCTCGATCATCCAGAACTCGGCCAAATGCCGGCTCGTGTTCGAGTTCTCGGCGCGAAACGTCGGGCCGAACGTATAGACCTTCGACAGCGCGAGGCAGTACGCCTCGACGTTCAACTGGCCGGAGACGGTCAAGAACGTCTCGCGGCCGAAGAAATCCTGCGCGTAATCGATCGCGCCCTCGGCGTTTCGCGGCAGGTTCACGAGGTCGAGCGTCGATACGCGAAAGAGCTCGCCGGCGCCTTCGGCGTCCGACGACGTGATGATCGGCGTGTTGACCCAGAAGAAGCCGTTGTCGTGGAAGAAGCCGTGGATCGCATGTGCGATCGCATCGCGGACGCGGCTGACGGCGCCGATCACGTTGGTACGCGGCCGCAGATGCGCGACGTCGCGCAGGAACTCGAGCGTGTGCGGCTTCGGCTGGATCGGATACGAATCGGGATCCTCGACCCGGCCGATGACGTCGACGACGCTGGCCTGTAACTCGAACGGCTGGCCCTTCGCCGGCGACGGCACGACGCTGCCGGTGATTTCGACCGCGCAGCCTGCGGTCAGGTGCAGCACGTCGTCCGCGTAATTCGACAGCGTGTTCGGCACGACGGCCTGTACCGGATTGAAGCAGGATCCGTCGGATACGTGGACGAACGAAATGCCCACCTTCGAATCGCGACGCGTGCGAACCCACCCGCGCAGCGTGACCGGCGTATCGCGCGGGGCGCGGCCGCCGAGGATGTCGGCACACGAGTAACGCTTCATCATGAAAATGCGCTCGTCTGGAGCGGACACTCTACCCGAAGCCCAGCGCCTGCCGAGGCGTATCCCACGACACCTTGCGCCGATCGGCCGGGTCGGGAATGAAGCGTTCGACGAGCGCCAGAAGAGGACCCACGTCGATGCGCGTCGGCGCGCGCAGGAACGGCCAGTCGGAAGCCCAAAGACACCCGTCGGGCGTGAAGGCGTCGAGCAGTGCGTCGACATAGGGTCGCATGTCGTCGTACGGATGCGGCTCGCGCGAGAACTTGACGTACCCCGACAGCTTCACGAAGGCGCGGCCGGAACGTCCGAGGCGCAACAGTTCCTGGAACCCCGGCTGCTGCAATCCCTCCGCGGGCGACGGCCGTCCGCAGTGATCGATCAGAAGCCGCACACCGCTGCGTTCGAAGAGCGGCGCGAGCGTGACGAGCTGGTCCTGCCACACCTGCAGCGACACGCACATGTCGAGCGCGTGCAGATGCGAGAGCAGATCGCCACACGCGAGGTAACGGTCGACGCCGTGATGCGTCGCATTGAACGCGACGCCGACGACGCCCCGCTCGCGCAACGCAAGCAGCGCATCGCGGGTGATGTCGCTCGCGACGACCGCAATGCCCTTGTAACGGTCGCCACCGCGGGCGAGCGCATCGAGCAGGCAGCGGTTGTCTTCTTCGTAGCCCGAGTTCGGCCCGACGATCAAGCCGTGGCGGATGCCGTATGCGTCGTGCATCTGCATCAATTGCTCCACGGTACCCGTTTCCTGGCCGCTCGGGCGGTAGAAGGTGTCGGCGCGATAGGGGAAGTGGATCGGATCGAGCACGTGGCAGTGGCAATCGATCTTGGGAACGTCGGACATGGCCGTTGCGGCGGCACCGTCGATCATCGCCATTCCTCGATCGAGGGAATCCGAAGCGTCTCGACCTCGGGCAGGTCGAAGCCGAAATGCGCGACGAGCAACGCGCGTAGCGCGGCGCGATCGGCGAGCTCGTACGTGCGCGACGTCGTGCCGTCGGCGATCGTGACGTTGCGATTCATCACGCTGATCCGCGCGTCGCCGGCAAAGGCGCGGAGCAGCAGCCGATTGCGAAACGCCGACGCCGGGTGCGTCGACGTGTAGTAGTTCGCGACGACGAAGTCGCTCGCATTGTCGGTTTCGAGCGTCGTGGCCCAGCAGTCGACGATGCGGTCGCCGGTGCGCGCCTTCAGCACCCAGTACCCGCCGTCGAGCGCCATCCGATGCGATGCGTGACCCGTGCCCGCCGCATCGACGAGTGGCACCGGCACGTCGGGCGCGAGGCCGCCGAAACCGGGGTCGAGCACGAACGTACCCTCGGAAAGCGCCACGGTAAGGAACATGTGCGTGCGCGGGACTTCGGTGCGCGGCGACACGAGCACGACGCGTGCCGAATGCCGGACCGGCGCGAAGCCGAGTGCCTCGAGCACCGTCGCGAAGAGCGCCGCGTGCTCGAAGCAATAGCCGCCGCGGCGCTCGTGAACCAGCTTGCGCTGCAGCGCGCCGGGATCGAGATCGATGATCCGGCCGAGCAGCACGTCGAGGTTCTCGAACGGGATGCGCCGCACGTGCGCGCGCAGCACGCCGGCGAGCGTCGCGAACGTCGGTTGCCTGCTGCCGGTCCAGCCGATGCGCCCGAGGTAAGCGTCGAGGTCGACGACGAACGTCAATGGTCGTTGCGTGCAAGGCATGCGCGAAAGCGCTCGTCGACGCGGTGCGCGAACCAGTCGGTCGTGAGCCGGCGCGTGATTTTCGGACTCGACAGCACGATCGTCGGCACGATTGCACGCGGCTGTCGCTTGCGTGCCATTTCATCGGCGAGCGCGAACACGCGC
>Ga0134128_10008636_pt1 | contig 12266 bp, 16 predicted proteins | sample KB31754_FD_96462 | JGI IMG/M metagenome (GOLD analysis project Ga0134128, IMG submission 96462) | Terrestrial soil microbial communities with excess Nitrogen fertilizer from Kellogg Biological Station, Michigan, USA - KB3-175-4 | ecosystem: Environmental > Terrestrial > Soil > Unclassified ...
CAATCCGGGTGAAGAAGCTTTCAAGCCGGCGCTGTGCGCCCGAGTCCATCGCGTAGTCCATCCTCGACCAAAAGCCTCGGTTCCGTCGAGGACGCAAGTTTTCAACACAGTAGTGCTAGCCTGTGCCGCGCAGGCCGCTCATGTCGAGCTGCCGGTCTCCGGGTCGGGACGCCCGAGTAGCCGTGATAAGCTCGAACACGATCTACGTCATTGGCGGCTCGGAAGGTCGATCGTCAGACCACGAGGACTGAGCACATGGACGGATTAAGTACGGAGCGTCGAACCTTCCGGAGACGGATCAGACTCGGCCGACGGGTAACCACGGGGTGGTCTCGCGCACGAACGAGAGCAACTCTCGGAGGAATCGTGGTCGGGATAGCCAGCGTGCTGCTCATCTTTCATGGGCTGGAGAAGCGGCCATTCCAAGTGGACGCCATCTCTCTCGGTCTCTTGGGGTTCGTTTCCCTACCCTTCTTGTCCCTGATCGTCACGTCTTTTAAGGCCGGGAATGTCGAGTTCTCGTTCCGCGATCTCTCGGTGCACGATCAGGTTCTTACGTTCCTTGACGGGATTGCGATGAAACGACAATGGACCTTCTTCCGACCCCGCCAGGGTGAATCCGAATTGGGTCCAGCATTCGCCGAGTTGACCAAGGAGCTCGCAACCAGGGCGCACGAGGATCTCATCCGCCAACTGCGCACCTGGCTCAAATCGGATGACTCGAACCAAAAATGGTTCGCCGCCGAAATCGTCGGCCATCACAAGCTCGCAGAGCTTGGTCGTGTAGTCCTCGCCGCCCCAGAGACCACCGACATCGATATCACCTGGCAGCCGTGGGAGCTGAATTGCCTCTGGGCCGCCTCTAGGCTCGAGGTGCCCATGTACGAAGGTCTCTGTCGATTCTTGCAAAAAACGACCTCGTCCGCGAACCAGAGATGGATCCTCAACGCGTTCGATCAAATGGTCGATCTCAATGAGGCCGAACCGCGGCGTTTTGATGCCGCGATCGAAGGGTTCGTGGCCCTCCTGCGCGAACGAAAGGTGGCTGAGGCTAGCGTCGACGCGCTTTTTGAAAAGCTCACGCACTTGCCCGCCCCCCCACACGCACCCATATCGGTGAAAGCGGTCTGACTTCGTCCAAACGCAGCGCCCACTCATCGGAAGGCGCGCCACGTTTTTTGGACCAGGTTGCGCTAGGCGGCCGTATCCCTTCCCGAACGGCTTATGCCGGCAGGGGCGCCCGAAGGGCCGTAGGCCGGCGCGTCGACTTGTAGACGGAACTGTTCCTGTGGGAGCAGATCCGTTGTCAGCCTGTCGTCAGACGACTTGGATTCCCGCTTTTGGCAGATCGAGGCCGATGACCCCCATGGCCCAGAACCGCCGCGGGCCGAGGATCAATGCGCTGCCAACGGTCGTGGCGTCCCGTTGAACGATGCGGTGCTTGACGGCTCCCCGGACATGGGTTCTCTTGCATGCAAACGGCTGGGTCTGCAACTCGCTGGACGTGTCTGGAGGGTCCCATGAAGATCTCGGATCTGAATCTCTTTCCGGTCTCTCAATTCGACGCACGACTCGCCACAGCCCCGCTGACGAACGCGCGCCGAACGGTTCTGGCAGAACCAGGCGACGCGCTCAGTCGGATCGCTCGTTACGCCGATCGTATTGACGCCACGATGATCGTCGCGCTCGACGAACGAGGAGCTCCGCACGGAGTTCTCGATCTCGACGTACTCAAGGACCATCTCAGCGCGCAGGTTGGTCTCCGATTCGAGTCATTCGAAGACGCATTTCGGTCGATCGAGGAGATGCGGCCATACCTGCCGGCGTTGCAGCCGCAGTTGCAGTACTGCACGACGCACAAGTGGTTCTGCAAGGCGCCCGTCCCCTGCCGAACAAAGTAGCTAGGCCCGGCGCCAGCGTAGTCCATGTCCGTCCTGAGCGGTCTCCTCGGCGAGCTGAAGGGTGTCTTCGGGAAGTCGTATCTGCTAGCGGGCCTCTTGCCGGCGACGTTCCTCGTCGTCGGAATGCACTGGCTCTTCGATGGAGGAGCTCTCGCCAGCGTCCTCGCCGAGCTGTCAGATAGCGCGTTCAACAAGTCCGCATTTGCGCTCAGGGTCGCGGCGCTGTCTCTGATGACGAGCATAGCGATCTTCTCGCTGAGGGGTCTGTTGGTCGACTTCGCTCAGCAGTTCCATCTCTTGCCCGCTTGGCTGCGAGAGTACTTCTTGGGTCGACAAGTCATCCGCCGTCAGAAGCTCGAGGCAGCTGGGACGGCCCTGAACTACGGCCTGCTCGCAATCACGTGGGCTCTAAACGGGTTTTCCGATCAACCGCAAGGAAGGGCGCCGACACCAGCTCAAGACACCTCTTGGTTGGCGTCGGAGCGCACGCTCGAGTACCTGAGGGACTTGTCGACTGCCCAAGCGATTGTCGTACCCACTGCGGCGCAGGGCGCCACGCTCGCCGAGGCCCTCCTCGACCTCTACGCGGTCACGGCGGCGGGGGATTCGCCCACCTTGCGGAGCGCGAGGTTCCAGCGCCAGATCCAAGGCTGGAAGGATGTGCTCGCGACGCCTTCCGCGCGTCTGATGTTGGAGTACTGGCGCAAGATCTTCGCCTACAGGCTCTCGAGGCTCACAGCCACGATCGACGAGATGCCTCGCGGTGAATGGCTGGCGCCCACCAAGCTGGGCATGATGGGCTCGTCCCTCGATGAGTACGCCCAAGGTCGCTACAACATCGATACGCGGTCCTTGATCACGCGTCTTTGGACCCTGCTGGCGGACGCAGAAAGGCAAGCGATCACGGACTCAATGCAGGCGATAGAAGCGCTCTTGACGACGGCCTTCTCAGCAGCGGTCCTGTCCGCCACGGCATTCGCGAGGATCTGCTCACGGAGCATCTTCGCGCTCTCTCGTCATCATCCCGTCGCCATCGACGTTCGGAACATTCTGTTCGTCATCGCGCCGGCGATCTTCGCCTGGGCCTTCTACCAAGGCGCCATCGTCGTTTTTCGATCATTCGCGGATAGAGTGGTGCGCAGCATCGATCTGAATCGTACGAAGCTGTTGATTGCGATGGGGTACCCACTCCCCGAGACCGCCGGCGAAGAGGCTACCTATTGGGAGGACCTCGCTCGATTCATCGTCAAGGGAGAGCCGTTCGAACCGTCGCGCCCCACGAGGATAAAGCCATGACCGAGTCGCAAGTCAGGGACTATGAGCAGTTGATCGCCGAGCTCACGATGTTCGCCAAGGAACTGGGCCGCGTCGGTCCCTCGAGGGAGGAACCCCCGTTCGGAGAGAACAAGTTTGCCCTGATCCAGCATCTCCTCAAGCGGGCGACCAAGGTTCTGGACGAGTTGGGCGACGAGAACCGAACGCTTTTGTCGCTGGTCTCGCTGAACACGGCGTCCTACAGCGACGCGACCATCGTGGTGAACGAGTTCTTGGTGACGCTCGAGCAGCGGCGCCTGCGGATGCTAACCCGCGCGCATGGAAGGCTCTGGTGGCGCGTGTCCGAAGGGGAGGGCGAGAAGCTCGTGCCCACCGGAGAGGAGATCGCCGCTGGCCTCGGCAAGGTGCCTGGTTGAGCGTCAGCGTGCCGTGCTGTGCTGGCAGCTGGGGCGCGCGGGCTGTCGTCAAGAACTAGGCTCGGCCGCGGGGCTGATCTTCCCACCACTGTTCCCACCACCGAGGCGTAACGGGCTGGACGTCCAGGTTACGCCACCATCGTGTTTTCAACTACTTGGCACTACCCGTTGCGGCCTGAAACGGCCTTCTTCTCATTCACACGGTGGAAGCCGAAGGTTCAATCCCTTCAACGCCCACAAGATTTCAAGGTTCTCAGGAGGTTGCGGGTTCTAGGTTCTCAGGAGGTTGCGGAGGTGGCGGTGCTGGGCATGGCCTCGGACGTTCCCCCGTCCCCACCCTGGTCCCCACTTTTTCGACGCGCCTCCGTAGCCCGGCTGACCAGCGACATCAACTTCGCGAGGCCGGTCCGGACCTCTTCGCCGTCCACGCTGCTGTAGAGCTGGTGCATTGCCACGGTGGCGTGCCCACTGATGGCCCGCACGACAAAGTCGTGGAGGTCAGCCTGTCGTCCGAGATCTTGAAGCGTCCGCCGCATGAACCGCGCGGTTAGCTTGGCTGACGAACCTCGGCTCTGACCGTCACCCCGGGAGCTTGGCTCCCAACACCGACGCCTTCTCGATCCGGGGCGCCTCGGACAGGAGCTCATCGGCCTTTGCCAGGAGCGCCTTGGCGATTTCTCCGGAGAGGTGCTTCGTCCGGTCCCCGTCGTTGGCGAACGCGTCCACGATATAGAAGACGCGTGGCTCCGTGCGTAGCGCGAACCAGGCTGGGGTGAAGTGCTCGGCGCGAGCCAACGATTCAGCGCCGCACAGGAACGATGCGACCGTTTCTTCCCTACCAGCTTTCGCTACGAGTCTGACGACCAAGCCAACCGTAACCTCTGACATCGACATGGGAATACCTCCGAGGAAACTCGATTCAGTCGTGCGAGCGTGATTCCTACTGCACCGAAACGATCGGGCAGTTCACCAGCGGACCGGCGGCTACCAACGTGGCCGCCATTGCGGTCGTGAGGTTGGCCACCGAGCTGAAGTCCGCGTCATCGTAGATGCCGACCGCCCAGAGCGGCGAGTACCCGGCTTGGCCAGGAAGGCTCGCCACGACGTTGTGGGTCTGCATCGAGCCGGTCTCCGTCTCGAAACCCGACGGTGGTCCGCCGTTCGGCTGGTCGGGATTGATGTTGAAAGTCACGTAAATCGGCGCCGTCGGCACGCCTCCGCTCGTGCGCGTCAGCGTCGCCTCGCTGAAGTTGAAGTAGTTCACCACTTGGTCGCGGTACCACCCCTGGGTGAGGCCCGGCGATCCGCCGCCGAGGCGCAGGCTGGAGGTGGAGCCCGCCGGAACCACCGGACAGTTCACCAGCGAGTTGGTCGGAGTGATGGTGTATCCGGCGGCTTGAATCTCGCTGAGGCTCGCGATCGTGTTGGCCACATAGCCGTGCGGGACCGTCACCATCATCACCTGCCAGAAATCGTTGTAGCCGACGTCTCCGGGGAGGACGTCGATCACGTTGATCTGCTCGGCGACTGGTGAGGTCGCCCCGGCCTCGAAGAAGGCGTAGATCGGAGCGGGCGCGGCCGGCTGGACGTCGAAGTTGTAGTACTTCACGACCTGACCGGTAGGTCCAAAGCCCTGTGTGATGAACGGTCCCTGGTCGAAGTTGACCGGCGCGTTCGCCGCCGGGAGCCCGTTGCTGGAGCTTCGGACCTGGAGATGGCCGGCTTGTGCCGAAAAGCGGTCGATCGAGGCGACGGCCGCGGTCGCTGGATCGTGGACCGCTCCAGTTCCGCTATTGCTGCTGCTGCAGGCGGTGACGGCCAGCACTGCTCCGACGGTGAGGGGACGAACGATGGCGAGTGGATTGCTACGGAAGGAAGGCGAACGATTGGACATGAATACCTCCTGAGGATCGAACGACGAGCGCACTAGCTACGCCGCCCGCGAGATCTGGTTACGGCGTGCATCCCATGAGCTCCAGGGGACGATCGCGACCACTTACAAACAGTCGGGAGATCGGTAACGTCGCACCCGCGTCGGATACGGAGTGACGATGCCTGCTTGGTGTCGCGAGGAATTCCCCGCCATCGGCCCGGCCCGGGAGTCGCGTTGGGCCTCCTGATTCCCCTCCCGGGACCGAGGGTGGCGCTGGGTCACTCTGCTTCTGGTGTCTTCCGCCCTCAGCGAGGGCAGAGCTGGCGGCGGGCCTGAGCCACCGCCCACCAAATCTATTTCTGCACCGTCGGGTAGTCTAGGCACCGGCCCCAGCCAGTCCCGCGAGTCGCCAGCTCTGGGCCCGGACGGCGCCGGCCTTCTCGTCGTCACGGGATTCCCTCGAAGAGGGGACCTCCTTGAAGCCGTCGAAGTACTTGCCGCTCACGCCCGCGTACTTCGCGTCGACGAGGAGGCCGCCCAGCGCGCGCCCGGCGTCCGCTTCGGTCGAGAGGTGAGAGCCCATGAAGCGCACGAACCACCGGCTCATCATGATCATCTTCAGGAGGGGGTTCATGTGGCTGCCGGCTTGAGTCGAGGGGACGACGCCGGGCGACCAGGAGTTGACGGTGATCGACTTCCCACGTCGGCGCAGGGTGCGATCGAGCTCGTAGGCGGTCATCATGGCGTACATCTTCGCCGTGGCGTAGCGCGCCATCGGTTTCAGCCTGGCGGCTGTGCCCGTCGCGCGCGCCAGATCCTCCACCGGACCGTACTGGGGAAACATGATCTTCCCCATCTTGGTCGCCGCCGGGTCGTGCAGATCGCTCGAAACGTAGACGATGCGCGACGGGGACGTCAGGCGGTCCACGAGGAGGTTGGCGAGCAAGAAATGCCCCAGAAAGTTCAGCTGAAACGTGTGCTCGAAGGCGTCCTCGGTGAACTCCAGGACCTTGGCCTTCATGTTGATGCCGCCGGCGTTGAGGACGAGCCCGTGAATCGGCGGCAGCTGACCGGCCGCGACCTCGTCGGAGAAGCGGCGGATGGACGCCAGGGAGTAGAGATCGAGCAGCGCTGTGCTGACGCTGGCGCGCGGGCGCGCGCGCGCGATCGACTGGAGGGCCGCCTGCGCCTTGCTCTCGCTGCGGCAGGCGAGGAGGACGTGCCAGTCGGGCTCCCCGGCGAGGAATCGCGCCGTGGCGAACCCGATCCCGGCGTTGGCGCCCGTGATGATGGCGGTCTTCATCGCTGCCCGAGCCAGCGCGCGACGGCGTCGGTGTACGCCTCGGGTTCGTCCTCGGTCAGGAAGTGCGCCGAGCGCTCCAGGACCACCGAGGTGTGCCGGGGCAGGAGCTTCTCGAAGCGGGTGAGGGAGCCGCCGCGATAACCGCTGTCCTCCGCCCCAAAGAGGAGCAGGGCCGGGACCTCGGCGAGCTGCGACAGTCTCTCCGCGAGGGCCGCGAAGAACGGCTCCTCGACGCGCAAGCCATAGAGCAGGTTCGCGAGGTGCCTCCGCGCCGCGTGGTCGTCGTACGGTCCCAGGATCGCCGCCCGCTCCTCGGGATTGAGCGTCGAGAATCGCCGTCCTTTGCGCGAGGCGACCCGCGGGAGCAGGTTGAGCTGAACGACCAGGAAACCGAACAGGGGCGTGCTGACGATCCGCACCATCTTGGCCAGCCCCGGGTCCCTGGCGAGCGGCCAGGCGAACGTGTTGCTGATGACCAGCCCGCGCAGGCGCGCGCGCTCCCGGATCGCCATCTCGAGCCCGGAGGGTCCACCGGTGGCGTGGACCAGCAGCGCGAACTCATCGAGGCCTAGCTCGCGCACGAAGGTCTGGAGCTCGTCGGCCATGCGGGCAAATCCCTGGCCACGCACAAGCGGCGTCGACGACAGGCCGAGCCCCGGGAGATCGACGGCCACGCACCGGTACCGACTCCTGAGCGCGGCGATCTGGTGGCGCCACATGAAGGACGACATGGGGCCACCGTGGAGAAACAGCAGGGTGGGGCCCTCTCCCTCGTCGACGTAGTGAAAGCGGGTCCGTCCGAACGAGACGAAGCGGCTCCGGAAGGGAAACGCCGTCGGAGAGAGCCAGGGTGGACGCGTGGCCTCGAGCGCGAGAGGGGCGAGGGGGAGTGTTGATTCGACGGTGGACATGTCAGGGACTCCTTGTGCGGGTTGATTCGATGAACTCGGCGAGTGCGGCGCCGATCTCATGGGGCGCGTCCTCCTGCAGGAAGTGGCGGCCGCGGACGGTGAGCTCGCGCTGGTTCGGCCAGGAGCGACAAAAGTCGCGGGTTCGGCCCGCCACGATCGCGCCCGGATCCCCGAGCACGAGCAGCTTCGGGAGGGGGCTTTGCGCCAGCCATCTTCCGTTCGCCTCGACGACGGTCTGAACGTCCGCCGGCTCGCCCTCGATCGGAATCTCTCGCGGCCAGGCCAGCGTGGGGCGACGCGCCTCGCGCTCGCTGAACGGGGCGCGGTAGACGTTCATCTCCGCCTCGCCGAGCTGGCGAATCACCCCGCCCGGGAGGATGCGTTCGATGAAGACGTTGTCGTCGAGCACCATCTGCTCGCCCCGCGGTGAGCGGAGCGCGGTGAACAAGCCCGCGAAGTCGCCGAAATCGGACCAGCGCCGCGGGAGCGCGATCGCCTCCAGGTGGGCGATGCCGGAGATGCGCCCGGGGTGGCGCCGGGCCCAGTCGAAGCCGAGCACCGAGCCCCAGTCGTGCACCACGAGCGTCAGGTTCTCGGTCGAACCCAGCGTGTCGAACCAGGCATCGAGATAGCGCGCGTGGTCGGCGAAGCGGTACCGCCCGAGCGGGGATTTCCCCGACTGACCCATGCCGACGAGGTCGGGGGCCAGGCACCGGCCCAGGTGGCGGACATGGGGGATGACGTTGCGCCACACGTACGAGGACGTGGGGTTTCCATGCAGAAACACGATCGGAGCGCCGCTCCCGGTATCGACGTAGCTCATCTCCGTGTCGAGCACGGGCGTGCGGCGTCGGGGATGAGGATCAGCGGCCGGAATCGTCGTCGTTGGCTGGGGCATGAGCGAGAGACCGGGCAGCCGCCCGGGCCGTGACATCGCCTCGGCTCATCCGCCGGACGTCACGTTTGCTCAAAGCGTCCGGTCCTAGGTAGCGAACAACATGACGAAGCCAGGCCTCATCGCGGGTGTCGCGTTCGGCGTCCTCTTCTGCGGACTCGGGATCCGGGCTCGCGCCGGGGCGGGCCTCGAGCGCGGGAAGGATGGATACTTCCACACCGGCGACGGGATCCGGGTCAAGTCGCTGGTCGTCGTGAAGCTGAAGATCTATGCAATCGGGCACGACATGCGCGAGTTGCCGGCCACCCCCACCCGGCAGGCCGTCATGGAGATGGATGTCGACAAGCGCCTCTCCTGGAGGATGCTTCGCGATGCGGGCGGGGACCGCCTACAGGGGATCCTCCGCGACGGCTTCGCCCGCAACGGTTTCGGCGACGCCGCCCGCATCAGCGCCTTTCTGGAGCCGTTTCGAAGAGGGCTCAGGGAAAATCAGTGGGTGGTCATCAGCTACGCGTCCCAAACGAAGGCGATAACCGTGTCCGTGGAGGGCGCCTCATCCGTCTCGATCGTGGGACTCGACTTCATGAAGGCGACCTGGGGAATGTGGTTCGGGAACACCGAGGACCCGGCGCTCGGGGACGCTCTGATCGCGAGGCTGCGATGACCGCTGTCGAGACGTTCGAGGCCCATCGGCACATGATGCTGGCCCTCGCCTATCGGATGCTGGGCGACCTCGAGCGGGCGGAGGACGTCGTGCAGGACGCCTGGATGCGATGGGCAGGGCGGGCCGAGGAGGTGGACGCGCCGAAGGCGTTCCTGCTCAAGGTCGTGACGCGGCTTTGCCTCAACGAGATGGGCTCGGCCCGCGCACGGCGCGAGGAGAGCCGGAGCGATCGCCTGCCCGAGCCGATCGATCTCGGGGACGGCGCCATCGGGCGGATGGAGATGGTCGATCAGATCTCGATGGCCTTCCTGGTCGTGCTCCAGCGGCTCACGCCGGCGGAGCGCGCCACGCTGCTGCTCCATGACGTCTTCGATCTCGACCACGCCGAGATCGGCGCGCTGCTCGGGAAAAGCGAGGTCGCCTGCCGCCAGCTCTTGAGCCGCTCCCGCGCCCACATCGCCGAGGAGAAGCGCGCCATGACGACCTCCCGGGACGAGCACCGGCGCCTCCTGCAAGCCTTCGTCGACGCGTCGTCCTCCGGCGACCAGAGACGACTGATCGAAATTCTGGCCGACGACGCCACCCTGGTGGTGGACGCCGGTCCCTCCGGCAAGCGCGTCGGGCGCATCCGCAATCTGGGCCGGCCCCTGGTCGGAGCTCGGAGGATCGCCGCGTTTCTCGGCGCCCTCGCACGCGGCACGGAGCTACCGGGCAGCTACCAGGAGCGGGAGCTCAACGGTCAGACGGCAATGCTTCGGATCGTCGCGGGTCGCGCGCAATCGGCGCTCTTCATCTCGGTCGCGAACGGAAAGATCCGGCGGGTTTTCGTCCAGGCCGACGAGGCGCGCCTCTCGCGAGTCGGCCTCGGACCGTCCGCCTGAGCGTCACGTTCGGCCTGGCCGCCCGGTCTCCCTGTTGAAAAGGAGAGACCTCATGCAACGAGCAGAAGCAATCGCTCAGGCACCCATGCGATCCGCCGGGGTGCGTACACCATCGATCGTCGGCGGGGTGGCAACGGCGGTGTTCGCGGTGGCGATGACCCTGTCGGGGGTCTCGTTCGTGGTCGGCCCGGCGCCGGTCGCTTTGGGCATCCGCCACCTCGGCTACCCGGATTACTTCCGCACCTTCCTCGGTGTGGCGAAGCTCCTGGGCGTCGCGGCCATCGTGCTCCCGCGCTTCACGCGTCTTCGGGAGTGGGCGTACGCCGGATTTTCGTTCGTCCTCGCCGGCGCGATCACGTCGCATCTCGCCAGCGGCGAGCCGACCAAGATCGTGCCGGCGACGTTTCTCCTCGGCGTGCTCTGGACCTCGTACACCCTGCGCCGCCGGCCCGCCGGCGCAGAACGGAGCGGCACATGAACACCTGGTTGGCTCGCAGCAAGTGGTTGGGCCGGGCGCTGCTGCTCTTCGCCTCCGTTCTGTTCGTGGCGATCGCGGCGAAGAACATCGCCGACCCGGTCGCCGCCGAGGGTCCGCAGGGGATCGCTTTCAACTCTCCGGCCGGCTTGACCGTCGGGCGCGTCGGCTTCGGCGCGTTCCCGCTCGGCTTCGCCGTCATAATGATCGCCTGCCTGATCTCGGACAGGCGCCTGCTCATCGGGCTCCGCGTCTTGAATACGGTTGCCATCCTGGTGACCGTGGTGCGGCTCCTGGGGCTCGCCGTGGACGGACCGGCCGATTTCACGTTCAAGGTCCTGCGCCCGGAGATCGTCCTCTCGGTCCTCTCGACCGTGGCGGTCGTTCTCGAAAGCCGGCGCCGGACCCGCCTGCGGTTGGAAGAGGACCCCGGGGGATTCGCGCGGCCGCTGGCGGACCAGCGATCGGCCTCCTCGTGAAGCCGGCCGGCGGCGACCCGGACCCCTTCGAGCGCCTTCGTCCTGGGCTGTGCGCGCTGGCCTTTCGGATGCTCGGCGACCCGGTCCAGGCTGACGACGTCGTCATCGAGGCGTGGCTCCGCTGGCAGCTGGGCGGGGACCGGGGCCTCGGTCCGGCCGCCGCGCTCGGCGGGCTGGTCTTCGAGCTCTGCCGGCACGAGCTCGCGCCCGGAGAGAGTCGAGTCGAGAATCACGACCACGGGTGCGTCCTCGCCCCTGCGACGCTGGATCGGGTGTCGATGGCGCTCGTGTCGGTCGTTTGCCGGCTCTCGCCCTCGGAGCGGGCGGTCTTCCTCTTGCGCGACGTGTTTCAGCTGGCCGACGCGGACGTCGCGGCGTTTCTCAGCGCCACCGAGGCGCACTGCCAGCGCCTCCACCGCCGCGCCCGCGAGGATGTTGCGGTCGGCAGGAGGATCCTCGCGACCCGCCGTGAGGATCACAACCGTCTGCTCGGGACGGCGCTGGACGCAGCCGAGGCCGCGGATGTTCCGCGCATCCTCGCGACGTTAGGCGAGGCCCCCGTTCTTATCGCCGACGGCTACGGCACGCGGCCGGCGTCTGCCGAGGGGAGCGGCCCGCCGGCCGCCCTTTCGGGTCGGGACACGATCGCGAGCCTAGTGGCAGCACTCGGACGCAAGAGCCCACGAACAGGCCTCGAACGGGTGGAGTGCTCGCTCAACGGCGAACCCGCGGTCCTCCTACGTCGCGACGGGAGGGCGTACGTTGCGCTCCTGGTCTCGGTTACCGACGGGAAGATCTCGCAGATCTTCGTCCACGCCGACCCATTCGGCCGAGGCGACCGGCGGACAGGAAGAATAGAAGGTGTCCGATGATTGCCCGCTTCTGTCGCCACCCTGTCGCCGGGCGGCTGGCAGCAGGATCTTCTCTTCGAGGCCGATGTGGCGAAGCAGGCCCGCGCGAAACTCCTCGTAGACGACGGGATCGATGTTGCCGCCCGCGGCCCGTAGCAGGCCGTCCAGCCTCGCGTGATCGCGCTCGAGCAGATCGCGCAGCCCGTTCTCCACCGGCCGCTACCAGCCGAGGAAGACACGGCCGTCCGTCGAGATGGGCTCCGGCGTCCAGCGCGGATCGAACGTGACCTCGACCGCGACCTCGTCGACCTCCGGCAACAGAGCCAGGCGGCGCTGGACACC
>Ga0134128_10008638_pt1 | contig 12266 bp, 9 predicted proteins | sample KB31754_FD_96462 | JGI IMG/M metagenome (GOLD analysis project Ga0134128, IMG submission 96462) | Terrestrial soil microbial communities with excess Nitrogen fertilizer from Kellogg Biological Station, Michigan, USA - KB3-175-4 | ecosystem: Environmental > Terrestrial > Soil > Unclassified ...
GGTGGCCAGGACTGAATCCGGAACAGTTGTACCAGGACCGCGATCTTGCCATCGCGACGGATTACTTGCGGTTCTGGGCCGCGGCGGTCTGGGAGAATCCGGGGCGAAGTGTATGAATCTGGTCTTTCCCGCGGCGGGTGTAGGGGCAGCTTTTTGGTTGTGGTGCGATCTTTTCTCAATCGAGCTAGCTGTACGATGAGGTCAATGTTCTAATCACCGAGGTTTCCGGCGAATGCTTTTCGATTCGATAAAAGCCATCCAAGAACTGAAGATTGAACCAGAAGAAATCTTATATCTGATGCAGGAAATGACGAAACGTCACGATATGAATGAACAGGCTGATTGGTATACGTCCATTGCAATTCTCGCTGAACGATACCCAAGCGATCCGGACCGGACGTTCTGTATCAGCGAACGGATGAGGTGTCTTCTTCCGCTGATGAAGGATGCTCGAATGCGCGGATGGTCTTTTGAATCATGGGACGATCCGGAATGCACCATGACGAATGAAGCTGTATTTCGCGCGATAGCTAAATGCCCCTTGCGCGGAGGCAGCGAGCGAATGCGCTTTGATTCGGACGAGTTTTTCCAAATTGTCTTGGAGGATTCGAAACCAGACGCCAATGCCTGAGGCGGAAAACGCATTTAGGAGATGGAGGCGCGGGTCGGAATCGAACCGACGCATAAAGGTTTTGCAGTTTTCCGACCCTCGCGTAACTCATTGAGAAAATAAAGCACTTCCGTCGGGGATTTGCTAAAAATAAGGCGCTTTTAGCACCGATTAATCGTTTGTTGGCAGCTTAATGGCAGCTAGAATTCGCCCATGTTGACATCCTCCAACAGCACTGCATTTCGTGCTTCCAGGTTTTGAGTGTACGCTTCATTCATGCCTTCAAGTCCGTCTTCACATGCTTCCTATCTCCACCTCCTTCCTTAATCGAGATGTCCGATTCAGCCAAGCAACGGATGCCAGCGTCGTGTAGCCATTTGCTCTTTCGTTGTTGGTGTGTTGGTGGACGTGGGGGGATCGAACCGACCACCTCTTCCATGCCATAGCGATCAGAATTATAGATTCAAAAACTTACAGCAGGGTACGGGAACTGCCAAGCACGCTTAAGTACCTGCGAAGACGTATTCAGCAGATGAATTCTTGGGTTGGGGATTGGGTTGGATATTGGATTTGCCCTTCGGATGACCATTAGCCTGGCCTCAATTTCCAAGCTTTTTGTCGCTGGGCCAAGGCAGCGAAAATCCGCGTTTTGCCACTCCCGGGAGACTCACGGGCAGCTTGGCGTGATTCTGGATTTCTCCAAATAGCGCCCGGACGGCGCTAACCTCGGCGGTCGGAGTGAGCGAGTATGTGCAAATGTAGTTCTGAATCTGGGGATGATCCTCAATCAGATATGGGCTTCCCAAAGCAATTACCAATGTTTTCTTCGGCCCCGCGTTCAGAACGTCGTCAATAAACTCTTCTCCGCCGCCTGAAAGCCCGACCACATTAGTCACTCTCCCATTTGAAACTAGCTGTCGGCCAAGTGCGTGCGTCTCAAAAGTTGCAATCACCACCTTGTCCGCCGCTTCGACGGCGGGAAGAACCTTCCAGGGCGCGTCAGAACCGATGTGGTCGTTGTAATAATGAAATACTTGGGCATCCGGACGCCGTAATTTCAGCTCGCTCTCGAACAGTGGGCCAAGTCGGCCGCCTCGAATCAGCAACAATAATGATGATCAATTTCGACGCGGCGGCGTGGCCTGGGCCGCTGTTCCAGCTTCTGATCTGACTAGCGGTAAAACCTTACCGTTATTTCGAACCAACGTCACCGCCGCGTCTGAGACCTGCTGTGCGAATTCGTTCGCCGCGCTCCCGCTGAAGAGGTCTCGGACTCGACTCACATCCACGTATCGCGATTTGTTCAGCCCCAGTTCCGCCTTCATCTCCAGAATCCTGCGTACCGACTCGTCAATGCGCGACTCCGGAATCTCCCCGCTTTTCACGGCAGCCAGTATCGCGTTGTAGGCTGCACCGACGTTACCCGGCACCATCAATACATCGTCGCCCGCTTTCACAGCGTCCACTGCAATGCGCCCGCTAGGGTCCGCTTCGCCTGGATAAAGCCTCGTCAGCCCGCGCATGTTGAGAGCATCGGTAATCACTACTCCGTGGAAGCCCAGTTCCTTGCGAAGCACGCCATTCACGATCCGCGGAGAGGTAGGTGCAATTTTCGATGGGTCTGGGTCAAGCGCGGGAACCATGACCTGTGCCACCATTACGGAATCTGCGCAGGCCTTGATTGCTTTGCGTCGCAGGCTCCAGCAGATCGAGTAGTCCCCGCTTTAGCTTAATCAATTGGACCGGGTCGACCCAGCACTCAAAGACGGAATTCTGGACGCGCTGCCCAAAATCCTCGCAAACTTTGGCAACTTTGCGTAGACGCCCCTGCCCGCGGCTGTTGTCGTGCTTACATCGTAACTCACAACGATGAGAATCATAAGGTATCAACGCCAGAAGAAGAGTGGGTATCCATCAAGGTCGCCGCGGAGGAAGCGGGCGAGCAACAACGCCTGAACGTAAGGGACAAGGCCAAAAGGGATTCGTTCCTGGATAAAGGGATGGAGTACTCCTCCTGTTTTCGCTGTTGCCAGGCAACCAGCACCTGTTTCCGGGTCTCATCGTCCATTACTACAGCGTCCTTTGCCGGTAGCAATCATTCGCTGGAAGCAATCCGTATACTTCCCGTAATCGTGAAGCATTCCTGATGCATGGGCCAGGCGATGCAGAAGCACGTTACAGGGCGCCGCCAGTCTTGCCAAGGATTCCGCCAAAGCCGCGACGTTGGCAAGATGCTCCCCGAGGGGCTGACACTCACTTCCAGGTTCATCGCAACTGCGCCCGAGCCGATCTGAATGCGCAACGTAATTCATATAAGAAAGCTCGCGTGGGTGAGGATGTCGCATTCAGAGCAAATCTGAATGAGCTTTTACGAATTGAAAACCCGCTGTGTTGCACACCAAGTACATCTTCAATTTCACAGATTATGGCACCAATTCCTTTTCTTCGTGGCTTGCCATTTGGAAAAGCTAGTTTAACGCGCAGCTGCACCGATTCTGCAGCAACCTTTGGTAGATCGAAACTCTGGGTCAGAATGATTCAAGGCTTCGCCTGCGAAACACAAGCTCTTCCGAGCGAAAAATCTGTTTGACCAAAAATCACCGATCAGCGCGTGTTTTCCTATACTAGATAGTCATATAAGGGTTATTAGCTCCTGCCGCAAAGCGGCCTTTTTTGCCACCTCGTCCCCTCGCCGCCCACAGGGCGCTTGCGAGTCGCAAAGTATCTCGCGCTGAACCACCGCAGCGTTAGCTTCGCAGGTCCTTCTGCGGCATAGGGCCTCTTCTTTTTAGGATTACCGGTGCTTTCATCTTTGTCTGCGTAGTTATCCAACTGAATGATCTGTTTTGGCTTTACCTCTGCTTAGCAATCAACGTCTCCGGCTTGAGGGTATAAGGATTGCTTCACGAGCTCCGCTCTGGAGCCAAGGCCATCCGTAATTTTTCGGTCCCACACTTGCGTCGATCGCTCGCGCACGTCTGCCGCTAAGTCCGGCGTGATGATATTTCGGAACAGATCAGACTTGCCTTCAATGACATCGGCGATGCTGCTGAAATTTCAACATCGATGCCCAATCGCCGACCAGTTCGACACTTCCGACTCTGCAGTGCAGCCCGCTTCAGTGCACGATGAACACCAGTTGTAGCTGTGCACTGTATGGCCAGCAACTCCGGATTGGAGGAGGCAATAACCCGAAACCGGAACGAATGAACCCGGTGCAGTTCCGATAAACATGCTTGAGTAAGGAGGTCCTATAATTGACGCACCAGCACCAAGCTCCACGGTGCAATGGAGCGCTTCAGGTTCAGATGTCCAGCCTTGTCCGCGCATACCAGCTCCCGTTGAGTATCCCAAGCAGCCTTTCGCAGAGCCTCGGCTTGCTCTCTTGTCGGAGGCTCCGGCTTGCCCATCTTCTCCCACGCAGCAACAGCGTCGCCATGCTCGCGATCCAGCGTTTCAATCTCAAATGACGCGCCGGGAAGCAATTTTGTCAAATGAATCTCCATCTCCCGCGCACTGCCAGACAAATCCATCGCGTCGGCTTCCTTCAGCGTCTTCGCAACCGGCAGAGAGATCGTCACCTCAGGTGGATAGTTATACGCGAGTGCCGTCACTTTACCCGTCTTCGAATGCCGGGTCACTACAGCGCCCTCGGTCTGTGCCAGCAGCTCATCTCCAAGCTGATTTAGCATCCGATACGCGTGAAACGCCGGCTTCACAATCTCCTGACGGTTGATCAGCCCAAACCCTCCGTGAAATACAGAGTCGGTGTTACGGTTCTCCTCGATCACGTCTGTAAACACCCAGTACGACAATGAATCGACCAATCCAATTGACTCCAGATTAGTCTTCGCGACAAACGCTCCCGCCGCTAACGAATCATGCGTGTGGTCCTGCGCCGATGGGCTCGAACTCCACTCGGTCAAATCAATCTCCGCCTTTGGGTATGCGCTCGCGTTGATAATTTTTCGCATCGTCCTCAGATCGTCGCGCGTCGCATTGATGGACCGCCTACGTTGGCTGCCCTTCAACATTCCAGGCACATCAATCGCAAAGTCCGTCGGATAAGGATGTGCCGAAACAAAGTCTACAGGCAGATCATTCTCCTTGCAGTAACTTAGAAAATCCTTAATCCAGACAGGCCGCCATGGAATTGACTGCAGATCAAACGGCTTTCCCGATGCCTCCGCCGCCTTGATTGCGTCTTCATCCGGGTTGAAGTTGCTGGTTGCCGGCCCGCCGACTCGCAACTTCGGATCCACCTCCTTGATCGTCCGCGCTGTCACCTTGTAGAGCTCAAAGTACTGCTGCTGCGTTCCTGTCCAAAAGACGCTCAGGTTCGGTTCATTCCACACCTCGAAGTACCAGTGTTGAACCTCGTCGGCTCCATACCGGCTGATCCAGTGCTGTACAACTGCCTTCACCAGTGCTGCCCACTTGTTGTAATCCTTAGGTGGGCTCCCATTCGCCTGCCACCAAAAAACTGTGTCCAGCTTTGTAGCCATATCTTTGGGCATAAAGCTCAACTCTACGAAGGGCCTTACACCACTGGCCAGCATCCGGTCGAACAGATCATCAATGTACTGGAAGTTGTAGATCGGATTGCCACGCTCGTCTTCCCGATACACAAACATATCGTCATGAAACAACCCGTGAAATCGTACATACTGAAATCCCGCCGCAGTATGGGCCGTCTTCAGCTCTTCCTGCCATGTTGCGCGCAAGCCCTCATTTGCACGTCCTGCGCCTACAACCTTGCTCCAGAAATGGACCAGCGGCTTGCCTCGTGATTCCGCGTTCGCGCTGATCCGAATGCTCGTATCTGTCTGGGCCGAACCACTACAAGCAGCGGCAAGAACCATTATTCCAAGTATTCCAAGAAAGCTCGTAAACCCCTTCACCACTACGCCTCCTCTCCTAGTTGACCGGTCTGCAAAGATGGAATACGTTATTTGCCGCAATGGGTCAGCATCGCGTTTGTTTCTCTCGACGAAATGCTCCCCTCATGACTTATCTCCTGCAGTTTGTTCCGGCGAACGCACAACAACTTCAGGTGTTATCGCAGTACACAACTCACATACAGATCGTTTCAGCCGATGAACAAGGGACGGCTCATCACTTGAGTAACTCCTGCAATCCGATCCAGGATTACGGTTTCCAATCGGGACTGGCTGCAATCGGCGATAGTGGCACATTTGTGGAGGCTGGGCTGACCGCGTTCGCTATTGAGATGACGTGAAGTTCCCTCCTGACCTGGTCAATGGGAACGTTCGACGAGAAGGTTATCTTTACGGTCTTTCCGGGAAGGAGGTCGAAGTAGTCGTCCGAGAGCTGCGTATCCAGATGATCAAAGAAAATATGTACGCTACGGGCCAGCACATTCGAAGTAACAGATAGTTCGTAGTGGCTGCCGTCTGGTTTTCTCAATTGAGTCTGAATGGCAGGCTTTGGCAGCACAATCTGTTTTGTAGGAACGAGGTAAAGGAGATTCGAGGATACTACATCATTTCCAACCGATAGATCGGTGGCGACAACAACTCGGTTCGCATCCGCTCCGGAGGTCGCCAACAGGTCAGTCAGGGCACGACTGAACATAACGTGGCTGGAAAGAGGTTTGATCGTTACCGACTTCACATCCTGCAGGAAAACCTTACCGTCAAAGCCAAGCAGGCGCACGCGCAATTGCCCGATCACAGGTGCAGTCTTGTCTGAAACTAAGTAAACATTGAGGTTTCCATTCTCTACGAACGGAGAGACGAGCAAAGGAGCGTAGAAACGCCTGGCATAATACTGCAGAGCCTTCCATCGTCCGAAATAGTCAATACTCGACCAGGACGCCACCGGCCAACAGTCGTTTAATTGCCAGAAGAGCGATCCCATGTTCCGTGGGCGGATTCGGCGGAGATGCTCTGCTCCAACCTTCACGCCCTCGGCCTGCAAAACCTGACTCATGTAAAGCAGATCCGCAAAGCTCTTGGGAGGGCCGTAGTCGCGGAGCAGGTATTCACGTATGATCGCGTTGCCCTCATCGTTCTTTTGGTGGGACAACATCACCGGAGTGAAGATGCTGGCACGATCCGCCGGAGTGGTAAACGATTCTACCGTTCGCATCTCTGGAAACGACTGAAAGCCATATTCACTCAGGAACCTTGGGTAATGTTCCGTATAAGCTGCGAAGGGGGCGCGCCCATGCCAGACTGTCCAATCATGGGCATCTCCAGACTGCTGACCCGGCTCAAGGTCTTCATAATCCGCGCTCGGTGAACTCGGCCAGTATGGCGTTTCCGGAGTTAGCTGATAGACCGACCGGGCGATGATCCCCGAAAAGGTCGTGAGATAGTCCTGCCACATTCGATGTTTTACCTCGGAGCTCACGTTCTTTGTGATATCCGTCACTCTGTCCCAATTCCAACTCATCTCGGTCTCGTTATTCCCACACCAGAGCACAATGCTCGGATGGTTGCGCAAGCGCCGCAACTGATAACGGACTTCCTCTTCCACGTTTTGCTTCCAGGAATAGAGACCAGGCTGCCATTCGTTCCCGAACATGAAGTCCTGCCAAACCATCAAGCCCAGTTCGTCGCAGATGGAATAAAACTCATCTGATTCGTAGTAACCCCCGCCCCAAAGCCGAATCATATTCATATTTGCAGCGACAGCCGAACCGAGGATGGAGCGATACCGTTCCGCGGTGACGCGAGTAGGAAAGCTATCGAACGGTATAACATCGGCGCCTTTGGCAAAGATGGGGATACCGTTCACCACGAATTCAAAGGAGCGCCCCCACTGATCAGGTTCCCGGCGCAGCACAATCGAGCGCAATCCGACACGTACAGTGCGGCTATCGGCCAATGCGCCCGTCCGGACTTTGGCAGTGAAGGTATAGAGTGGATGATCGCCATAGCCAACTGGATACCACAAATGAGGATTAGCGATTTCAATAGGAACCGTGACATGGTTCGTTCCAGGTTCAAGTTTCACACGCCGGGAAACAGAGACGCCGGCTTCGTTCAACCCATAGCGCAACACGACTTCAGCGTCGCTGGAGACTGAAGACTCGATTTCGACCTCCGCATCAATCCGGGCAAGCGAAGCGGTGATATCACGCTGGTGGACGTTCAGATCTGAAATCCTTGCGTCGTTCCAGAACTCAAGCCGAACGGGGCGCCATATTCCGCTAGTGACGAAGGTCGGCCCCCAATCCCACCCATACTCATACGCGGCCTTGCGGATGTATGTTTTCTCTGCCGTCCGGGTATCGATGCGCCACCGGTCGGCCGATGCCGCCTTGGCGGCTGCTCGTATAGGAGACGGGAAGTGAACCAGTATCTCGTTTTGACCGGAGTGAAGATACTTGCCGACATCCACTCTCCATTCCCGAAACATGTTGTCCGCTGTCAACACCCGGGTGCCATTGAGAAACACTTCGCACGCTGCATCGAGTCCTTCAAATACCAGATCAATGTGCTTCGATCGCATTTGTGACTCTGATACCTCAAAGCTCCGTCTGTAATCCCAGCTGGCATACTGAATCCACTGAAGATCTTTTTCGTTATCCCTGTAGAACGGATCGGGAATGACCTTATTGCGCAGTAGATCGAGATGAACGCTCCCCGGTACGATAGCCGGACGCCAGTCCGACGTAGGCGCACTGCTTTGCCTGAAGGACCATGCGCCATCAAGGCTGCTCACTGTTCGTTCCGACTGAGCCAGAAGGGCGGCTTCAGAAAGGGATAAGAAGAGTACTGCCGATAGCAGCACGATGAAATAGCGCGCAATCTTTCGCATGGTCGTTCCTCTCACAGCAGGATTCAAGGGGTATTTCATAGTGTGTTGATCCTCCCCACGAGCACGTACTGCGGGATGAGGATCAACAGAGTGTCTATGGCGGCCACAGGCTGTTCACTCAGACAGTCACCTTCACAGTCACGATCTCCCATGGCCCGACCTGCAACTGGAGAGAACCATCTTCGAGCGGCGTGATCGTCTCCTCATCTTCTTCAATTAAGTTCGCTTTGCAAGCATGACGAATCGGGACAGCCAACCGGATGCGGGCCGTGCATTTGTTTCCTTCCGCTTCGTAAAAGCGAATGACAATCCGGTCGTCGTCTTCGCTCTTCTTCATAGCCGTCAAGACCAGGTTGACAGGATCAATACTTAGGAAAGAATCTTGCATAGGCAGCGGAACCGTACCGGCAGTTTTGTTATTGTCGGCAAACGCCATGAGCTGGTAGTTGAAGCCAATCGCATCGCGGTACCGCCGCCGCCAGCCCTCCGCGTGAGGCATGAGCGCCATGCGGTACCGATGGTTGCCTGCCTGGGTACACCAATACTCCGGATTCCACCCTACCGACTTTCTGGACGATAGCAAGACATGTTGCAGCACCGGGTAGGATACCGGATGATCTGTTTCATCCTGGAAGATATGGAGCGTCGAGTCCGACGCCGCCAGACAGCCCATACTGTAGCTATGCGGTGAAGACGCATCGATCCAGTTGATCGCCTCCCGAAACGGGATTGGATGCGCTCCTCCGTAAAATTTGTTATTAAATTGGGAATCAACATTGCTCGGCAGCAGCGAGAAGTCCAGTTCGTCTTTTCCCATTTCCACCGTGCCGAAGGGAACTTCGTATGACAGGCGCGCTTCGTCGAGATTGACGGGAAAAGCGACGCGAAGCTCCCGTTCCTTCTTTCCGCTCCAATCCACCAGATCTATCTCGATGTCTAGCCGGTCGAGTTCGTTGTAAAGATGGAAGGACTCCCTCAATACAAAGTCGCTGAAGTGGGCCTCGCGAATGGCTATCGTGCCAACCGGACTCTTCCGCGTCTGCGTGAACCGGAATTCATGATTGGAGGTTCGGTCGAAGTTTTGCATGGTGACCTTTTCCGGATTTTCCAGAACTATCCCCGGAGCGGTAAATTGCAGCACCTCGCCACCGTCGAACTTATCCGTCCGCAGTACCTCCCACTGCTTCTTCTTGTCGAACAGGCTCTTGATTCCGCCTTTTCCGAAGGTAACTCGGAGGAAGTCATTTTCCATCGTCTCATTGCCACTGACGGCGTCGCTCTTGGGCACCGTCCCGCCTCGTTCCAGGAAATAACATCGGTATCCCACCGCCGGCACATCGCGAGCCACAAAAACTATCCTCGATTTCCCGCCGGCGAAACCGTCCTCCAACAACTCGCAGGGCATCTCCGCACCCTTCTCATCAACAAGCTTCCAGCCGCGCCAATCAGCGGGAATCGTGACATTACATTCCACTGCATCGCTGCGTGACCAGGAAAGGCAGTTATAAACGGCGATGGGGATTTGAGATCCCGCCTTCCGCGGAAGACCGGCAGCAAGCTTTGATCCCTCCCCTGCGAGAAGCTCTCCCGCCAGCTTCCGTGATTTCGCATAGCTCTCCGCATAGACTCGATCCGTCACGGTACCGTGATTTCCGCCCCACCCGTGATCCGGCCAGAGGTTTGCCTGCCATGCGTTGGCGAAGACCTGCCCAGGGTAACCGGCAAATCCAGACCTCGTGCGTAAACCGGCATAGAGCCGTTCGGCGGCAAGAAGCTCGTTGTGGCCGATGCGTCCGTCCAGCAGAGCTTCGCGATTGGCGGGCTCGTCATAGTAGGCCCAGTTCATCGGCCAATCGCCGTAGAGCGTAGGCAGGTCAGGTCCTGCGGCCATAAACTCCTCGAACGAAGCTTCGGGAGTAGTAAAGAGTATCCGGGGAGGCTTGATCTGGCGTGTCTTATCGCCCGCAAAATGGGCATTCCAGATGGAAGCAAACCCCTCCATGCTCTTGTTCTGTCGTCGCGTATAAGGAACCAGGTCAGGCTGTGGCGGAAGATAGTCGCTGTCGTAGTCGTAAATGAATATGCGCGGAAAATGATTCGTTTTGTAAAGCTCCTCGCGTTCCGCCGACAGTCGAAGCCAGCCGGAGTTGTCCTTGGGGTCAAGCCATGGAGTTGGACCGGAGTAGAGGAATCCACGAGTCTTCACGATCGATCCATCTGGACTTCGCCAATTGTAAAAGCCCCAGGGAAATCGTCCGAGAAGACAGTATTTGATCCCAGCCTTGACCAAAACCTGCGCCATCTGCAGGCTCATCTGCGGAGGGTCGGCCTGAACGTAGTATCGCGTGTCCACGCCCGGAAACGTATTTTTCAGCCAGCGCCTGCCCAGGTAAAACTGACGCACCAGCTTCTCCGGACCGACGCTGACCTCCAGCAGGTTGGTATAAGCCCCGCCCCAGGTGAAGCGATTCCCGCGCATCCGTTCCGCCATTTCGTCGCGCATCTCCGGATGGCGCTGCAGAAACTCCATCAGATAAGTGGTGCATTCCATGGAATACATGAATTCAGGGAACTCCCGCATCTGCTTGAGGGCCGGAACAATCAGCCAGGCCGAGCGGAAGTCCGCGGTTATTACCTGCGTGTCCAGCCATCCCATATCGTTATGGTTGGTGCAGTTCAGTTCAAATGTTCCACCGTCGAAATAGGAATGGTATCTGGGAACCTGCAGGATCCGGCGCAAGTTGTATTTGGCCGAGGGTGAGGTAATGGCGAATTCCATCTGGGTATCTTCGAAAGGCGCCGGAATCCATGCGCTCTCCTGATAATTTGCGCAAGCCGGAATGGTTTCGATACCGGTGGTCACCAAAGGGTTCGAGTCCTGGCGAACCTGCAGTGAACAGGACGAAAGCGCGTTACCGGGGTTTATGAAGGATAGAGTCGCCGCCTGCACCGCTCTTCCGTTGTGAACCTCGTACATCGGATGCACCGTGACGTCGAAGGTGAGCGGATGTTTTCTTGCAAATACACGGATCTTGCCTAGGCCAGTATCTGTCGCGGTCGCTTTGGGCCACGCCTCATCAATCCTGATGCGAACGAATTTTGTTTGCCGTTGCTCGGGGAGTGTAAATATTTGGAAGTAAGTGACTCCCTGGCGTAGGGAGGATGTATAGACGGACCCATCCGACAGGAGGATACTGATCTTTTTTGCGGGCGCCCGTTTGTCGGCGCGAGAATGAAGCATGTTATAGATGTCTTGTCCCAGAATGTCGGTGGGGACAGGTTCAGACAGAAACCATAACTCGCTTACCTCACGGCCTTGGTCAAAGTTAATCTGGATCCAACTTCCGGCAATTTCTCCGCCCGTCTGCCAGCATATCGAGAGGTACTTCCCAAAGACGTTACCGCCCCCACTACCGGATGACGCTGTCACCGTCGCGCCCATCGCTGGGTCCGCCCAGTTGGTGTTAGGAATTACGGTCGTTGGCTCCTCTGCATGCTCCGGCGAGGCCAAAAGCACACCAGGCAGATAACGGGTCGACCACAGACCAAGCGCGCCAAAACTTCCATTTTTAAGAAGATCCCTGCGATTCACGTACGATTGTCTCCCTTCAAATTGTTCAAGCCGGGCTCTAGCGGGCCGGCGTCCCCATCTACAGTCGGCTTTTCAGCACAGATTGCCAGGGTATGGTCCTCCACGGCGCCTACGCCGTGTTCAATGGCACTTCAGGTAACGTACTGGAAAATGCGATTCGCAATCGGTCTGATTTCGGGAGGAAGAAATTGAGAGAGAAGGAGTTTGTCCATGACGTCATAACGACACAAGTGAGCAGTTCGCGTTCCGCGCGCCGAAACAGTTCATCCTTCGTAC
>Ga0134128_10008639_pt1 | contig 12265 bp, 8 predicted proteins | sample KB31754_FD_96462 | JGI IMG/M metagenome (GOLD analysis project Ga0134128, IMG submission 96462) | Terrestrial soil microbial communities with excess Nitrogen fertilizer from Kellogg Biological Station, Michigan, USA - KB3-175-4 | ecosystem: Environmental > Terrestrial > Soil > Unclassified ...
GAACTGGGCGGATCGCGCCAGCGCGGCCTGCCCGGCCCGAAGCAGCCAGCGCACCGCCGCTTCCGGTTGCCCGGCCTCGGCGAAATGGGCGGCGACAAGCTCGGGCTGGCGCTCGGCCACGGAAGCCTGTGCGCTGAACACCAGCGCGATCGACGCATGCAGCTGCTGGCGGCGGCTGCGCAGCATCGTGCCGTAGGCGACATCGCGCACGAGCGCGTGCTTGAAGGCGTAGCGCGCCGCCGGCGGTTCGCCGCGGCGCAGGACGAGCTCGGCCTGCGTGAGCTCGTCGAGCGCGCGGCGCAGGCGCCGCTCGGGCAGGCCGGCCACGGCGGCGACAAGCGAATAGGTGAATTCCCGCCCGATTGCAGCGCCGATCTGCGCCACGTCGCGCGCCGAAGCGTGGCGGTCGAGCCGGGCCAGCAGCGAGGCGTGCAGCGTCGTCGGAATGGCCGCGCGCGGCATCGCCCCGACCAGCACATAGGCGCCGGCATCCTCGCGCAGCAGCGCGCTTTCGAGGACGGCCTTGGTCAGCTCCTCGATGAAGAGCGGCACGCCGTCGGCGCGATCGAGGATCTGCCCCAGCATTTCGCGCGGCAGGGCCTTGCCCCTGGTCACCAGCTCGACGAGCGACGCGCCGTCCCGCTCGCCGAGGCGGCTCAGCGACAGCGTCGTCACATGCGCATAGCCGGGCCAAGGCGGGGCGAACTCCGGTCGCGCGGTAAGCACGACAAGCATGCGCCAGCGAGGAACGCGCTCGACGATCAGCGTCAGCAGCTCGAGCGAGGTCGGATCTATCCAGTGCAGATCCTCGAACAGCATGAGCAGCGGCTGCCGCTCGGCGAGCGCCTGGAGCTGCGCCAGCAGCGCCCCGAGCGCCCGCTCCTTGCGCCGCTGCGGGCTCGGATCGGGCGCGGCCCGGCTCGGCAGCGCCAGCAATTCCGCCAGCACCTCGACATCGGCCGCGGCGGTCTCGGTCTCCCGCAGCAGCGCTTCGAGCTTCCTGCGCTTCAGGCCCGGCGAATCCTCCGCGGCGAAACCCGCGGCGCGCCCGAGCTGATCGATGATCGGGAAGAGCGTGCTCGATGCGTCGTGCGGCGTGCTGGCGAGGTTGAGCCGAGCATGCGGCTCCGCCACGATGCGTTCCTCAAGCGCGCGGCCGAGGCGCGACTTGCCGATCCCCGGCTCGCCGGTGAGGAGCACCACGCCGCCATCGCCGGCCTTGGCCCGGCGCCAGCGGCGCAACAGCAGCTCAAGCTCCTCCTCTCGCCCGACGAGCGATGAGGGTGGCCCCTCGCGCAACGCCGTGAAGCGGCTGCGCACGCCGCTCGCGCGCAGGATGCGATAGGCCTGCATCGGACCGGCGAAGCCCTTCAGCTCGAACCGGCCGAGATCTTCGCAATCGAAGCGGCGGCCGATGAGCCGCTTGGTGCGCTCGCAGACGACGACGGCATCCGGCCGGGCAAACGCCTGGAGGCGGGCGGCGAGGTTGAGCGTCTCGCCGACGCTGCCGCGATCGGCGCCGGCTCCGTCCAGGCTATCGCCCACGACCAGCAGCCCGGTGGCGATGCCGATGCGCACCTGGAGCCGCGTGCCGCGTCCGGCTTCGAGCTCGCTCACCGCGCCGCTGAGCGCGAGCCCGCCGCGCACGGCGCGTTCGGCATCGTCCTCATGGGCGTGTGGATAACCGAAATAGGCGAGCACGCCGTCGCCGAGATAGCGGGCGACGAAGCCGCCGCAGCGAGCGATCGCGGCGGCGGCGCTCGCGTGGTAGGCGGCGATGACGGCGCGCAGATCCTCGGGATCGAGCCGCCGCGACAGCGGGGTCGAATCGACGAGGTCGCAGAACAGCGCCGTCACCTGGCGGTGCTCGGCCCCGGCGCTCGCACCTTCCGCCAGGGATGCGCCGCACTCGCCGCAGAAATTCGCCGGCAAAATGCGCGCGCCGCAGCGCGTGCAGACGATCGGCGCGGGGGCACCGCACTCGCCGCAGAAGCGATTGCCTTCACGCCAGGCTTTGCCGCAGGCGAGGCACTGCATCACAAAGCCGGGCAGGAAGCCGTCCGGCCGCGCGCCAAAGCGGCGGCGATCGACGCAAACAAGGCCTGCACGTGTACAACCTTCATGCGGCTCTCCTGCGGCTCGGGGCGGGGAGAAAAGCAGATGCGCGCGCGGCCGCCTGTGACGCAGATCACAGGAAGCGCAGCCCGCGCCGGCTTGTCCGAGACGTGCGATGTCCCGCGGCCGCCCGCCGCCTGCTTGAAATCCCGGCCGAAGCGCGGCATCTCTCCCTCGCCAGGAGAGGGAGAGCCAAACGTGAAATTCGGCATCGGCCAGCCGCTGCGGCGGTACGAGGATCTGCGGCTGCTCACCGGGAAGGGCCGCTATACCGACGATATCGCACCCAAGGGCACCGTGCCGGCGGTGGTGCTGCGCTCGCCCGTGGCGCATGCGCGCATCGCGCGGCTCGACGCCGGGGCGGCGCGGCGCATGCCGGGCGTGCTCCTGGTGCTGACGGGCGAGGACGTCGCGGCCGAGAAGCTCGGCGACGTGCCCTGCGCTCATCCGCTGGTGAGCCGCGACGGCAAGCCGCGTCACGACACGCCGCGGCCGCTGCTGGCGATCGGCAAGGTGCGCCATGTCGGCCAGCCGGTGGCGCTCGTCGTCGCCGAGACGCTGAATGCGGCGCGCGATGCCGCCGAGGCGATCGAGGTCGAGTACGAGGAGCAGCCCGCGGTGGTGGATTCGCGCGCCGCAATCGCGCCGGGCGCGCCGCAACTCTTCGACCACATCCCGGGCAATCTCGTCTTCGACTGGGACAACGACATGACCGACGCCAAGGCGACGGACGCCGCCTTCGCCAAGGCCAAGCGGGTCACCACGCTCGAGATCGTCAACAACCGCGTGGTCGCCAATTCGATGGAGCCGCGTAACGCGCTGGCCGAGTACGATCCGGCGAGCGACCGCTCGACGCTCACGACGACGACGCAGGGACCGCATCTGATCAAGGATCCCATCGCCGAGACCATTCTCAAATTCGGCCGCGACAAGCTCCGGGTGATCACCCCCAATGTCGGCGGCGGCTTCGGCATGAAGGCCTTCGTCTATCCCGAGCAGGCGCTGGTCGTATGGGCGAGCCGCAAGCTGAAGCGGCCGGTGAAATGGCAGGCCGACCGCTCGGAGGGATTCCTCTCCGACAACCAGGGGCGCGACCACGTCACCCGCGCCGAGCTCGCCATGGACGAGGAAGGGCACTTCCTCGGATTGCGCGTCACCACGCTTGCCAATCTCGGGGCCTATCTCTCGCCGCTCGGCCCCTTCATCCCGACGCGCTCGACCGATCTCGTCTCCGGCCTCTACACGACGCCGGCGATCCACATCAACGTCAAGGGCGTCTGCACCAACACCGTGCCGGTCTGCGCCTATCGCGGTGCCGGCCGGCCGGAAGCGGCCTATCTGATGGAGCGGCTGGTCGATGCCGCGGCGCGCGATCTCCGGCTCGCGCCCGACGTGATCCGCCGCCGCAACTTCATACCGCCCGATGCGATGCCCTACCGATCGGCGACCCAGCTCGTCTTCGATTCCGGCGAATTCGAGCAGGTGATGGACCTCGCGATGAAGGCGGCGGACTGGGCGGGCTTCGCGAAGCGCCGCGCCGAGAGCGAGAAGCGCGGCTTGCTGCGCGGCATCGGCATGGCGACCTATACCGAGCGCTGCGGCGGCGGCTTGCCCGAGACCGCCTCGATCGAGTTCAAGGACGGGCGCATCGAACTGGTGATGGGCAATGTCGAATACGGCACCGGCCTCATCACCGCCTATAAGCAGGTGGTGGCCGACCAGCTCGGCGTCGATCCCGACCGGCTCGACGTGGTGATGGGCGACACCGATCGCACGCCGGCGGGCCTGACCGGCGGCTCGCGCGCGCTGCCGGTCGCGGGCTCGGCGCTCTACGAGGCGTCGCAGGATGTGATCGAGAAGGGCCGGGCACTCGCCTCGCACCTGCTCGAGGCGTCGGCCGCCGACCTCAGCTTCGAGGGCGCCGCCTTCTCCGTCGCCGGCACGGATCTGAAGATCGACCTCTTCGAGCTTGCGCAGGCGGCGCGCGATCCGAAGAAGCTGCCGCCCGGCATGGCCCCCGGCCTCGACGTCACCAGGCAGCGCGTGCCGCAGGCGGCGACGTTTCCCAATGGCTGCCACATCGTCGAAGTCGAGATCGATCCCGAGACCGGCGTCACCCGCGTCGACCGCTATACGATCGTCGACGATTTCGGCCGCACCATCAATCCGATCATGCTGGAGGGCCAGGTGCATGGTGGCGTGGTGCAGGGCATCGGCCAGGCGCTGATCGAGCGCACCGTCTATGACGATGCGAGCGGCCAGCTCGTTACCGGCTCGTTCATGGATTACGCCATGCCGCGCGCCGACGATCTGCCGTCCTTCTCGTTTGGGACGCATAACGTGCCGTGCAAGGCGAACCCGCTCGGCGTCAAGGGCGCGGGCGAGGCCGGTGCCATCGGCGCGCCACCGGCCACCATCAACGCCGTCGTCGATGCGCTTCACCGCACGACGGGGCTCACCCACATCGACATGCCGGCGACGCCGCGCCGCGTGTGGGAGGCGCTGCAGACAAGTCGGTGAGCGCTTCTTCCCTCTCCGCGCGTGGCGTGGAGAGGGCGGGGCCCGGCGCGAAGCGCCGGGAGGGTGAGGTGCATCTCCGCGGCGCGGTATCGCCGCATTGGACGCCCACCTCATCCTAAATCCTTCTCCGCCCTGAAGGGCGGAGAAGGACTTGGTTCCCGGCCTACTCGGCCGCGCGCGCTTTCGGCTGCAGCATGCCGTCGAGGCGGTTCGCGATGATCGCCTCGGCCTCGCGCATGATGCGGCTCACCAGCTCCTTGACGCTCGGCACGTCGTGGATCAGGCCCTGCACCATGCCCGCGGACCAGATGCCGTAATCGAGCTCGCCCGCTTCGAGCACGTGGCGGCCCTTGACGCCGGCGACGAAGTTGCGGACGTCCTCGAAGCTGCTGCCCGGCCGGTGCTCGATCTCGATCACCGTCTCGGCGATGCGGTTCTTATGGACGCGCGCGGTGTTGCGCATGGTGCGGAAGATGAGCGCGGTCTGCCGCTCGTCGCTGGCGACGATCTGCTCCTTCACCTTGTCGTGGATCGGCGCTTCCTTCGTCGCCATGAAGCGCGTGCCCATGTTGATGCCGTCGGCGCCCAGCGCCAGCGCCGCAACGAGGCCGCGCGCATCGCCGAAGCCGCCCGAGGCGATGAACGGGATCTTCAGCCTGTCGGCGGTGATCGGGATGAGGACGAGGCCGGGGATGTCGTCCTCGCCGGGATGGCCTGCGCACTCGAAGCCGTCGATCGACACCGCGTCGACGCCGAGCCGCTCGGCCTTCAGCGCGTGGCGCACCGCGGTGCATTTGTGGATGATCTTGACGCCCGCCTGCTTGAAAATGGGGATGTATTTCTCGGGGTTGTTGCCGGCCGTCTCGACGATCTTCACGTCCGAGCGGATGATCGCATCCATGTACTCGTCATAGGGCACCGGCTTGATCGTCGGCAGGATCGTGAGATTGACGCCGAAGGGCTTGTCGGTCATGCCGCGGCAGCGCTCGATCTCCCTGGCGAGATCCTCGGGCGTCGGCTGGGTGAGACCGGTGAGGAATCCCAGCGCGCCGGCATTGGCGACCGCCGAGACCAGCTCGGCGCGCCCGACCCACTGCATGCCACCCTGGACGATGGGGTGCTCGACCCCGAATTCCTTGGTGAACCGCGTCTCCAGCATTGCCGCTTCCTTTCCCCTGGGCAGGTCAGGGTTGCGTCACGGCGACGAAAAGGCAAGCGCTGGCGCGGTGCCCGCCGAAATGCTGTACTTCGGCAGAGAGAGCAGCGAACGGGGAGGCGGCTTCCATGGCGGAGCATGTGCTGAGCGAGGTCAAGGACGGCATCGGCACCATCACCCTGAACCGCCCCGAGGCGCTGAACGCGCTGTCGCCGGAGATGACCGACGGGCTCATCGAGGCCACCGGCCGCTTCGAGCGCGACACAGCGGTGCGCGCCGTCGTCATCCGCGGCGCCGGCGAGCATTTCATGGCCGGCGGCGACATCAAGGGCTTTCACAAATCGCTGAGCGAGGATCGCACCGGCCATGTCGCGCGGCTCGAGATGCGCGTCGTCAAGACGCACCAGACGATCTATCACCTGCGCCGCATGGGAAAGCCGGTGCTGGCCTCGGTGCAGGGCGCCGCCGCCGGCTTCGGCGTAAGCCTCATCCTCGCCTGCGATCTCGCGATCGCGGCGGAGGATGCCTATTTCAGCCTCGCTTACCGGCATATCGGACTCTCGGCCGATGGCGGCGCGACCTATTTCCTGCCGCGCATCGTCGGCGAGCGGCGCGCGCTCGAGATCGCGCTGCTGGGCGAGCGCTTCACCGCCGCTCGCGCCAAGGAGATGGGGATGCTCAACTGGGTGGTGCCACGCGCCGAGTTGGCGCAGGAGACGGCGAGCCTGGCGCGGCGGCTCGCAGACGGGCCGACGGCGGCGCTCGGGCGGGTGAAGCAGCTCATCCGCACCTCGCTCGACAATTCCTGGGACGAGCAGTCGCATCGCGAGGCGGAAGGGCTCGCCGCGGCAGCGGCGACCGAGGACCATCTCGAGGGGGTCACCGCCTTCATCGAGAAGCGCAAGCCCGTCTTCCGCGGACGCTGACCCCAATGGAAGAGGTACTCGTCGTCGGCGGCGGCATCGGCGGGCTCACGCTTGCGCTGATGCTGCACCGGCGCGGCATTTCCTGCCGCGTCTTCGAAGCGGCGCCGGAGCTCAAGCCGCTCGGCGTCGGCATCAATCTGCTGCCGCACGCGATGAAGGAGCTCGATGCAGTCGGCGTTCAGGAGCACCTCGCCGGGCTCGGCGTGTTGACCTCCGAGGCCGCTTTCTTCAACCGCTTCGGCCAGCTCATCTATGAGGAGAAGCTCGGCCGCGCGGCGGGCTATGGCTGGCCGCAGATCTCGATCCATCGCGCCGATCTGCATCGCGTGCTGCTCGATGCCTTCGTCGCCGCGGCGGGGGCGGAGCGCTACCGCCTCGGTTGGCAATGCGTCGGCGCCGAGCCCGACGGCACCGTGCGATTCCGCCGCGCCGGGGATGGCGCCGAGCTGCCGGCGCAGAAGGGACATTGCGTGATCGCCGCCGACGGCATCCATTCGACCTTGCGCAAACAGCTCTATCCCGATGACGGCGAGCCGATCTATTCCGGGGTCAATATGTGGCGGGGAGTCACGCGCTGGCAGCCCATCCTCGGCGGCGCCGCGATGATCCGCTGCGGCTGGTTCACCCATGCCAAGATCGTCATATATCCGATCAGTCCGGTCGAGGGTGACGGACGCCAGAAGGTCAATTGGGTGGTCGAGATCAAGACACCCAGATACGAGCGCTGGAACTGGGCGCGGCCCGGACGGCTCGAGGATTTCATCGGACCGATGCAGGACTGGCATTTCGACTGGCTCGACGTGCCGGAATTCCTGCGGCAGGCGGAGATCGCGCTCGAATATCCGATGGTGGACAAGGATCCGCTGCCGCGCTGGAGCTTCGGGCGGATCACGCTGCTGGGCGATGCGGCGCATCCGATGTATCCGCGCGGCTCGAACGGGGCCGGGCAGGCGATCCTCGACGCGCGTGCGCTCGCCGACTGCCTCGCCGCCACCGCCGATCCCGAGGCGGCACTGCGCGACTACGAGGCGCTCCGCCGCGAGGCGACGGCGAAGGTGGTGCGGACCAACCGCACGACGCCACCCGACGTGATCCTCGGCGAAGTGCACAAGCGCACCGGCGACAAGCCCTTCGCCTCGATCGACGCGGTCATCAGCCGCGCTGAGCTCGTCGCCATCACCGACGCCTATAAGCGCGTCGCCGGCTATGAAAAGGCTCAGCTCGGCCCCGCCAAGCCGGATGGCTGAATATCAAAAGAATTCAAGTCTCTGCGCGCCTCCGCCGGACTCCTCCCGGGCCGGTCAACCGCGGCTTAATCCGGTGATATGTATTCCCCTTAGGTGGTAACATATGACGCGGTGACGGAAGGCGAGCGAGCGGGACCGGCGGCCGCCGGCGCACCCCCGAACCTTCCGGGCCGAGGCAAGAGGAGGTCGATGAGGAGGCTCGCACGCGCCAGCGTTCCGGGCCCTGGCGGAACCAAGGCGCCCGAATTCCTCGCCGAGCAGGTGCGGCTGCTCTATGCGGGCGCCTTTGCCATACCCGCAAACCTGCTCAATGCGGCGATCATCGCGGCGGCGCTGTGGCACTCGTATCCGCATCGGGCGCTGCTGGCCTGGGTTGCCCTCACCGCCGTCGTCGTCTTGCTGCGCATGGCGCTCCGCCAGCTCTATCGCCGCGCCGCGGCGCAAGGCGGGCTCGATCCGCGGCGCTGGGCGCGGCGCTACGCGGCAGGCGCCTTCGCCTCGGGCGTGCTCTGGGGCTCGCTCTGCGGCGCGCTCCCCTCTTACGGCAGCCCGCTCGACTTCCTCTTCGTCGCGCTGGTGGCGGCGGCGATGTCGGCGGGGGCGATGACCTCGCTCTCGGCCTATTACCCCGCCTATCTCTGCTATCTGCTGCCGTTCATCCTGCCGACGGGCGTCGCCTTCCTGATGACCCCCGGACCGGACTATCTGATGCTCGGTGCGCTCATCCTGATCTATGCCGGAATCCTCGCCGGCAGCAGCCGCAACCTCAATCGCGCGATCATCCGCACGTTGCAGCTCAAGACAGCCAACGACGTGCTGAACCGCTCGCTCAGCATGACCCATGCCGAGCTCGACGTGGTGCGCCGCGACAAATGGCAGACCATCGCCCATCTGAGCCACGAGCTGCGCACGCCGCTCACCGCCATCCTGGGATTCTCCGAAGCTATCCGCGACCAGCTGCTGGGGCCGCTGGGCAATCCGCGCTATCGCGAGTATGCGCGGCACGTCCACAACAGCGGCCAGCACCTGCTCAACCTCGCCGACGAGATCCTCGCTTTCTCGCAGGGCGAGTCCGGGACCCTGCCGCTGAGCGATAGCGAGGTCGGCCTCGCGCAGCTTATCGAAGGCTGCGTCGATCTCGTCGCGGCCCGCGCCGAGCACCAGCGGCTGCGCATCATCCGCAGCTTCCAGCACGGGTTGCCGATGCTGCGCGCGGACGAGACCAAGCTGCGCCAGATCCTGCTCAACCTGCTCACCAACGCCGTCAAGTTCACGCCCGAAGGCGGTGAGATAACCATTATGACCGGCCTCACGCCGGACCGCGCGATCACCATCAGCGTCGCCGACACCGGCATCGGCATGGCGCCGGCGGATATCCCGCGGGCGCTGACACCCTTCGTGCGGCTCTCGAGCGCCCTGGTGCAGGAGACCGAAGGGGTGGGGCTCGGCCTGTCGCTCAGCAAGCGCCTCATGGAGATGCACGGCGGCGAACTCGCCCTCGCCAGCGAGCTCGGCCGGGGCACCACCTGCACGCTGCGCTTTCCGGCCTGGCGCACGGTCGGCGAGGGGCCGCCGCCGGTCGGCCAGGACCCGCGCCAGGGCACCGGCGTCTAGCCCGCGCTTTGCTGTGGATAAGTGCCCTCCCGACATGATCGCCGGTTGTCACCCGCGCGGGGCCTTGCTACGCCTTTGAGGTCAGCGGGCGGGGAGAGCCCAATGTACACCATCGAGTACGAGCATCAGGGGGCCGCAGCGATGGTTCCCATGCGCTTTGTCGAGAAGCAACTCGCCATCGCCAATGCCTGCGAGCTGCTGAAGCTGGGCTTCCATGTGTCGAAGGTGGAGGGGCCGGGCTTCCAGATGGGGCCGCAAGCGCTTGCCGCCTACCGCCGCGCCTTGATCGAGCGCGGCGGAGCCGTCAAACCGAAGCTCGGCGCCAACGCCTGAGCGCTATTCGGCGGCGGTCGCCGCCGCCTTTTTGCGCGGCGCGGATTTGAGCAGCGCCGCCGCCTGCTCCTCGACCACGGTGCCGAGGAAGTAATCCGGATTCATCGACAGGTGCATCATCGCCGGATTGACGAAGGTGAAATCGCGGAAATTCTCCGGCGTCAGCAGCTTGGCGTTCACCAGGCTCCAGGCTTCCGTCAGGATGCTGGCGGCGTCGAGCACGTCCCAATGGCCTATATCCGAGCCGAAGACCGGCTTCAAACTCGCGCCGAGCGGGTTGAGCCGGCGGTTGAAGGCGATCGAGATCATGCGGTCGTCGGCCTCGCAGCCGAAATAGAAGGGCTCGACGAAGAGCTCGCGCAGCTGGCGCAGCTCGGTCAGCGCGCAGGCGGCGAATTCGTCGAAGCGCTCCGGCCGCTCGATCATGTAGTTGCCGTGCGGATTGGCGCGGATGCGCTTGGGCGAAAGCCGCGGGCTGCCGAAATCGCGGAACAGCCGCTCCAGCAGATCGAGATCGAGCAGCGCGGGATCGAGATTCTTCGCCATGGCGTCGACGTTGCGCTTTTCCCAATGCTCGACGATGTCGTTGAGCAGATTGACCGCCCACCCGACCCCGCCTTCGAGGAAGGCGAAGCTCAGGCCCGGGAAGCGCCTTGTGACGCCGCCGAAGATCAGCGAGCGGCAGAAGAACTCGGCCCCGCCGGCGAAATCGCCAAGATGGTTGAAGACGTAATTGCTCGGCGAGGCGCGATAGCCGATGCCGCGCGAGGAGGTGTGGCAGACCGGCGTCACCTTGAGCTCGATGCAGCGCCGCCAGAAGGGATCGTAATCGTAAGGCGAATCCATGACGATCGAGCGCGTCGACTGGGTCGGCGACAGGAAGGGGTCGCCGCCGGTGACCGCGCGGCCGGGGCCGCGCAGCTCGGTGCCGATCATCACCGCCTTGTGGCCGAGCTCAAGCACGGCGAAGTCGAGCTCCTCGATCGCTTCCTGCGGCGTGTAGGTCGGAATCACCGCCGCCGGGCGCAGCCGGTCGCGCACATCGGCGAACATCTCGGCGTAAAGCATGTTGAGCGCGCGGCAGCTCGCGCGCCGCGCGGCCTCGTCGGGAAGATAGACATGACTCAAGCCGCGCGTGGTGTAGCAGTGTGCGAAATCGATGCCGAGCTCGTCGAGACGCGAGCGGAAATAGCGCGGGAGCTGCGCCAGCGCGCGGTCGGCAGTGTGCTCGCCCGACGGCAGCCCCCACCAGAAGCCGCGCACGGTGGGCCCATGATGCGCGCGGGTCGCGCTCACCACGCGGGCGATATCCTCGCCGGCGACCTGGCGCACGAAGTCGAGATGGGCGAAATCGCACTCGACGACATGCGCATCGGCGTCGATCACGGGATGGTCGAGCCGGGCGCGCACGTCGCGACCGGGAAATCCCTGGAAACCCGACATGGCCGCTCCTCCCTCGCGCCTCGGGGCGCTTTTGGGAAAGCATAGCCCGAATTTCGCGGGCGGGCACGCGCCGCGTGAAGGCGTGCTGCAGTAGCGTTGGGCAGGAACCCGGCCGCCGCTACATCGTCAGGAGCTTCTTCTCCCATTCGGCGTAGTAGGTCTCGGGCGGCTTGGGCAGAAGCGGGTAGTCGGCGCGCAGCATGTCCTGCACGACGCCGTCCTTGCTCCAGCCGAGCGCGTCGAGCACCGGGAGGGTGATGCGCTGCGTCGGCTCGATCACCGTCTCTTCGATGAGCTGCGCGGCATCGCCCGTTGCCTCGATGGCGCGTGCGGCGACCAGCATCTCGTAGATGTGCCAGACATTGGGCATCACCGGCAGGGCGTTGCGTGCGAAATAGGGGAGGCGCTGCTTGTTGCGCAGATCGGCGTCGATGCCGAGGCTCTCATCGCTCGCCTGGCGCGCCGCCGTCGCGTTGTCGTCGATCCAGCGGCAGAAAAGCAGCCATGCCTGCATCACTTTTCTCGCCGCCTCCGGATAGGCATCGACGAAGTCGCGGCGCATGGCGAGCGTGCCGTAGCCGAGATAGGGAATGAAATCCGCGGTATTGATCAGCGTGCGCGCGCCAAAGCGCAGCTCGGCCACGGCGTCGACCGGCGGCAGCACGTAGATGGCGTCGACCTGCCCTTGAGCGAGCGCCTGGGGCTGGCGCTCGGCCGGCACCAGCACGACGTCGAGATCCTCACGGCCGATGCCATGGGTCTTCTTGAGCACGGCGAGTCCAAGGTCTTCCATGGTGCCGCGCTGATGCAGCGCGAGCTTGCGGCCCTTGAGCTGAGCCACATCGACGAACGGAGAATCCGCGCGCACCATGATGCGGCTGAAAGGCTGCTGCGGCGTGCCGATCGCGCCC
>Ga0134128_10008642_pt1 | contig 12262 bp, 5 predicted proteins | sample KB31754_FD_96462 | JGI IMG/M metagenome (GOLD analysis project Ga0134128, IMG submission 96462) | Terrestrial soil microbial communities with excess Nitrogen fertilizer from Kellogg Biological Station, Michigan, USA - KB3-175-4 | ecosystem: Environmental > Terrestrial > Soil > Unclassified ...
AAGAGATTCTCGCGGTAGTTCCAGATTCCCGCAAGGCGCAAGCGATCAAAGCTTGGTTTGAGGGCGAGATAAGACCGTTGGCGCCGGCTTCGATCATTCGTACTCATCCAAATGCGACGGTGTATCTGGATACAAATTCCGCGGCTTTGCTCAGTCCCGCTTTGTTGACGTCGGCTTAGAGAGATGTGATCTCCCTAGAATCGAGGGTCGTGTCACCCGCCGCCCAGCTATGGCATCGACCCTACATTCGACAGCAGGCAAACCCCGTCCCATTTCGTCCTTGCGCGGTTCGCTTGGCCACGGCTACGCATTCCATCGATCCAATACGGGACTGTTTCTCGGTCTGATTCTGGTCTTGTCGCTGATCCGGAATACGAAGGCGACTGATGATGGGCTGGTGCAGCGTCTCTGAGGAGTGGCGATGCAATAACCGTGTGTCCACCGGGAAGCTCTGGTAGGCTCGGACATCATACATGCAGTCAGGGCACGTGGTGCGGCTTTGTCCCATCGAGGAACGCGCTTTGCTAGGGTTGCGGCAGGTGCAGGACCTTCGATCGGTCAATCACCCATTGCGGAAATACCGGCGCTCCTTGCGGGGGCTTGCCCAGCGCGATCGCCCAGTGGTCGAGCCAGCCGGTGCCTTCCTCTCCCACGTAGGTGTCGGGCAGGCCGTAGGCCTGGTCGCCCAGAGCGTCAGCCAGGGTGATGAAGTGATAGCCTCGCTTGCGCATGACATCGAGCAGTTCGCCAATGTGGTCGGCCTCGAGCTGGTTACCGTGAAGCAGCAGAATCTGTTTTGGCTCATACCCGATAGTTTGCTTTGCGAGCTGCTCGGAGTAGGTAAAAACCTGATCACTATAAGAAAGGTAGCTGCGCGTGAGTTCGTCCTGCAGCGCGGCGTCTCCACGTTTCTTGGCATCTTCGTAGACACCGGCGTACATCCAGTCCCAGGCGTCCAGGGTGACGGGTGCGATGCGATAACCGCGACCCACCAGAAACGCTTCGGCCTGACGCCGCGTCTGAAGATCGCGGCCCGTGTCCAGAAAAGGATGGCGGAAGTATCGGAGCTTCATGTTATGTTCGGCGAGCAGCAGTTTTGTAACGCTCTCGCCCTGCACCACGTCATCTTCCCACGCCTGCAATCCCACCTGGTTCAGGGACGAATGGCTGTAGGTGTGATTGCCCAGCTCGAAGCCGTAGTCAAGCCACATGCGTAGGGCCTTGATGCGCTCATCGACTTCGCCGAACTTGTAAAGCTTCCGTTCGTTGACGAATCCGACTACCGGTATTTTCTGGTCACGGAGTGTGGTCAGCAGCTTCGTAGTCATCTCCGTGATAGTCGCTGCGGACATGGTATTGGCCGATCCGGCGGGTAGGTCGTCAATGGTGATTGCAACCTCCCGGGCGGGCTGGTCGGCTGCATTCGAGATTACGGGGACCGCGATAACGGAGAGGGTACAAGCGATCAGAAAAATAATAGAGAGTGGTTTCATGAAGCCGTCCTCCGGTTCGGCGAGAGGTGATTCGCGGTATTAGAACATGGCGTTCATTTTTCGCGCTAGGGATCGGTGCCGCTACTTCGGTGCTGTGGCGCAAAAGTGGACGTGCCGCCGGTGCTCGGCAACATCGCCGCTGCCAACATGAGTGCTGTCACCAAGGCGGTCACATTGTTCCGTGGCCCGGCACTAGCCGCTTTTTCAATTTACCAACTCCGGTCTCACTCCCATCGAGCTGTGAGGAGTGGTAAGAACCACGAATTTCGTGATCTTGCTCGCCTTCCAGTTAGATGCCTACTCGGAATGATGTCGGAGGTCCGAAGGTGAAGAGTCGGGCTGATGGGTGCGATAAGGTTGAGCTCGATTCGCAAAGATGGGGAACTGAGCCGGCATTGCCAGAAAGGAGAACCCGGCCAGCGGGCCTCCAAAGTGTAGTAGCGCTGCCGAGCGCTGACATAGTTTTGAAACGCCTCGTTGACCCAACGGATGTGACACATTCATCGCTGATTGCGATCTAGGAAACCTTTGATTGCAGGCGCCGCTCGCGTCGCTGAGTCTAGGGCGTGCTGCACGCCGAGTCCCGATGAGGGGTCGTAACTGAAGGCGCTATCGCCAACGGCACACCATCGATCTCCTGCGGCATCCATGCGAACACGCTAGCGGCCGAGAACTGTTGCAAGCGTGAGTGAGCCGCCGCTTGAGACAACCTCTGGCGCGAGTATGATGTGCGGGAGAGTTGATGCCACCAAAAGTTCGAAGACTTCTCGCTGTCAATACCGGTTTTATTTCCCTATTGGACGCTGAGACATTTTCATGCCACAATCGTGGCCTTTGGGTTTGCTCGGTTGCGCCAAGGGGATTTGCCGATCGATTTTGAGGATTCCTCCATTGGGAAAGACTATCAAAGCACTCACGACTCTTCTGACCCTGGCCATGCTCGCCGCCACAGGTGCAACCGCACAAATGAGTCAGCCGATGATTGGCGAGAATACGACCAAGATTTCCGACCACGTCTGGGCGATTATGGGTTTTCCCAATATTGCCATAGTTGTTGGTGCTCACTCGACGCTCGTCGTGGACACAGGACTGGGCCCGAAAAATGGCGCCACGGTTGCCCGTGTGGTCGCAAAGCTCGCGCCTCATAACACGAAGCTCTTCCTGACCACCACGCACTTCCATCCCGAGCACGCTGGCGGTGAGCCCGGCTTTCCCCCGGGCACCATCCTGATCCGCGATGCGGTGCAGCAGCAAGAGATGGAAAAGCACGGACAGGAAATGATGGACCGGTTCAGCACCTTTTCGGCTCAGAATAAAGAACTGCTCGCGGGCGTTGTGTTGCGGTCGCCCGACGTGACTTTCAATGAGGAAGCGAAAATCGATCTTGGCGACGTCACAGCTCGACTTCTTTGGTTTGGCGGAGCCCACACCAAAGGCGACGAGTTGACCTTCGTTGAACCCGACCTAACGTTGATCTCGGGCGATGTCGTGCAGAACAAGACGATACCGAATATCTTCGGCGATGGCGGCACGCCGGCGAGTTGGCTGGCCGTGCTGGACAAGGTCGCCAACCTCAATGCCGAACATATCTTGCCTGACCATAGCGCTCCAGGCGATGGTTCGATGGTGGCGGAGGAACGGGCCCTGATCTCCGAGATCCGTACCCGGGCGCTCGCCCTCAAGAGTCAGGGTGCGTCACTCGATGACGCCGGAAAGCAAATAAGCGTCGACCTCAAGAGGAAGCATCCGGACTGGCCCAATACCAATGCCGCCGGGTTCGTTAAGAGCGTCTACGCGGAAGCTCCATAAGAGGCTGCTATCCAGGCGGTCGGCAGCATGACGCTCCTACTGGACCGAGGCTCGCAAGTATCACGCAGATCGTTTACCGGCAGGTGAGAAGCAGGAGCGAGCCACACTAACTCGAGGCCAAACTTCCAGTATCCAGTTCTTGAAGCCAGCCCAGGAGCCCAGATGAACATCCTTCTTCGTAGAGTTTCAGTGATCGTCCTCGTTTTGGCGTTCTGTGTATCCGCCCATCCACAGCAAGCTTCATCGATGCAAAAGGATTTCCAGAATCCTCCCGAAGCGGCCAAACCCCGAGTCTGGTGGCATTGGATGAGTGGCAACGTCAGCAAAGAGGGGATCACTGCGGATCTTGAATGGATGCACCGCGTCGGCATCGGCGGAATGCAAATGTTTGATGGAGACCTCGGCGTAGCCCGATATATCGATAAGCCTGTCATTTGGATGACGCCAGAATGGAAGGATGCGTTTCATCACGCTGGAGCCGAAGCCGATCGCCTTGGCCTGGAAATGTCGATGGCCGCCTCCGGCGGGTGGAGTGAGACGGCCGGTCCCTGGGTGAAGCCCGAGGCCGCTATGAAAAAGGTGGTCTGGAGCGAAACCCGACTCAGCGGGCCTTCTAAGTTTGACGGGAAGCTGGCGGCGCCGCCGCGCGTCAACGGTCCATTCCAGGGTATTTCTATCGTGGATCTTCCTTCCTCGCCAATGGTGGGTGGGGCGCCGGGCATTCCTCGTCCTCCGCACGCGGAGGCTCCCCCGGATCCGACGCTTTATGCCGACACCGTCGTCCTGGCTTACCGTCTACCCGAGAGTGAATCCACAGCTACGGTTCAAACCGCGAAGGTCTCCGCAAGCGATCCGTCATTCGCCAGCGCCGAGTTGTCGGACAACGACTATGCGACATCGTCAGAGCTCACTTTTGCGGAGGGCCAAAACACCGCTTGGGTTCAATGGGAATATCCGAATTCCTTCTCAGTCCGATCCTTCACGATCGCAATGCCGCAGCCGCCTAGCCGCCAAATCCCGCAGCTTGCCACAGGCGATCTTTCCTACAGCAAAGACGGAAAAAATTGGACTAAACTGATTTCGCTTCCTGATTCGCCGCAGTACGCGCGCCCCTTCAGTGTGCGTACCTTCACCTTCGCACCGGTATCAGCCCGATACTTTCGCCTTACCTTGGAGCGGGTGCCACTTACGGCCGACCAGATTGTTCGCGGCCTCACTGCAATGACCTCCTACCGGATCGCTGAGATCGCGTTGAACTCATCGCCACGCATTGCGTTCTTTGAAGACAAGGCCAGCTTCGGCACTTTCGTCGCAGCCGGAGACACGACTACGCCTGACGTAGGGGCCGCCGATGCAGTTTCCTTGGACCAGGTGATCGACCTTACCGGGAAGATGCGGCCCGACGGCTCACTAAACTGGCATGTTCCCGCCGGTAACTGGGCTGTGGTTCGCATGGGCTACTCTCTGACCGGGAAAAAAAACCATCCTGCCACACCGGAGGCGACCGGATTCGAAGTGGACAAAATAAGCAGCCGGCATGTCGGCAACTATATGAAGACCTACGCCGGCATGGTCTCCGATGCCGTGGCTCCAAATTACGGCAAGAGCTTTCGCTATTTTCTGATGGACAGCTGGGAGGCAGGGCAGGGAAATTGGACCGAAGACATGCTGGCCGAGTTCAAGCGGCGTCGCGGATACGATGCCACTCCGTATCTGCTCACGCTCACTGGGCGGATCGTCGGCAGTTCCAGAGACAGTGACGCTTTTCTATGGGATTATCGCCGCACGATAGCGGAAATGCTGGCTGACAATCACTACAAGCTGGCGACGGATTTCCTTGCCAAACAAAAGATCGGCCTCTATGCGGAGGCCATGGGTGTTTCGCTTCCCACCACGGGTGACGGTCTCCTGAACAAAGGCCAAGTCACAATTCCCATGGGGGAGTTTTGGACGCCCATCGCGGGCGTGGCTGATACTCCTGCGCGCGAGGCTGACGTACTTGAGGCCGCATCAGCGGGGCACATCTATGGCAAGAACATTATCGCGACCGAGTCATTCACATCCAATCCTTCCACTCCCGGCTGGGGACAAACGCCGTTCTACCTGAAGCAGCTTGCTGACCAGAACTTCGCGCGCGGAGTGAATCGGATCGTTTTTCATACCTCTGACCACCAGCCATTTACCGACGATAAACACAAGCCGGGCATCACGCTCGGCTACTACGGTCAGCACTACTCGCGTAACATTACCTGGGCTGAGCAGGCAATCGCCTGGAACACCTACCTGGCGCGCTGTTCCTACCTGGAGCAGGCTGGACATCCCGTGGTGGACGTTGCCTACTTCTATGGGGAGAGCGCCCCCGTCACGGTGCCTTATTGGAAGCAGTTCTCGCCCTCCCTTCCGGACGGCTTCTCGCGCGACTACGTCAACTCCGACATCATTTTGAGTCGCGCCACGGTGGAAGCGGGGAATTTGGCTTTGGCCAGCGGAATGCGTTACCGGGTGCTGATCGTGCCCGACGAGTTTGATCAACTGAGCGTTCCGTTGGTTCGCAAGCTCTCGGAGTTGGTGAAAGCCGGCGCGACGCTAGTCGCGCCGCGAGTAAGGAATTCGCCTAGTCTTGCAGACAAAGATGCTTCGTCCGAGCTTCAGACTCTGATTGTTGCGTTGTGGGGATCCGACAATGCCGCGCATGGTTCGCACGTTTTCGGCAAGGGGAAAGTCTATTGGGGAACTTCGCTCGAAACCGTTCTGGCCGCCGAACATGTTGAGCCAGACCTTACCTTTGAGCCACCAGCGAACATCGTTCCGTACGATTATCCTTCCCCGAAGACCAATGCTGAGGTGGTGTGGAATCATCGCCGCACTCCGGACAACGATATTTATTTTGTGGCGAATCAACGGATGCGCACGGAAGACCTCACGGTCCGATTCCGTGTCGGGGGCAGAGTTGCCGAGCTATGGCGTCCTGACACCGGCCTTATTGAACCGGTCAGTTATTCCTCCGAGAGCAACAAGACAAAGCTGACACTCCATCTCGCCCCGGAAGAATCCGTCTTCGTAGTCTTCCACGACGGAGCCACCGCGAGCCAAGGCCCCGCTGTGCCTGCTGCCGAAGATCTGTTGACTATTGCTGGAACGTGGAGGGTCGCATTTCCTCCCAACTTGGGTGCTCCGCCCCAAATTGAGATCGCTTCCTTATCATCGTGGACCGCCTCGATCGATCCCGGGGTAAGGTACTTCTCCGGAACAGCCAGATATGTAAAACAATTCACTTTGCCGGACGGCTGGGACCGCTCTGGCGCCAAAGTCCTGCTTGATCTCGGACGTGTCCGCGAGTTCGCCCAGGTAACCCTGAACGGTCACAAGTTACCAGACATCTTGTGGAAGCCGCCATTCACAATGGAAGTAACATCGGCTCTGAAGACGGGATTGAACAATCTAGAGGTCGAGATTACCAATCTCTGGCCGAATCGCATCATCGGAGATCTGCAGCCGGACGAAAAAGACAAATACACATTTACCGTCTACGGCGCGTACAAGGCCGACTCTCCGTTGGTGGAGTCGGGTCTGCTCGGGCCGGTGAGGCTGTTGCGCCAACAGCGGATGAAGCAATAGGCTCGAATCGGTTTTCAGGCAATTACTCCATCCTTCTGGCGGTGAATGTGAAATCACCAAGGATCGTCCCTCGCTGAACTTCATAGGTTCCGGTTATCAAGGAGTCTGAATCGATGGTCCCGGTAAACATCGTAGAAACGGAACGGCCACCGCTCAGTCGCCAGCTAACAGACCTCCCGTGAATCTCCCCCGTTAGATCTTGATTTTCGTTCTCACTCTGGCAACTTCCGGTCAGATGCTGTTCCTTCACCATAAAAGTGCACATCTGAGGATCACCCATCTCAATGCCATCAAGCTGAGGCTTTAGCTTCCAACTCCCTGCGATGGAATCATGCGCAGGCGGTGCGGCTGAAGCAGAAGGAGCGGGGAGCTTTTTGATCCAGATATTCCGGACGGACACTTTTGAAGGTACTTGCTCTAGTTCAATACCGATCAAGCCGGACTGATTGTTCGATGAAGTGGGATCGTCATCCACATAAACGGCCATCAACTGCCCGTTCATGATGTGAATGAAGGTTCCGCCTCGAGCCATGATCAGATATTCATTCCACGCGTTGTTGCGAACATAGCCGCCCAAGGCAAGGCCATCACCGATTTTTCCGACCAGCCGGGGTCTCTGACCCGGCGACGTATTTACGACCTGGCCGCGCCACGCGAGAATACCCTGTGGAGTGTTTTCCGAATAAAACTGCCCCGTAAATATCGAGCCCAGCACGCCTACGGGATACCAGATGTCAGCCTGTGGACCGGTAAGCAGCCAGTTAACATTGGTAGCCACATTTGGTGCAGGTCGGCGCCATGGTATGCCCGTCTTGCTTCGGTATTGAATACCGCTCCCTCCACCGTTCTCCACTTTGATTTCGAGCTTTAGATCGAAATCTTTCGCCTCAAAGCCGCGATAGACGATATATGTATTGCCGACAGGATGTTCTTTCGTGGAAACACCGACAATGGCGCCATTCTCAACGCGCCAGAAGGACGGATCGCCATCCCAATCCTTCAGACTCGTGCCGTCAAAGATACGGACATACCCTACATGGTCCTCGAAATCGAGCGGAGCCGGTTGGCGAAAATTGATCGGCTGCACCAGCTGCTCAATCTTTCTCTCGGCCTGAGCGGAACTTGATTGTGCCTCGGAAACCGTCGACCCGGTGCCGACAGCAATTGTCCAGACGATTACCCAACAGATCCGGAATTTGCCTGACCGATGAGTTAGAGCGCGCCCGTACGCCTGATCCGTCCTTGCCAATATATTCATAAACCTCCCATGGCTGATATGAGCGAGGCGTTGCCCTTAGAATACCCACCCACTTCCATTACCGCGTCGCAACGTTGCTCTTTCGTCGCAGCATGAGGCCGACCGCGGCGAGCGGGCCGAATTGCGCGGACAACAGGGAACGAGGCGCTGGGAAGTCGGGGCCAAGGCCCGTAACCGGGAACTCTTCTCTTTGAGGACGGTAATAGGTCCCGAATACAATGTCGAAGATCGGCAGCACATCGGCGAAATTCCTGTTGTAATGCTTAGCGTCGACTAAGTGGTGAATACGATGTACCTGCGGCGTTACCAGCATGCGATCAAGCCACGGCAATCTGACGCGAATCGCGGAGTGATAGAACATCGACAAGCCGATCAGGAACATGGTGGAATACAGTGCAGCTTTACCGGCCTCGGCTAGGTGGAGATCGATGATCAAGCCCAGCGTGAATACCGAGAAAAACGCACGCCAACTTTCCTGCAGGAAATGATCGCGCGCCCAAGTGGAAGTATTCATCCGGTCGTCACTGTGATGGATTTTGTGAAACTCCCACAATATGGCCACTTTGTGTTCGATCCGGTGCGACCAGTAGAACCAAAAATCGTGGATAAAGAGCGGGACGAAAATCATTGCAAGGATTTCCAGTCCGGGCCCGACCACCGGAATACCGCCAATGCTGTGGAATGAGAAGGATAGGGGTTTCCACGGGACCAGGTGGCGTAACTGGCCGCTCCACAGGCCGGCGGCGATGCCGAGAGGCAAGGAAAGGAACACCGTGGATAAGCTGATCAAGATGTTCATGCCGTAGTCGCGGCAACGAGGAGCCTCGCCCACAGGCCATCGCTGCTCGGCAAGGATGAAAGGGATCATCGGGAGAACGACCCAAATCAGGAAACCTGGGAATACTCCCTTGATTGAGCTGATCAGGATCTGCAAGAAGCTCATGGCGCCCCCTGAGCGATTCTCATGTCCATCGGGTGGAGCAATGTTCTTTTAATTCAAAAGACAAATAAGTACAATAGGGAACTTTTGTGAGGAGGCTCCGCAAATGACCGAATCATGGTGGGGGAGAGCGACAAAAAGTACGACGGGAAACTTACCCGGAAAACAATGGGTGATCAGCGCAAGCCTGCGGGAAGTCAGACCAAACCTCAGCTTCTACCGTGGCCGCAGACTTTGTTCTGCCCTGCTGTTTCTGGGTATCGGGCTGTTCTCCACCAGCGGGCTGGCCTTCCAAAGCAACGCCCCCAGTCATCTGCAATGCGAGGCCATGCAGGAGCCACTGGGAATTGACATCACGGCTCCACGACTTTCCTGGCAGCTACAGGATTCACGACGCAGCGCCCGGCAGACAGGGTATGAAATTCGCGTAGCCAATTCGCCCGAGTCGCTGGCGCAGGACTACGCCGACATCTGGGACAGCGGACGAGTGAACTCGGATCAATCGGTAAATGTTCTCTACGGCGGCCCCGCTGTGGAGTCTCGACGCCGTTACTACTGGCAGGTTCGTGTATGGGATTCACAGGGGACACCTTCGCCTTACAGCCAGCCGACTTGGTGGGAGATGGGTTTACTGTCTTCTCAGGACTGGAAAGCTAAATGGATCACGCGCGACATGCCCCTGGAGCGCGGCGACTACGAGTCGTCGCCCAAGTGGATCTGGGCAGCCAACGATAACGCTCTTACCAATGCCACGCCGGGCAAGCACGATTTTCGTTTCAGCTTCAAGCTGTCGAAAAAACCCAAAGCAGCCACGCTTTTCATTACCGCCAAAGACAACCTCGCAGCCTGGGTGAACGGCAAGCAGATCGTGACCGAATCGCCAATGGGCAAGTTCGGCCGAGCTCAAGATCCGTGGGGCTATTTCCGGGTGATCCCGGTCGGCAAATTCCTGAGTGCTGGCGCCAACTCTCTGACGGCAGAGGCGATTGTGCAACAGGATCACGAGCGCCCTCCGCAAGCTGGTTTCATCGCTCTTCTCCGCGTCGAAATGGCGGACGGAAAAATTGAGCGTTTCATTTCCGGGCCGGAATGGAAGGCTGGCCCCGAGCAAACGAGCAATGCCTGGACTGGCCAGACATTTGACGATTCATCGTGGCCAGCTGCCGCCGTGGTTTGCGAGATTGGACAGGACCCGCTCGGCACGCCCTGGCCGGCGCAGCCAGTTGACCTGCTACGAAAAACTTTCAGCCTAGCGAAGGCGGTGAAGAGCGCTCGCATCTACTCAACCGCGCTGGGAGCGTATCAGCTCTATTTGAACGGCCAGCGTGTTGGAAACGATGTTCTGGCTCCGGGTTGGACGGACTACCGCAAGCGGGTTGTGTACCAGGTATATGACGTCACCGAGCAGGTGCGACAAGGCGGAAATGCGATCGGCGCGATTCTTGGCGGAGGTTGGTACGCCGATGGTCTGAGCTGGTTACAAAACCGATACAACTTTGGACCGCCGCCGGTGCGGTTGCTGGTGCAGCTCGAGGTGGAATATACCGACGGTTCGCACGATTCCACTCTAAGCGATGAATCGTGGAAGTCGAAGCCCTCCCCCATCACCGGCTCGGAAATTTATAACGGCGAAAACTACGATGCCCGTCTGGAACAGAGTGGCTGGGATCAGGCCTCGTTCTCCGACTCCCGCTGGGGAGCGGTTGCGGTAGCGCCGGCGTCTCCGGCTCCAGTGGTCGCGCAGAATTTTCAGCCCATCCGGGTCAACGAGATCCTCAAGCCCAAGGCGGTTACAAATCCGACGCCGGGCGTCTACATTTTTGATCTCGGCCAGAATATGGTCGGATGGGCGCGGTTGCACGTTTCGGGTAAGGCTGGCACTAAAGTTCGAATCCGTTTCGGCGAGGTTCTCAAGCCTAACGGCGACCTCTATACCGAGAACTTGCGTACGGCCGAGGCTACGGACACTTACATTTTGCGTGGGAAGGGACAAGAATCGTTCGAGCCTCACTTCACTTTCCATGGTTTCCGCTATGTCGAGCTTACGGGCTACCCGGGGATTCCCACAGCGGACGCGATCGATGGCGTGGTTTTTTATACTGCGGCGCCGTTTACCATTCAGTTCAGCACGGCGAATCCGATTGTGAACCAGTTGTGGAGCAACATCCTCTGGGGACAGCGCGGCAACTTTCTGAGTGTACCCACCGATTGCCCGCAACGCGACGAACGTCTGGGATGGATGGGTGATGCCGAGGTCTTCTGGAGAACGGCTTCGTTCAACGCGAACCTGGCCGCTTTTTCCCACAAGTTCACCACCGACATTCGTGACGCGCAGAGTCCGACGGGCGCGTTCACCGATGTGTCGCCGCGCGTCGGCCCTACCACCGATAGCGTCGCCGGATGGGCCGATGCCGGCGTCATTATTCCGTGGTCTGCGTATCTGCAATTTCGTGATACCCGCCTTCTCGAAGACAACTGGGCCGCGATGGAGAAGTGGATGGAACACATCGCAGGCTCGAATCCGAACGGCCTCTGGTTGAAAGAGCGCGGTAACGACTATGGCGACTGGCTGGCCATCGGTAGTACGACGTCAAAAGACCTGATCGCCACGGCATACTGGGCTTACGATGCGTCGCTGATGATGCGCATCGCGCAAGTGCTCGATCGTCCGCAGGATGAGCAGAAATATCGAGAAGTGTTCGAGAGAGTGCGGAAAGCATTCAATCAGGAGTACGTAAAGTCCGATGGCACGGTCGGAACCGGCAGCCAAACCAGTTACGTGCTGGCGTTGCACATGAACCTGTTGTCACAAAAAGACCGGGCAATCGCGGCGGAAAGACTAGTGGAGGACATCAAGGCGCACGACTGGCACCTGACCACTGGTTTCCTGGGCACGCCTTACCTGATGCTCGAACTCAGCAACAGCGTTCATAGTGCTGTCGCCTACCGGTTGCTCTTGCAGAACACCTATCCCTCATGGGGCTACATGATTGAGCATGGCGCCACCACGATGTGGGAACGATGGAACGGCGATCAGATGATGGGCGACCCTTCGATGAATTCGTACAATCACTATGCGTACGGAGCCGTCGCAGAGTGGTTATACCGGTACGCCGCCGGCATTGACGAATTAAGCGAAGACCA
>Ga0134128_10008643_pt1 | contig 12261 bp, 11 predicted proteins | sample KB31754_FD_96462 | JGI IMG/M metagenome (GOLD analysis project Ga0134128, IMG submission 96462) | Terrestrial soil microbial communities with excess Nitrogen fertilizer from Kellogg Biological Station, Michigan, USA - KB3-175-4 | ecosystem: Environmental > Terrestrial > Soil > Unclassified ...
CGCAAAGAGCTCGCCGCGGCCGCCGAAGCGGTTCACCTGCTCGGGTTTCAACTGCAACGATTCGATGATCGAGGTGAGCGGGACGATATAGGTTTCGGTGCCTACGGCGACCGACTGGCCGTCCACGATCGCGAGGGTAAGGGGCAGCGTGATGATGAAACGCGAGCCTCGGCCGCGTTCGGTGCGCACCTCGATGGTGCCGCCGAGCTCCTTGATGTTGCGCCGGACGACGTCCATTCCGACGCCGCGGCCGGAGAGATCCGTCGTCTGTTCGGCGGTTGAAAACCCGGGCAGGAAAATCAGCTCGTGAACCTGCTCGTCCGAGAGCGAATCCGTGGGACCGATGAGCCCGCGCTCGCGGGCCTTGGCGAGTATTCGGCCTCGGTCGAGGCCGGCTCCATCGTCGCTCACCTCGACGGCGATGTTGCCGCCGCGATGACAGGCATCGAGGTGGACGGTGCCGGCGCGCGGCTTGCCTGCGGCGGCGCGCACCTCGGGTGTCTCGATGCCGTGGTCCATGCTGTTGCGGACGAGATGCACGAGCGGGTCGCCTATCTTCTCGAGCACCGTCTTGTCGAGCTCGGTGTGCTCGCCCGTGAGCTTCAGCGCGATCTGCTTGCCGAGTCGCTGCGCGAGATCGCGGACCATGCGCGGGAAGCGGCTGAAGACGAAGCTGATCGGGAGCATGCGCACGCGCATCACGCTCTCTTGCAGCTCGCGCATGTTTCGCTCGAGCTGCGCGAGCCCGGAGCGGAACTGCTCGGCCGCAGGTCCCTCGAGCGCCCGGGACAGCTGGCTCAGCATCGCCTGCGTGATGACGAGCTCGCCGACGGTATTCATGAGCTCATCGATCTTTTCGACGCTCACGCGGATCGAACCCGTCGCGGCCACCTCTGCGGATGCGGCAGGGGCCTCGCGTGTGGCGGCCTGGGTCTGCGCCGACTCCGCGGCCTCGAAGACCGGGACTGCGGATGGAGGGGCGGGCGCGACGATTTCAGCCGCTCGCCCGACGGATTCGGCCGCCGCTCCCGCATCCGCGGCGCCGGCGCCGAGCCGCTCGATGCTGAGATCACATTCCCCGGTCGCCCAGTCGAACACCTCGCGGATCGCCTCCTCGGCGACGGCCCCACCAACCTCGATCGTCCAGCCGAGATGGCATGCTTGTGGATCGAGCTCCTTCAGAGCGGGGAGCTGCGCGGCATCCACTGCGACCTCGATCGGGCCGAGCGTCGCAAGCTCGCGCAGCATGCGCACCGGATCGTTGCCGCGCGCGAAGAGCTCGCGATAGGGGTAGAAGCGAATGCGCCATCCGCCGGCCTGCGGCGCAGCCGGCGCCTCGTCCGCGGAAGGCTGCGACCGACCGCCCTGCCGGGCGATCGCGAGCTCGAGATCGAACTGCAGATCCGCCACGCGCTGGGCGTCGATAGGGAGCTTTCCCTGCACCGCGTGCAGCATCTCGCGCAGCACATCGACCGACTTGAGCAGCAGATCGGAAATCTCGGCCGAGACGGCCAAACGTCCGCCGCGCAGCTCATCGAGCAGAGTCTCGAGGCTGTGCGTGAAGGAGACGATATCGCTGAACCCGAAAGTCGCGCTACCGCCTTTGATCGAGTGCGCGACGCGGAAGATGTCGTTGACGGTCTCAGCGTCAGGCGCACCCAAATCGAGCTCGAGGAGCGCGGCTTCCATTGTATCGAGCGCTTCAAAGCTCTCCTCGAAGAAGGCAGCGTGGAATTGTGTGAGATCGAGCGACATCCTTTGCGGCCTCTCACGCGGGTCGGGTGCCGGGCGGGAGGTCGAACAGTCGTGCGAGACCGGTGAGTCGGACGGCCTCTTGGAACGCTGCCGATTCGCCGCGCAGCTCGACCGCGAGGCGGCTCGCGCGCCGGTCGCGAGCAAATGCGGCGAGCAGCTGCAGGCTCGCCGTATCGATGCGGCGCACGCCGCTCACATCGATCGCAACGGCGGTCTCGGTCATCAGAAGCGCGGTGAGCCTCACCTTGAGACTCGTCGCATCGGCGAGCGTGCACTCCGCGGGCAGGTTGAGCGCACAGCCGGCCGCCGGTCTCGCGCTGGCGCCGGTCGCGCGGGCGCGGATCGCGCGCCTGGAGGTCGCACGTGCCCGGCCGGCGCGCGGCGTCGATTTGGACGCGCACTTCTTGGGACGCGAGGAAGGGCGCTTGCTCATCGCTCTCGGGTACGTCGGCTTTGGTCGCGGTGCACGCTCCGCTATCGGCGGTGCAGCACGCCTCTTAAGCCCGCATGAGGGCAACGTGACGTGCGTCTCGGTCTTTGCCGGCATGGAGTCTCACGACTAGCTCCGCCTCCTGACGGGCAAGACCGCACGCGCCGGCGATCTCCTCGGCAGGCGCCCCCGCGCGGGCGAGGCGGATCGCGACCGCGTAGTTGCGCGGGGAGATTGCGGCGGCGGATTTGAAATGCGTCTCGAGCTGCTCGCCGATAGCTGCGAGGCGCGGCTCCGCGGCCGCAAGGCGCGTCTCGAGCGCCTCGATGCGTTCGAGCACGCGCGTGAGCAGCGCAGAGGTGTGCTGCGCGTCACGCTCCGCATCGCGACGGCGCTGCTCGCTGCTGCGTCGCAGGCGAACGAATGCGATCGCCGCGAGGGCGAACGAGAAGACGAGAAAGGCGGCCCGGCCGACGTAAAGAACCGTGTCGAGCGGAATTGGTCGGAGCGTTGGTATCGAGATCATGCGGCTACCCTTCAGGGCACTCATCGGCTTCGCCGCCGCCGGAAATCCGGCGCGGATCGAGCCACGCCAGTCAGGGTGCAGAAAGCGTGCCATCCGCCGGGCGGCCATTGCGCACGGTCGGAGTCGTCGGTTGAGCCGGCGTGGCGGTCGGCTCGATGGAGACGCCCTCGGGGGCCGTACCGTCGGGTGCCAGAATCACGATCACGACGCGCCGGTTTGCATTGCGCCCCTGCTGCGTCGCGTTGGGTTGCGCCGGGCGGTATTGCCCGTAGCCCATGACCGCAAGCCGCGTCGGGTCGATCCCCTGATGTTGGAACAGGCGAACGACGCTCGCCGCGCGCGCGGCGGAGAGCTCCCAATTAGAGGGGAAGGCGACCGTATCGATCGGGCGGCTGTCGGTGTGACCTTCCACACGAATGGGATTCGGGAATGGCCTCAGCACGCCTGCGAGCCGATCGATGATGGGAACGGCACTCCCCGAGAGCGTTGCGCTGCCGCTCGGGTAGAGAATGTCCGTCCGGATCTCCACCTCGACCATGTTGCTTTTGCGCCTGACGAACACGAGATTGGCGCGCTCGAGCGATTGCATCGCGCGCACCACCTGATCGGCGACGCGCTCGAGCGCCTTCGCCGCCTCTTTCTGCTGCTGTTGTTGATCGAATTGTCCCGCCGAGAGGGGATGAACGGGATTCGGGATGCCTGTCTTTACGGGAATGGGGTCGAAGAGCTTGCGAGGCTGGCCGGCGATCATCGATTGCTGTACGAGGCTCGTCTTCACGTCGGCGCCCGAGCCCACCTGCTTCTCTCCCACCTGGATGGGCTCCATCGTGCGCGGGGTGCCGCGGAAGGCCGCGACCAGTGCATCGGACAGCACGCGGTACTTGCCTTCGTTGACCGTCGAGATCGCATACATCACGACGAAGAACGCGAGCAGCAGCGTCATGAGATCGGCGTACGGGATCGCCCATGCCTCGTGGTTCGTATGGTCCTCGTGCTGCTGTTTGCGCCTGCGTGACATGACGACCGTCCTCGATCTCTCGAGATCAGTGCAGATAGCCCTGGAGCTTCGACTCGATCGCGCGCGGATTCTCGCCCTGTGCGATGGAGATCATTCCTTCGATGATCATCTCGCGCACCTGAGTCTGCGAGCGGATGGCGACTTTCAGCTTCGCGGAAAGAGGGAGAAAGAACAGATTTGCGAGCGCGACGCCGTAGATCGTCGCAGTGAAGGCCGAAGCGATTCCCTGGCCGAGCTTCGAGGGGTCGGCCAGGTTCTGCATGACGGAGATGAGCCCGAGAACCGCGCCGATGATACCGAGCGTCGGCGAATAGATGCCCATGCCCTCGAACACTTTCGCCCCGAGAGTATCGGTGTGCTCGCGCGTGTCGAGCTCGACTTCCATGATGCCGCGAATGACGTCGGGCTCGCTGCCGTCGACGACCAGTTGCAGCGCCTTGCGCACGAAAGTGTCTTCCTCCTTGCCGAGCAGCGGCTCGAGCCCGAGCAGACCCTGCTTGCGGGCGACGTTGCTCCACTCGACCATCTTCTGAATGAGCTTCTCCGGATTGAGCGGCGGCGGCTTCATGGCCCACGGCAGGATCGAGAGGGCGTGCTTCATGACCGCGAGCGGCGTCTGCACGCAAATCGCGGCGCAGGTGCCGATGACGACGATAATGAACGCCTCGGCCGATACGAGCGCCATGATGCCGGCGCCACGCACGACGGCGCCGCCGACGAGCGCGAAAAACGCGAGCGCGAGACCAACGACGCTCAGTATGTCCAAGGTGCGACTTCCTGCGCGGCTCGGCGGGCGCTACATCCCGAGGCCCGAGAGCAGCGCATCGACGTCCTGTTGACCCGCCGCGAGCTCTCCTTGCGTGATGCCCGGCACGGCCGGTCCTTCGCCATGTGAGCTGCGCGGCGCGGCGGGCTCTGCAGTGCCCGGTTCCCCGCCCGAGAGACGCGCAAGCTCCACGAGCGCGGCCTCGATCTCGTGCACCAGCTCGATGACGCCGCGAATGATCTGACCGGTCAAGTCCTGGTAGGCCTGAGTGAGCAGCATCTCGTTGAGGTTCCTGCGGATCAGCTCCGCGTCGGCTCGCGCGGTCGGAAGAAATGCGTCCATGCGCTTCAGCAGCTCGTGAAATTCCTTGAGCTCGATGCGGCGCTCGCGAAAGCGCTTCCACGGCGAGGCGAGTGCCTGGATCGCCTTGGTGGTGCGCTCGGCGGGCGGACCCGAGCGCTCGATGAGGTCGAGCGTACGGTGCGCGGCCTCGTCGGTGAGCTTGAGTACGTGTGCGAGGCGCTGGCGCGCGTCCGGAATCTCCTTTTCGGCGAAATCGGCGAGCCGCGCATCGAGGCGGAACCGCTCGAGGGCGACTTGCAGATTGCAGGTGAGGTCGCGCAGCTCTCCGATGAGCGCCGGCTTGCGCGATTGCAGAATCTCGTCGAGCACGGCGAAAAAGCCGTTCTCGTCTTCGCGGGCGAGCGCCGCCGCGAGCGCCTCGATGCGTGCACCGTAGCGGGCTGCGAGCGGGACCGGATCGGGGTTCGCCATGTCACTTCGCCACGGCGCCGAGAATCTTGTCGAGCTTCTCCTTCAGGGTCTCGGCAGTGAACGGCTTGATCACGTAGCCGCTCACGCCTGCCTGCGCCGCCTCGACGATCTGCTCGCGCTTCGCCTCCGCGGTGAGCATCAGCACCGGCAGCTTCGCGAGCTTCGGGTCGGAGCGAACCGCCTTGAGCAGATCGAGACCCGCCATGCCGGGCATGTTCCAGTCGGTAATGAGGAAGTCGACGTCGCCTTCCTGCAGCATCGGCAGCGCCGTGGTGCCATCGTCCGCCTCGGTGACGTTCCGGTAGCCGAGTTCGTGCAGCAGGTTCTTGATGATGCGCCGCATGGTCGAGAAGTCGTCGACCACGAGAAATTTCAAATCTTTGCTCACTTCTTTCTCCTCCTCGCAGCGGACCCGGCCGTGGCGTCGTGTCCCTCGTTCCACTCCGCGAGCCGCCCCTTCAGCCGCACGAGCGCCTGGCCATGCAGCTGACACACCCGAGACTCGGTGACGCTCAGCACCGCGCCGATCTCCTTCAAATTCAATTCGTCCGTGTAATAGAGCGACATCACGAGCTTCTCCCGCTCGGGCAGCCCATCGATGGCCGCGGCGAGCGCCTCGCGAAAGCCTGCCTCCGTGGCTTCGATGAACGGGTCGACCCCGTCCTGAGCCTCGCCCGCGGTTGCCTCATCGAGGCTCGCCAGGCGGCAGCTCGCGGCGTCCTGCACGATCGAGTGATACTCGTCGAGCGAGATCCCGAGCCGCTCGGCGATCTCTGCGTCGCGTGCATCGCGGCCGCTCTCCCGCTCGATCTCGCGCATCACGGCGGCGACTGCGCGCGCCTTGCGATGCACGGAGCGCGGCGCCCAATCGAGCTTGCGCAGCGCGTCGATCATTGCGCCCCGGATGCGGATTCCGGCGTACGTCTCGAAACTCGCGCCGCGATGCGCGGTGTAGTTCGCGGCAGCCTCGAGCAGGCCGAGCATGCCGGCCTGGATGAGATCCGCCACATCCACGGACGGCGGCAGGCGCCCCGCCAGATGGTAGGCGATGCGCTTGACCAACTCCGCGTGTCGCGTCACGAGCGCGTCCGCCTCGGGTCGCGAGCGTTGCGCCGCGTAGGCACCTACGCTCACGGCACGAGCTCCAGATGCACGGGCGGCCGGCGCACCAGCCGCTCGACGAAAAACTCGAGGTTGCCGCGCGGACCTCGAGGCAACGGCCATTTATCGGCTCGCGCGGCGAGATTCTTGAATGCGAGGGCGGCCGGGCTCCCGGGGTAGGCTTCGATGACCGGACGCTGGCCGCGAATCGACTGCCGCACGTGCTCATCCTCGGGAATCTCGCCGGCATAATCGAGCACCACGTCGAGGAATCGGCCGGTGACGCGCTCGAAGCGCCGGAAGAGCTCACTTCCCGCGCCCCGGGCGCGAGTCATATTGGCGACGACCCGGAAACGGGTGACGCCATGTTGCTTGCTCAACACTTTCACCAGAGCGTAGGCGTCGGTGAGCGATGCCGGCTCGTCGCAGATCACGACCAGGACGTGCTGCGCCGCCTGTGAGAACTGCGTCACACCGTGCGCGATTCCGGCAGCCGTGTCGATGATGAGCGCATCGAGCCGCGATGCGAGACCGCTAAAGGCCTGCACCAGGCCCAGGTGCGCCGCGGCATCGAGGTTGGCGAGCTGGGCGAGCCCCGAGGCGGCCGGCACCACTTTGAAGCCTTGCGGCGCCTCGACCAGAATCTCATCGAGCGTGCGCTCGCCGGTGAGGACGTGCGCGAGCGTATAGCGGGGCGACAGCCCGAGGAACACATCGACGTTCGCGAGCCCCAGATCGCCGTCGAGCAGCATCACGCGGCGTCCCTGAGCGGCGAGGGCGGCCGCGAGATTGACGGAGATGTTGGTCTTGCCGACGCCACCTTTGCCGCCGGTGACGGCGATTACCTGCACGGGGTCGCCGAGCCCGCGCAGCTTCGCACCGGCGAGCCCTTCAGCGGAGCGCATGGGCGAGGTCTCCGAAACGCCGCTCGAGCAGGTCCTCGTCTGCCGCGGCGCCCGCATCTCGCGCGAGCTGCACGGCACTCGAGACGAGCTCGAGCGCGCGCGCGGGGCGCAGATCCTCGGGAACCTGCTGTCCCTCGCTCACGTAAGAGATCGGCAGGCGCGAGCGCATCAGCATCGAGAGCGCTCCACCGAGACTTGCGGCTTCGTCTACCTTGGTCAGCACGCAGCTCGTCGGATTGACGGTCGCGAAACGCGCAACCGTCTCGGCGAGCGCGCCGGCCTGAGTGCTCGCTGCGAGCACGAGCGCGACTTCGACCGCAGAGCCCGCCGCCGACAGTGCGCCGAGCCGCATCGCGAGCTGCCCGTCGCGCGGGCTCACGCCTGCGGTGTCGATGAGCACGCAACGGCGGCGGGAGAGCCGCGCGATGAGCTCGGGAAGCTCGGCGGGATGCTCGAGAACGTGCACGGGCGCGCCGAGCAACTGGCCGAGCGACTGCAGCTCGCTGTGTGCACCGACGCGCTGCGTGTCGGCAGCGATGAGCGCGAGATCGCGCGGACCGTGGTTGAGCACCCAGCGCACGGCGAGCTTCGCGAGCGTCGTCGACTTCCCCGCGCCCGTCGGTCCGACGAGCGCGATCCGGCCGCCTTCATGCAGCCAGCGATCGCCGGTGACGATGAGGCGCTGTGCGATTCCCGCGATCGCGAGGCGACGCGCTTGTGTGAGCTCGGCGGAGGGAGGAACGGACGCGACGATCTCCGCGGCGAGATCGGCCGCGAGCCCCACCTCAGTCAACTCACGGAGCATTTCCGTTTGAATGGGAGAGCGCCGCGCGAGATCGGTCCAGGCGAGACGCGCGAGTTGCGTCTCGAGCACGTGACGCAGTGTCTTCAGTTCGCTCTGCATCGCGAGCACGTTCGGGGAATTCGCCGCCTCGGCCGCAACGACGGCTGCTTCCATCGGCCGCGTAGGCGTCAGCGCCGGCGCAGGCGTCAGTGCCGGCGCAGGTGTCGGTGCCGGCGCAGGCGGCGTGATCCGTTCGGCCTCGGCCGCGAGGCTCTCCGCGTCGAAGTCCATTGCCGCGGTGACTTCGACTCCATCGGCCGTGCGGCGCGAGGAGAGGATCACGGCATCGGGGCCGAGCTGCTCGCGCACCGCTCTCAATGCCTGGCGCATGTCGGGCGCCGCGTGTCGGGTGATCTTCATAGAGTCTCTGCCTTCCTCAGCGTCCTACCGCCGTTACGAGGCGGACCTTTCTGTTGTCGGGTATCTCGTTCCAGGCGAGCACGTGCATGCTCGGCACCGCAGCTCGAATGAACCGCGCGAGCGTCTGGCGCAGCGGCGGAGGTACGAGCAACACTGCCGGCTCGCCGATCAGCTCCTGGCGCTGCGCGCCTTCGGCGAGGCGCTGCTGCAGCCGCTCGGCAAGTCCAGGCTCGAGTGCGGTTGCCGCGCCTTGAGGCGAGGCGAGCGTCGACTGCAGCAGCCGCTCGAGATCGGGCTCGAGCGTCATCACCGGCAGCTCGCTCGCGAGTCCCGCGATGTCCTGGACGATCTGTCGCGCGAGTGCGATGCGCACGGCCGCGGTGAGTTGCGCGGGGTCCTGGGTGCGGGGTGCCTGCTCGGCCAGCGTCTCGATGATCGAGCGCATGTTGCGGATCGGCACCCGCTCGGCGAGCAGCAACTGCAGGACCTTGACGACGACCGCGGTGGGAAGCGCCCGCGGCACGAGATCCTCCACGAGCTTCGGTGCGCTCTTCGCGAGCGTCGCCAGCAGGTGCTGCACTTCCTCGTGGCCGAGCAGCTCGTGAGCGTGCGACTGGATCATGTGCGAGAGATGCGTCGCGACCACGGTGCTCGCATCGACGACGGTGTAGCCGAGCGTCTGCGCATGGTCGCGCTCGCCAGGCTCGATCCATACCGCCTCCATGCCGAACGCCGGATCGCGCGTTGCGATGCCCTTGAGGGGTCCGAACACGCGGCCGGGGTTGATGGCGAGGTCGCGATCCGGGTAGACGACACCCTCGCCGAAGGGGACACCGCCGAGGTTGATTCGGTAAGCGTTCGGCGCGAGATCGAGGTTGTCGCGAATGTGGACTGCAGGCACCAGGAATCCGAGCTCCTGGGAGAGCTTGCGCCGCACCCCGCGGATCTTGGCGAGCAGATCCCCGCTCTGCGCCTTGTTGACGAGCGGGACGAGACGGTAACCGACCTCGAGGCCGAGCATGTCAACTGGCCGAACGTCCTCCCAGGAGAGCTCCTTCTCTGCAGCGGGGGCGGCGGGCTGTGTGCCCGCCGGCGCGGTCTGCGCCGCCGCCTCGCGTCGGAGCTTGCGTGAACGGATGGCGTAAGCGCCCGCCCCGCAGAGGCAGGCGATCGTCAGAAAGGCGAGGTTCGGCATGCCGGGCACGAGGCCCATCGCTGCGAGCAGACCCGAGGCGACCGCGAGTGTGCGCGGATGGCCGAAAAGCTGCCGTGTGACCTCCCCACCCATGTCTTGCCTGCCGGACATGCGGGTGACGATGATCGCGACCGCAGTCGAGAGCAGCAGCGCCGGAATTTGTGCGACGAGCCCATCGCCGATCGTGAGCAGCGTATAGGTGCGTGCCGCATCCGCGAGCGCGAGCCCGTGTCCCACGACGCCGATTGCCAGGCCGCCTGCGATGTTGATGAAGAGGATGAGAATGCCGGCGATCGCGTCGCCGCGCACGAATTTGCTCGCACCGTCCATCGAGCCGTAGAAATCCGCCTCGGCCCGCACTTCGGTGCGGCGCTGGCGCGCCTCATCCTGCGTGATGAGACCGGCGTTGAGGTCCGCGTCGATCGCCATCTGCTTGCCGGGCATCGCATCGAGGGTGAAACGGGCGCTCACTTCCGAGACGCGTCCCGAGCCCTTCGTCACGACCACGAAATTGATGATCGTGAGAATCACGAACACGATTACGCCGACCGCGAAATTGCCGCCGATGACGAACTCGCCGAAGGACTGGATGACCTTCCCCGCCGCGCCCGGCCCCGCATGGCCGTGCAGGAGAACGACACGCGTCGAGGCGACGTTGAGCGCAAGGCGCAGGAGCGTCGCAAGCAGTAGCACGGTCGGGAAGACGCCGAAGTCGATCGGTCGAGGCACATAGAACACTGCGACCACGATCATGATCGAGAGGGCGATGTTGAACGTGAACAATACATCGAGCGCGAACGGGGGCAGCGGCAGCACGACCATCGCGAGAACGGCGAGCACGCCCACGGGCACGCCGATCCCGGCGCGCAGCAGATGGCGGACGTTCAACGCTTGCGTTGCGTCGGCCATCGATCAGTGCCTCGTTCCTGCATCGTCGATGTCCGCGTTCTCGGATGCAGTCTCGATGTGCGGCGGGGCAGGGGGCGCGACGCCCGCCGCCGCAGCGGCACGCACCTGGTACACGTAGGTGAGCACCTGAGCGACCGCTACGTAGAGCGATGCGGGGACCTCGCCTCCGATCGGAACGGCGCGATGCAGGGCGCGGGCGAGCGGGGGCGCCTCGAAGATCGGCACGCGGTGCTCCGCCGCGACTTCGCGGATACGCGCCGCGACCTCATTGGTCCCCTTGGCGACGACGGCGGGGGCACGCATGCGGCGCTCGTCGTAGCGCAGCGCGACGGCGAAGTGCGTCGGGTTGACGACGACCACGTCCGCTTTCGGGACCTCCTGCATCATGCGACGGCGGGCGACCTCCTGCTGCATACGGCGGATGCGCCCCTTCACTTCCGGGGAGCCCTCGCTCTCTTTGAACTCGTCGCGGATCTCCTGCCGCGTCATGCGCAGTTGCCGCCTGTGGCTGAAGAGCTGCCACGGCACATCGATCGCCGCGATGATGCCGAGTCCGGATGCGAGCGCGAGCAGCGCGCTCCCACAGAGCGATGCGGAGTCCGCAATCGCCGATTCGAGCGGTTCGCTGCCGAGCGCGAACAGCCGCCCATAGCTCTTCCAAACGAACGCGACGCCGATCGCCGCGACGAGCAGGAACTTCGCGTAGGCCTTCGCGAGCTCGACGAGGCTGCGCATGGAGAAGATGCGCTGCACGATGTTCTGCGGGGAGAGGCGCGTGAAGTCGGGCACGAGCGCTTCGAAGGACAGATTCCACCCTCCGAGCGCAAGCGGCGCGGCGAGAGCGGCGGCTAACGTCAGAAGCAGGATGGGAGCGCACGCGACGAGTGCCTGAGCGGCGCAGCTGGCGAGAGTGCCGAGGAGGGCACCCTCATCGAAGACCTGCGCAGGGCGCAACGCGAGGCTCGACTGCATGAGGGCGTAGAGCGTGCGCGCTGCGTGGCGTCCGAAGAGCTCGAGGCCGCCACCGGCGACCAGCACGACGGCGGCCGCGGCGAGCTCCGGCGAGCGCGGCACTTGCCCGCGCTTGCGCGCGTCCTCGAGGCGCTTCGCAGTCGGTTGTTCGGTGCGTTCCTGAGCGATATCGGCCATTGCCCTACGCTCCTGCACCCGCGAGGCGCCTCGCGACGGCGAATGCCTCTGCGATCAGATGCACGAAGCTCGACTGCAGCATCGGCAGGCTCGCAAGGACGATGACGAGACCGCACACCAGAGAGACCGGGAATCCGACCGCGAACAGATTGAGCGCCGGGGCGGCGCGGCTCACGACGCCGAAGGCGAGGTTGACTATCGTGAGCGCCGTTACCCCCGGCAGGGCGATTGCGAGCGCTCCTGCGAAGATCTGTGTGCCCCAGCCGATGAGCCGCCAGAGCCCATCGGCCCCGAGCCCCGCCGTGCCGACGGGCAGCGTGCGGAATCCGTCCGCGAGCACCTCGATGACCCGCAGGTGGCCGTCGAGTGCGAGGAACGTCAGCAGGACGAGAATGCCGTAGAGCTCCCCGAGCGCCGGCGTCTCCGCGCCGTGCATCGGATCGACGTTGAACGCGAACGACAGGCCCATGCTGTTCGCGAGCAGCTGGCCGCCCATCGTGACGGCATCGAAGATGATCTGCAGCGCAAA
>Ga0134128_10008646_pt1 | contig 12258 bp, 13 predicted proteins | sample KB31754_FD_96462 | JGI IMG/M metagenome (GOLD analysis project Ga0134128, IMG submission 96462) | Terrestrial soil microbial communities with excess Nitrogen fertilizer from Kellogg Biological Station, Michigan, USA - KB3-175-4 | ecosystem: Environmental > Terrestrial > Soil > Unclassified ...
CTGCCCCGATTTAACCAAGTTCAGTTGTGAATTTATTTGCCCGGTTTCGCGCTCGCGGTTGTCGGAGCTTCCGGCTCGGCAAACGAAAGAATACGCATGCTGTCCATCTGCGGATCGAACTGGCTGATCTTCTTCACCGGCGTCTGTTTCGCATGGAATGTAGCGTTCAATTCATAGTCTTCTTCACGGCTGAGTCCGTCGAAGTTGTACCGCCCGTCCTGCTTGGTAATGAACGTGAGAGTCTGCTTCGTTTTCAAATTCTTCAGGTTGACCAGCGCTCCCTTGACCGGATTATCGCGCTCGTCTTTCACGATGCCATGCACCGCGCGGAAGCGCATATTTTTCTTTTTCTGGCTCTTGCTGTACATCGGCTCAGGACGGTGCGTCGGATCGTTTTGAGTCCAGGTCTGTGCCGGAGCAATCATCGCGGCGCAAAACAGCGAAAGAGCAAGAAAGCTGGCGGAACGGCGATTCATACAACTCCTCGAAAAGCGATCTCTTTCATTGTTTCACGTCCCAATGCCGGAAATCTTTCCCCTTCAAACACAATTCCGATTGGAGGAAGTTATGAGCACAAGCGAACGACGTAAATTTCTCAAATTGGCAGGAGTGGGCGCGGCTCTTGCCGCAAGCGCTTCAGCGGCGGACGTATCCACGGCAGGCGCGCCGGACGGCGCAATCTTCGATGTGCGAAAGTTCGGAGCGGCGGGCGACGGAAAGACCGTCGATACCGCCGCCATCAATAAGACGATCGATGCGGCGGCATCCGCCGCAGGAGGCACGGTTTATTTCCCAGCCGGATCGTACTTGTCGTTCTCCATCCATCTGAAAAGCAATATCGCGCTCCATCTCGACCGCGGAGCAACAGTCATTGGGGCCGAAACGCCGGCCGGCGGAAGTGGCGGCTACGATTTGCCAGAACCCAATCAGTGGGACCACTATCAGGATTTCGGCCACAGCCATTTCCATAACAGCTTGATTTGGGGCGAAGGACTCGAAAACGTTTCAATTCTCGGGCCCGGGAGAATTTGGGGCAAGGGATTGAGCAAAGGGTACGGTCCCGGTCCGAACGTGAAACAGCCGGGCGTTGGAAACAAATCCATCAGCCTGAAGAACTGTCATAATGTCCTGCTCCGCGACTTCTCCATTCTGCAGGGCGGATGGTTCGGCATTCTCGCTACCGGCGTCGACAACTTCACGATCGACAATTTGACTGTCGATACCAACCGCGACGGAATGGATATCGATTGCTGCCACAACGTGCGAGTCTCGAACTGCACGGTAAATTCCCCATGGGATGACGGCATCTGTCCTAAGAGTTCTTACGCGCTCGGATATCCGCGCGCGACCGAGATGGTCACCATCACAAACTGTTTCGTTACGGGCGGCTATGAATTAGGGACAGTCCTCGACGGCACTTACAAAGTTATTGACCCGGCCGTCCGCATCCCGCGCACCGGGCGAATCAAGATGGGCACGGAATCGAATGGCGGCTTCAAGAACATCACGATTTCGAACTGCGTGTTTGAGAAGTGCGGCGGCCTGGCGCTCGAGACAGTTGACGGCGCGATTCTCGAAGACGTATCAATCAGCAACATCACGATGCGCGATATTACGAACTCCCCAATATTTCTCCGGTTAGGAAGCCGTATGCGCGGGCCCGAAGGCCGGCCCATGGGAGTGCTCCGCCGGGTCATCATTAGCAACGTCGTTTGCTCGAATTCGCGATCCCGGTTCGGCTGTATTATCAGCGGCATCCCTGGCCATTACATAGAAGATGTGAAATTAAGCGATATGTACCTCCAGTTCGAAGGCGGGGGCACGAAGGAGGATGCGGCGCTTCAGGCGCCTGAAAAGGAGAATGGCTATCCTGAACCGACGATGTTCGGCACACTGCCCGACAGCGGCTTTTTCATTCGTCACGTGAAGAATATCGACATCGGGAACGTGGAAATCAGCTCCGAAAAGCCGGACCAGCGGCCTCCATTCGTTCTCGACGATGTGCAGGGCGCGGAATTCCTCCGGATCAAAACGCCGCAAACCGCCGGAGTTCCGGCATTCGCGCTCAACAACGTTTCCAATTTTAGTGTTTACCGCAGCAAGCCCGTGGCTGATACGCAGCTTGACCATGCCGCCGAAAAGAAGCTCTGAAAATTTTCAATAGTGACAATTGATCGATGTCGTTTAAAACCGCATAGAATACTCATCATGAATCGACGCACACTCCTGGCCTCCTTCGCCGTCGCGGCTGTTGCGAGCGCAAAAGAAACCAGGGCTCCGGAATGGAAGCCGAAGGTCGGCATTCTGGGCCCGTTCACCGAAGGCAATGTAGAATTTGCCCGCAAAGAAGGCTTCGGGAACATGATTCTCGGATCGAGCCCGCGTTCCACGCTGGATGCAGCGGCAATGAGCGACGAGCAGATCCAGCATGTGAAAAGCACCCTAGAGAAAGCCGGCGTCTCGGTATCGGCCCTACAGGTCACTCAGAACCATATCGCTCCGGATTCCGCCAAACGGGAGCAGGAGAATGCCTACTTCATCAAAGCCATTGAACTAGCGGGGAAGCTAGGGGTTCCGTACATCGGCACCGCTTCCGGGAAAGATCCGAGCAAGAGCCTGGACGAGCAAGTGCAGGAGATCGTGCGCGTTTACACGGACAAATACTTCACGGCCTGCGAAAAGCATCACGTGCGAATTCTGTGGGAGCCGTGGCCCGGCGGACCGAACGTGGCGACGAGTCCGGTAGGGTTCGAGGCGCTCTTCAAGGGCTTCGGAGACTCTCCGTATGTCGGGCTTCAGTACGATCCCTCTCATCTGTTATGGCAGATGATGGATCCCGTCCAGACTGCTCGCGACTTCGTAGACAAAATCTACGACGTTCATCTGAAGGACACCGAGATCCGTTGGGACGTTCTGCGGAAGGGCGGAATCAACCCGGTGAATCAGGCGGAGTGGTGGAGCTACCGTCTTCCGGGCCTGGGCTCAATCGACTGGCCGGCGTTCTTCACCGTGCTTCAGCGCGTCGGTTATCAGGGCGCCATGAGCATCGAGCATGAAGATCCGCTATATGGATCGCCGAACCGCCATGGCCCTGATTTCAGCCCGCAGTATGCGATGGGCTTCCGGATGGCGAAACGGTATCTGAAGCAGTACGTCCCTTCGGCGTAGTCGGTGTAAACGTTGCAATTCAGCCGCGGGCGACGCATGCGTCGCCCCTACCGGAAGAACGCACATCGCGATGGAGTTCACGCTTGGTCAATCGACAAGTTCTCGCAAATCAGATATCCAGAAATCCGGGCGCCAGCGGGCCATGTCTTCGCGACATCCATAGCCATAGGTGACCGCGCACGATGTCACGCCCGCACGGCGCGCGGCTTCCATATCGGCGGTCGAGTCTCCGACGAACAAGCAGTCCTCCGGCTTGGCATCGAGCGCGGTCAACGCGGCATAAATCACATCCGGATTCGGCTTTGCCGGAAAACCATCAGTTCCCTGGACGTGATTGAAATAGGGCAATAATCCAAACTTTTCGAGAACCATGCGCGTCGTGGGCGTGCCCTTCGTTGTCGCGGTGGCTTTCCGTCCGCCCAGAGTTCGAAGAGCTTCGATCACACCCGCAAACACTCGCGTCGAACCGTGATCGCGGGCAGGATATACGCGACGGTATTCCGCAATCAGTTGCTCAATCTCCTCGGGTGTGTGACGCGGGAATACGTCTTGAAAAAGATCAATCAAATGGCGGCCGATATAGCCGCGAAGAAATTCATGACTGATATCGGCGCAATCTGTGCCGGCAAGGACGGTTTGAATGGCTCCGCAGATATCGTGAGCCGAATCGACCAGAGTGCCATCGACGTCGAACAGATAAACGGAAAATGCGGGAACAGCCAAGCTATCGACAGGTTAGCAATTGAGGACGTTCACACGACCGCGTCCAGAATCTTTCGCAGCAGCCCGTCGTAGGCCACGCCGGCGGCAAGCGCCGATTGCGCAAAATCATCGTCCTTCGCGAGCGAGGGATTCGGATTGGCTTCGATAACGACGATCTCGCCGTCGGGCGCCAGTCGCACATCGACTCTGCCCGGGCCGCGAATCTTCAGCGCCCGGTACACCGTTCGCGCGATGCTTGCGAGGCGCTTGCTCACGCGTTCATCCAGCGGCCCAGCCATTCCGTTCGAGATTCCCCATCGTTCGCGATACGCATTGTCCCATTTCGCCTTGAACGTCGCGAATTTTGGTCCGTCGTCGGGCATGTGCTCGAAGAAGATTTCGCGCGCGGGGAATACCGTGATTCGATGATTTCCGATGACGCTGACGTACAGTTCACGTCCATCGATGTATTCCTCGATCAGCGCGTCGCAGTGAAACTTATCGTGAATGAAGCGCGCCCGGTCCAACGCCTCTTCCTCCTTGCGGACCAGTGAGGCCTGGCTGATTCCGTCGGACGATTCCTGTCCGATCGGCTTTACAAAAGCCGGGTAGACAAAGCGTTTAAGGCTCTTCAGTGGATGCGCTAGCGGCGACGCGATAAAACGGGGCACGCGGACATGGTGATACGCCAGGATCTTTTTTGCGAGCACCTTGTCTTTGCACAGCAGCAAGCCTTCCGGCCCGCAGCCGGTGTAGCGGACCTTCATCAGGTTCAGCATGGCCGGGATGTTGGGCTCATGCGCGCGGTCGTAATGGAACGATTCGCTCAAGTTGAAGACGATATCGGGCTGGAACGCCTTCACCTTTTCGATAATGGCCAGCACGTCATCGAAGACCGCGAGCGTTTCCACCTCGTGGCCCAAACTCCGGAGACCCGTGATGACGTCGGCTTCCGTCGGCTTGTCCTCGCGTTGCCGCAGAATGCGCGGGCCAAACGATTCATCGATAGGAACGGAGCGTGCGATATCGAAAAGGACGAGCACCCGCAAGCTACACCAGCCTCTTGAATTTGCCGGTGTGCAGATAGTTCGTGACCAGCGTCGCCAAATAAGCCGCCAAATCGAAGTTTACCCGCATATCGTCGTTGGAAGTCTTTAGGCCTAACTCGCGCGAGCGCTTTATCAGTTGAGTGACAAGCTGATCGACGGTGTATTTCGGTTGGCCAGTCCAGTGAACGATGGAATTGATGAGGGCCTGCTTGTTCCGGCGCATTAGCTTGTGAGCCGGTTCAGTCCCGGTCTTCCCGAAGATCGCTTGCAGGTCGGCATCGTAAAAATCCGGAAAGTCTTCCGCGAATCGTCGGCGGCGTTCCGCATAATAGCGTTCGAGCGTGCGCTTTAATTTGCTTGCCTCCGAGATTCGCCGGCCGCGCGATAAGGCAGGCCGGATGGTGGCCGCCTCCTGCATTAACTTCTCGACGTATTCTAGTTTTTCGAGAGCTTTCCAGCCCTCGTACTTGGTTCGCCAGGCATCCGCGGGCATTGCCAGCCAAACCGCAAACGTTTCAGCGAAATCTTCATCGGGGTGCGACTGCGCGTACCAATTCGGCAGATGCTGAACGTAGCTTCTGCTGTACGGTCGCGGCCGATAGGTTTCGGGGTCGTACTCGGCTGTCCGGTCTCCAAAAACCTCGCGCCATTCGTCTCGTGCGGAGAATCCGTACGCGTGATCTATCGCGTGTCCGCATTCGTGCCGCAGAAGGCTCATGCACCACTCCGGCGTGCCACCCTCCACTTCGAGCATCTGCTTCAATTCGAGCGCCTCCAGACGTGGATAAGCCAGATAGAACGGAATTGCGATCGTGGGACTGCCTTCGGGAGAAAACCATTCGTCGCCGAGGTAACAAACGGGGCGAATCGCCAGGTTGCGCTCCGCCAATTCGGTGTAAAGCTCCTGCACTCGCGGCTGAATTTCGCTCCCCTCGATCCGCACATGCAAATCGCAGATACGCATTTGGAGCAGTTGCGCATCGCTGAGCGTCGCCCATGCGGGCTCGCCTGTCTGCGAATCTGCCGTTTCTTCCATGGTCCCCCGGAGTCGACGACCCTAACCCGCCGGACTCTCCACTACATTCTCATGCCTCGCTCCGCAGCAGTATCCGCCAGGGAATTCCGGGCCCGGCCGGACGTTTCCTACCGCCTTTTGCTCCCGATTGGGGACGGACCCCATTTGCCATCTCCGCAAACGTATTACACCTAACGTTTATAGCCGCTGGCGTGGGGACGGACCCCATCGCCAAGTTGAGCTGCGTAATTTGTATTACCTTAGGAACGCGCCGCAGGGGGACGGACCCCTTGTTTGTTCGCGACTCCATCGCCCACGGGACTTGAAATTCCCGCACGCAGCGCTTTGCGGCACGTTTCGGCACTCTCTTTAAATTGGCAGCTTGGCGTGTCAAATAATGCGTCAGATCCTTTACTTTCAATGGATTAAGATGCTACGCTGAGAATTCAAAAATGCGTACTGTCGACCTTATCCACCGGAAGCGCGAAGGCGAGGAGCTTTCCGCCGAGGAAATTCAGTTCCTGGTAGACGGCTATACCCGCGGCGAAATCCCGGACTACCAGATTTCCGCTTTCCTCATGGCGGTGTTCTTTTCCGGCATGTCGGACCGTGAAGTCGGCGCTCTCACCGAACAACTGATCGGTTCCGGCTCCCTGGTGGATCTCTCCTCCGTCGAAGGCGTGAAGGTTGACAAGCATTCAACCGGAGGCGTGGGCGACAAAACGAGCCTGATCGCTTCGCCGATTGCCGCCGCGGCGGGTGTTATCGTTCCGTCCATCGCCGGCCGAGGACTGGGGCACACCGGCGGCACGCTCGATAAGCTCGAATCGATTCCCGGCTTCCGCACCGATCACACGATCGACGAGTTCAAAGCGCAGTTATCCTCCATCGGTATTGCATTCATCGGCCAGACTGCCGAAGTGGCGCCCGCGGATAGCAAGCTGTATGCCCTGCGCGATGCAACCGCGACAGTCGATTCGATTCCGCTGATTGCTTCCTCCATCATGTCGAAGAAGCTTGCGGAAGGCATGGATGCGCTGGTTCTTGACGTAAAGGTCGGCTCCGGCGCTTTCATGAAGAAGCAGGTCGATGCACGCCGCCTCGCGCAGATGATGGTCGCAATCGGCCGCCGCGTTGACAAGCGGGTACAGGCGCTGATTACCGACATGAGCCAGCCGCTTGGCTATGCAATCGGAAACGCTCTTGAGGTGATGGAGGTATCGCAGACGCTCCAGAACGGCGGGCCCGCCGATCTCACGCGCCTCTCCCTTGAATTAGCCGCGCGAATGATTTACCTCGGTAAGGTCACGAAAACGCTGGATGAAGCTCGCGAGCTGGCGCAGGCAAAGCTGCTCGATGGCTCCGGTTATCGCAAGTTCCACGAAGTGATTGCCGCGCAGGGAGGCAATCCTCAGGTTCTGGACCATTTTGAACTGTTGCCCAATGCAACCGCCGTCCACGAAATTTCAACCAGCCGCGGCGGGTATATTAGCGCCATCGACGCGGAACTCATCGGCCAGGCTTCCTCCATGATCGGCGCGGGACGCAACACCAAAGAAGATTCCATCGATCCTGCCGTTGGCGTCATCCTCGAAGTCAAAGTCGGCCAAAAGATCGAACCGGGCAGCATTCTTTGCCGCCTGTATCACACAACCGAAGAGAATCTCGAGGAAGCGGCCGAACTGGTCGAAGATGCTTTCCGCATCTCGCAGCAAGCGGTCGAAGAACGCGATCTCATTCTCGAAGTCGTCAGCTAGAAACGCGCCATGTATCGGAGCGGTGTGCTCGCGCCGGCACTTATCGGTATCTGTCAGGTCGCAGCCTCACCACACGCGGCGGCGCTGAATCGGTGTTTCAATCCCGCATTCCCGGATTTCTCTGAAAACTCCAATGTTTCGGCAAAAGGAGTTTGAAAATCAACTGCAATGCACGATTCTATGGGCGCATGTTCACCGTCGCTCGATGGAGACGCCGGTAAAAACGCCCGCTCGCTCACGGTCGCGGTTCGGTGCAGGTGACCGGGCGTTACACGGCCTCCGGAAAACCCGCTTGCTGACGCAAGGCGGCTCTGTGTCGAGGTTCCGCTTCATTCGCTAGACTGGTTCACGGTGAAAGACCTTCACGGTTTTGCCGTTCCTCGGCTCGATGCAGCGCCGTTGGCAAGCATACACGCGTCCGGCGTCCGGCTGGACGCTAAATCCAAACGCTGATGGAACGCTTTACGGGCCTGCTCGGTCTGGCCGCAATCGTCTGCTGCGCCTATCTCTTTTCCTCCAAGCGCTCCGCGATCCAGAAGAGGGTCGTCATCTGGGGACTCATCCTGCAAGTTACGTTTGCGTTTCTCGTTCTGAAAACGCCTTTCGGCCACGTCTTTTATCAGATCAGCGTGTTTGTCAACGCGCTGCTGAACTATTCTTCCGAGGGGGCACGGTTCGTTTTCGGAGATAAGTTAGGACTGAAGAACGACCAGTTCGGCGTCATCTTCGCGTTTCAAGTGCTGCCGATCGTCATCTTCATTTCATCCCTGTTTTCGATCCTCTACTATCTCGGCGTCATGCAGGCATTCGTTCGAAGCATGGCGGTGGTTATGCAGCGATTCATGGGAACCAGCGGCGCCGAATCGACCAATGTTGCGGCCAGCATTGTGATGGGGCAAACCGAAGCGCCGCTGACGATTCGCCCATTCCTCGAAGGCCTGACGGAGTCGGAACTCTTCACCGTAATGGTCAGCGGCATGGCGCACGTCTCCGGCGCGGTGATGGCGGCGTATGTCATGATCGCCGGAGTGTCAATCGCCCATCTGCTGACCGCGGTCATCATGACCGCACCGGCAACCATCATGCTGTCGAAAATGTTTATGCCGGAAATGGGTGAGCCGGAGACGCGGGGCACTGTCCGCGTAGAGATCGAAAAGCCGGGTGTCAACGTGATCGATGCGGCGGCCCGAGGCGCCGGCGACGGATTGAATCTCGCCTTGAACATCGCCGGCATGCTGATTGCGTTTCTCGCGCTGATCGCTCTCTGCAATGGGGCGCTTGGCTGGGTACACGGCCGCATCGATTGGTTCCCCGCCTCGATGCAGCAGGTCCTTGCCTGGTTCTTTGCGCCCGTCGCATGGCTGCTGGGAGTGCAGTGGAAGGATTGTGCCTCCGTCGGCAATCTGCTCGGCACCCGCATGATCCTCAACGAATTTGTCGCCTTCGTCGATTTGGGAAAAATCAGAACGGTTTTGGACCCGCGCTCATTCGTAATTGCGACGTTCGCTCTATGCGGTTTTGCGAACCTGAGTTCCATCGCGATTCAGATCGGCGGCATCGGTGCGCTCGCGCCTTCCCGCAAATCCGACCTGGCCCGCCTCGGCATCAAAGCGATGCTGGTGGGAACACTCGCCAATTTCATGACGGCCTGTATTGCAGGGGTCCTGTTTTGATTGCGCAAGACATGACACAAGCGGCGGCCCTGGTGCATTCCCGGTCCGCCCTGCGGCCCGCGATTGGCGTTGTCCTCGGCAGCGGCCTGGGAACTTTCGCCGATTCATTGAATAGCGCGACGCGCATTCCCTACGCTGAAATTCCCGGCTTGCCGGTCTCGACGGCAATCGGGCACAAGGGCGAACTCGTCCTTGGAAAAATCGGGGATACGCCTGTCGCGGTAATGTCCGGACGTTTCCATCTCTACGAGGGTTATTCAGCGCAACAGGTGGCCAGCGGCATCCGTTTGTTCCGCGCGCTCGGCATCCGCCGAGTGGTGCTCACCAATGCGGCGGGCGGCATCAATCTCGAATACGCGACCGGCGCGCTAGTCCTGATTTCCGATCACATCAACCTGCAATGCGCCAATCCACTGACCGGCGCGAACGACGATCGCCTTGGACCCCGTTTCCCTGACATGACGGAGGTCTACTCCAGCACGTTACGAATTGCCGCGAGGCAGACTGCGAATGAGTTGGGCATCGTGCTGTGCGAAGGCGTCTATGCGGCGCTGCCGGGCCCAAGCTACGAAACGCCTGCGGAAATTCGCTTTCTCCGGATCATCGGCGCGGACCTGGTCGGTATGTCCACAGCCACCGAAGCGATTGCGGCGAACCATATGGGCATGGAAGTCCTTGGGATCTCCTGTGTCACGAACCTTGCCGCCGGTCTGAGCGGAAAAAAGCTGGAACACGCCGAGGTACTCGAAATCGGGCTGCGCGTTTCGGGGATGTTTCAGGAGCTATTGACCGCATTGCTGCCGCGGCTCGCGTGAATCGCACGTAATCGGCCTTGGGGCCGACCGTACGCCTCTCCGTGTGTTCGATTCCTGCGCAACTTCCCAGTCCTGCCTGCGTCAGACATACAGTTCAGCCGCCGAATGGGCTCGGGTCAGCTTGTAACTTTATACAAATGTGCTGACTAAGAGCGAATCCGGCCGAAATATTACTGCACCGGCAAGGGGGAATCGTTAGTGAACAAAGCAGCAAGCGGTTGGATTCTTATCATCATAGGGATCGTTGTGCTGATCTGGGGATCCTTTGGATTTAAAACGCGCGAGAAGGTTGTTGACCTCGGACCGGTACAAGCTAGTAAGACCACCAGTCATCATGTCCCATATGCTCCTATCATTGGAGTCATTGTTATTGTCGGCGGTATTGCCGTACTCGTGTCGGCAAGAAGGGCATGACGTTCCGGCGCTTGGACTTGGACAACGGCGGCGCCAAAGCTACAACGCGGGATTTGCTTCTGTCAGGACAAGCGCGCTTTCTTTAGGCTGCATCAGAGCCGAGAACAGAAAAGCGAGCACAGCGCGTGCCGCCAACACGGCCGCAACCGCGGAAATCAGGAAAACGAATAAAAGAATCAGAAGGATCATCGGCCAAGCCTTAAAGCGCCTTATAGAAACGTACGTTTCTATAGTGCAAAACAGGCGCCAAATGTTTCAGCCCGGCGCGCAATAATTTAAATTCCTGCGGATTCAGCAGCTTACGAGCGATTCACATACTGCTGGGAGCCAGTAGCTTGAACATTTTGTATAGCAAGTTTACCGGGGAAGTATATTCGAGGACTATATCCGCTCAACTGCCGATGATATGGATTTCGCCGATGCCGCCTTCCACCTTCAACCGGACGTTAACCTTGCCGTTGTCGTAGAGATCGTTTTCCCAGTGGTCGCCGGTCTTCCGCAATCCTTCGACATCGATATGCCCGATGCCGCCGTGTGCTTCCGCCCAGATGCCCACGCCTTGGGGCAGGTAAACAGTCGCTTGTCCAATACCGCCCGAAATCGAAACGTCGTAGTCGCGCCGCGGATGGCCGCGTAAATCCATTTCCACCTGCCCCGCCCCGATGTTCACATCCACGCTGCGGAGTCGCAGATCGCCCAGATTTAGTTGCGCGTGTCCAGCCCCGCAGTTGATCGCCATGTCGACCAGCACTCCGTTGTTCACTTGTAAATTCCATACATAGTGAACGTGGCCTATCACGCCATGATGTTCCGGCTGCTTGATTGTGACCGCCTTGGATAATCCTACCGTCGACGTGCTGATTTCAGGCTTCCAGGCAGGCACGTTATACTCAATCGAGCCGTCGACCAGGTTCGTGGCGCCGCCGTTTAGCGTTAGTTCTCCGGCGCCCATGTCCAGCTCTATATTGGTCCGTTCGGTATTCCTCAGGTCAATGGAAACCGGCAGCGTCCGCGCCGTCCTTTCCCGCTCAGTCGAGATATCGCAGGCCGTCGTTGCCATCAGAGCGCCGAACACAAGAATCAGGACCCAAGCCGGTTTACACGCAGGTTTCATTTTGGTCTCGTGAGCAGATACGCAGATTCCCTCGTCCAGGTTCACGATGCCATGATGAAGCATACGGGCATGAACATCCACGTGATTGACTCGCACACAGGCGGCGAACCGACGCGCGTGGTTGTTTCGGGCGGTCCGAATCTGGGCAGTGGTCCGCTGGTCGAACGCCGCGAGCTGTTTCGAACCCGCTTCGATTCATACCGCTCGGCCATTGTCAACGAGCCTCGCGGTTCGGATGCCCTGGTGGGGGCGCTGCTCTGCGAAAGCGAGGAGGCCGGCTGCGCTTCCGGTGTGATTTTCTTCAATAATGTCGGCTATCTCGGCATGTGCGGTCATGGAGCTATTGGAGTGATTGCGACGCTTGCGCATCTCGGCAGGATCCGGCCTGGATTGCACCGGATCGAAACCCCCGTTGGCGTAGTGAGCGCGGAATTGCACGAAACCGGGGAAGTCACCATCGGCAATGTGGAAAGCTATCGTTTGCTGAATAATGTTGTCGTGAATGTCGAAAGTTTCGGCATTATTCGCGGCGATGTAGCCTGGGGCGGAAA
>Ga0134128_10008647_pt1 | contig 12257 bp, 12 predicted proteins | sample KB31754_FD_96462 | JGI IMG/M metagenome (GOLD analysis project Ga0134128, IMG submission 96462) | Terrestrial soil microbial communities with excess Nitrogen fertilizer from Kellogg Biological Station, Michigan, USA - KB3-175-4 | ecosystem: Environmental > Terrestrial > Soil > Unclassified ...
CTTGCCCGCGGATCCTGTCACCGCGGGCCGCTTCCTCATCCGAACCACCCTGTGAACATGGGGTTGGTGCGCGGCCAGTCGGAGCTTGGCGCCGCATCTCTTGAAGCTGGCTCAAGATTACCGGCAAAAAGTCCGACGGCGGGTGGTGGCGTAATAAATTACGTCACCACCCGCCGTCGGACGGTGATAGAAACCTCAGTGCGCACAACGGTGCGCCCGGGCCGACTGACGCACTGATTCCGGGCCGCTACCTGTTGGCGGTCACCGCCTCGATGTCGTCCACGTTGGAGTCCGTGGCGGCCGCGGCGAGGCGGCGGTCCCAGGCCTCGCGGATGTGGGCCGGGGTTCGCGGGGTGGCCAGCGAGACGGCCACGTAGACCACCAGGGAGGCGGCCAGGCCGTAGTAGATGGGTTCGTTGGCGTAGATGCCGTCGGCGCTGGAGATCACGCCGGTGGCGTAGAGGACCAGCAGCACCAGGGTCAGCGCGCAGCCCACGCACATGGACCACGCGGCGCCCAGGCCGGTGCCGCGCTTCCAGGCAAGGCCGCCGATGATGGCCACGAGCAGCCCGCCCACCAGGATGTCGTAGGCGATGGTCAGGGCGAAGACCACGTCGCTGACGATGATGGAGATCAGCACCACGGCCACGCCCAGCACCAGGACATACCAGCGGTTGCCCCTGATGTCGTGCTCGGGGTTGGAGGTGTCGGAGGCGTCCACGTCCTTGCCGAACCAGCTGGCCACGAACGGCACCACGTCCTTGCGGGCCACGGTGGCGGCGGCGATCAGGGCGCCGGACGCGGTGGACATCATGGCGGCGACGGCCGCGGCCATGACGATCCCGCCCAGGCCGATGGGCAGCAGGTGGGTGGCGACCTCCGCGTAGACCACGTCCTTGCCCAGGGTTGCGACGTCGATGGAGGGCAGGGCCACGCGGGCGGCCAGGCCGATCAGCGCGCCGGCCACGCCGTAGAGGATGCAGTAGATGCCGGCCGTGGCGCCGCCCCAGCGCGCCACCGTGGGCGTCCGGGCCGTGAACACGCGCTGCCAGATGTCCTGGCCGATCAGCAGGCCCAGGGTGTAGATGACAAAGTAGGTGATGATGGTCTGCAGGCCGATCCCGTTCCATTGGAAGAAGCTGGTCTCCACCCTGGACTGGATGCCGGCCAGGCCGCCGGCGGCGTTCCACGCGAACGGGAGCATGAGCAGGAACACGCCTACGGTCTTGATGACGAACTGCACCTGGTCCGCCAGCGTGATGGACCACATGCCGCCGATCGTGGAGTAGACCAGCACGATGGCGCCGCCCACGGCAATGGCGAGCCAGCGGTCCCAGCCGAACAGCACCACAAAAATGGTGGCATAGGCGCCCGTGGAGGTGGCCGAGATCATGATGGTGTAGGCGAGCATGACGATGCCGGACATCTTGGTGGTCTCCTGGCCATAGCGCAGGCTGAGCATCTGGGAGACGGTGTAGATCTTCAGCCGCTGGATGGTGCCGGCGAAGAGCAGGCTCAGCAGCAGCACGCCCACGCCGATGGCGACCACCAGCCACATGCCCGAGATCCCGAACTTGTAGCCGAGCCCCACCCCGCCCACCGTGGAGGCACCCCCCAGCACGACGGCGGCCATGGTGCCTGTGTAAAGGAAGGGGCCCAGGCGGCGGCCGGCCACGAGGTAGTCGCTGTTGTTTTTGGTGCGCGACTTTCCCCACCAGCCAAAGGCCAGCATGGCCACCAGGTAGATGACGACTATGGCAACGTTCAAGCTCATGTGGTGCTCCAGTGTGCGATGACGGGGCTTTCCGGGCGAAAATAAAGAAATTGCCTTACAGGCAACATTCGTTGTCCATTAGGCTAAACTGTGATTGACGTAACAGTCAATATGAAAATGACCGGCCAGCCCGGATAGAGTCACGGTGGGGGCGCACCGCCCGGACATCCAAGGAGTGAAGATGAAGGCACTGCCCGTTGAACCAAGTCTGGCGCCGGTCGCCATCGGGTCCCGGATCCGTGCCGCCCGCCAGTCCCAGCGGCTCACCATTGAGCATGTGGCCGACGCCACGGGACTGACCAAGGGATTCCTCAGCCGGGTGGAGCGCGACCTGACCTCTCCCAGCGTGGCGTCCCTGGTGACCCTGTGCCAGGTGTTGTCGATCTCCATCGGCGAGCTGTTTGCCGTCCCGTAGACGCACCTGACCCGGCGCGGCGAGGGCCCGCGGATCTCGCTTGGCGGCGAGGGCATTGTGGAGCGGCTGCTCACCGCCCGCTCGGAGCGGCGCCTGCAAATCCTCGGCGCCACCATCGCGCCACACGGCCGCGGCGAATCGGAGCTGTACGCCGTGGACTGCGACGTGGACGTGCTGCACATCATCAGCGGCGAATTGACCTTGATCATGACCCAGGAATCCTACGAGCTGAAGGCAGGGGACACGCTCTCCTTCCCCGGGCGCGAGCCGCATTCCTGGGAAAACCGCTCCGCGGAGCCGGTGGAGGCGCTGTTCATCCTGGTGCCGGCCGCATCCGGTTCGGGCTAGCAGCCCCTGTGCGGCACGGCAGCCCCCGTGCGTCGTCCGGCGGATACCTAAGCTGCCACCGGGCCCCTCACGGCAAACTCAAAGCCTGGGCGTGGATTGTTGAAGCAACAACCACCGGCAGCAGGACTTTGAGAGCGGGGAACCGTCATGGCACCAACAGCGGACGGCAGGAAGATCGCCAAGACAGTCACCTCCGTGGTGGCCATGGGCGCGCTGGGGGCGGCAGGGCTGGGCGGCGTCGCGATGTACGGCACCATTGCGGCGGCCAGTGCAAACAAGGCTGCCACCAGCCAAACCACGCCTGACACGTTCTCGGGCTCCTCGGCGGACTCCGGCCCGCAGTCCGGCTGGCAGCTGGGTTCCTCCCCGGGATCCGGCACGCAGCTGCTGCCCGGCAACGGCGGGTCGAGCCACGCGCAGTCGGCGGGGTCCTGACATGGCCGCGAGGCACGCCGCCGGCCAGCGGTCCTGGCAGGTGTGGGGGCTGGCGGCCTCGGTGGTCGTCACGGAGCCCGGGCAGGCGGACGCCGCGGCGGCCCTGGTGCGCCACGTGCTCGACGCCGTCGACCTCGCCTGCAGCCGCTTCCGCGCCGACTCGGAACTGGCCGTGCTGCGCCGGGACCTGGTGCACGGCGCGACCGTCTCGCCGCTGCTGGCCACCCTCATGGAATCCGCGCTGGCCGCCGCCCGCTGGACCGCAGGCGCCGTTGACCCCACCCTGGGCGCGGATCTCATCAGCCTGGGCTACGACGCCGACTTCGCCGCGCTGCCACCGTACCCCAGGCACGACGCCGGCCCGGGGGCAGGGCGCCTGGCCGCCGGCTCCCCCCGGCCCCGCGCGCCCCGGGTCCCCGGCTGGCAGCGCATCAGCCTGGACGGAAGGCGGCTGGTGGTGCCGGCCGATGTCACGGTGGACCTGGGGGCCAGCGCCAAGGCCGTGGCGGCGGACATGGCCGCGGCGCGCACCGCCGTCGAACTTGGCTGCGGCGTGCTGGTGAACCTGGGCGGGGACATCGCCACGGCGGGCCCGGCCCCGGACGGCTCCACCCCTGACTGCCCGGCCGGGCACTGGCAGGTCCTGGTCCAGGACCTGCCGGACGACCCCGCCCAACAGGTTTCGCTGCCGGCGGGCCACGCACTCGCCACCTCCAGCACGTCCAAGCGGCGCTGGGAACAGGCCGGCGCGCTGCGCCACCACATCCTGGACCCGCGGTTTGGCCTGCCGGCCGAGGACGTCTGGCGCAGTGCCAGTGTTGCCGCCCCCAGTGCGCTGGAGGCGAACGCCTACAGCACGGCCGCCATTGTCAAGGGCCATGCCGCCGTTCCCTGGCTGAGGGAAGCCGCTGTCAGTGCCCGCCTGGTGGACCAGCGCCGCCGGGTCGTCACGACGTCGGGCTGGCCCGCCGCCGAACCCGTGGGGGTGGGCTTCCATGGATGACGCGCTGTGGGCCTTTGCCCGGGTCAGCGGACTGGTGGACATGGTGTTGCTGACCGGGTCCGTGCTGCTCGGCATCCTCACCCGGTCCGGGCGGCCCCTGCCGGCCCTTCCCCGGGTATCCCTGATGCTGCTGCACCGCAACATCTCCCTTTTGGCCGTGGTGTTCCTGGTGTTCCACGTGGCGCCGCTGCTGCTCGATGCCTATGCACGGGTGAACCTGGTGGACGTTGTGGTGCCGTTCCTGGGCAGCTACAAGGCGTTCTGGCAGGGGCTGGGCACGGTGGCCCTGGACCTGATGGCGGCAGTGGTGGCCACCGGCCTGCTGCGGCACCGGCTGGGTCGGCGGACGTTTAGGGCCGTGCACTGGCTCAGCTACGCGATGTGGCCGCTGGCGCTGGCGCACTCCGTGGGGAACGGCACGGACGCGACCAGCGCGCCCGCCGTGGCTGCCGCCGTCGTGCTTTGCGTGGCGGTGCTGGCAGCGGCCGCGTGGCGGGTCTCCGCCGGCTTCCTCGAGACGGCGGACGCGCGGCGTGGCGGCGCCCGCAGGGACTGGGGCCGGCCGTGAGCGCGGCCATTGCCACGGAGCCCCTGGCGGGCGCCACGTCCGGCCGGCCGGCCGGATCGCGGCTCTTTGCGGCCGGGGCCGCTGCCGGGCATGCAGCCCACCTGGCGGCCTATGGGCCGGTGCCGCGGCACGGCCGGGACTGGTCGCTGGCGCAGGAACTGGAGGCCTCGGGGCTGACGGGGCGCGGCGGCGCGGGGTTTTCGGCGTGGCGCAAGTTCGCCGCCGTGGACCGTGCCCGCCGGCCCGCCAGGTATGCGCGCCGGGCCGGCAGGTCCGTGCTGATCGCCAACGGCGCGGAGGGCGAGCCGCTCAGCTTCAAGGACGCCACACTCCTGCACAACGCCCCGCACCTGGTCATCGACGGCCTGCTCGCCGCGGCGGAGGCGCTCGGGGCCGGCAGCCTGTTCATCTACGCCGGCGCCGCACGGCTGCCGGCAGTGGCGGCCGCGCTCGCCGAACGTTCCGATGCGCGGCACATTGCCCTGCTCGAGGCCCCCGACGCCTTCGTGGCGGGGCAGTCCAGCGCCGTGGTCAGCTTCCTGGAGACGGGCAGGGCCCTGCCGCGGGACGTGGCCGGCCGGCTGGCCGACGGCGGCTTCCAGGGCCGCCCCACGCTGGTGCACAACGTTGAAACGTGGGCGCACATCGCCCTCGTGGCCCGGTACGGGGCCGGCTGGTTCCGTGCGGAAGGCACGGCGGAGGACCCGGGCACCCGCCTGGTGTCCGTCACCGGCGATGTGCCGTCCGAGGTGGTGCTCGAGGTGCCCGGCGGGTCGCGCCTGGACGGCGTGCTGGCGTCCGCCGGGGTGGCGGGCGACGCCGTCTCCGCCGTCCTGGTGGGCGGGTACCACGGGCGGTGGGTCAGGCCGTCGGGGGTGGTGCTGGGTGGGGGAGGTGTCCCCGGGGGCGGCCCGGAATCCGGCAGCGTGCGGCCGGGTGCCGGCGTCGTCCACGTCCTGGCGCGTGGCCGGTGCGGGTTGGCGGCGACGGCCCGGATGGTGGAGTACCTGGCCGGGCAGTCGGCACGGCAATGCGGTCCGTGCATGTTCGGACTGCCAGCCCTCGCCGGCGCCATGGAGCGGCTGGCCGCGGGGCGCGGCGGACCGGAACTGGTCCGCGAGGTGGGGCGGCTGTCCGGGCTGGTGGCCGGCCGCGGGGCCTGCCACCACCCGGACGGCACGGTCCAGCTGGTTGGCAGCGCCCTTGAAACGTTTGCCGACGACGTCCGCTGGCACCTGGCCGGGCAGTGCCAGGAGACGGGCGGCGCGCTGTGAGCGCCGCCGGGCCTGCGGCGCGGCTGCACATCGACTGGACCATGTGCGACGGGCGCGGGCTGTGCACGGAGCTGCTGCCGGAGGCCCTGACGCGTGACGACTGGGGCTACCCGCTCGCCGCGCCGGGTCGTGTCCGGGCCCGGGCCGATGCGTCGAACGTTCCGCTCACCGGCGCGGAACTCGGTGCGGCCGTGGACGCCGTCAAGCTCTGCCCGCTCCTTGCCCTGCGCATCACCGGGCCCTGACGCCCGACGCCGCATCACTTTCGACGGCGTTTTGCCCGACGCGCCTGATGGCCGGATGCCATGGCAATCCCGGCAGGTCCGCCCCGGGAGCGCCCATTCAGCCCACGTGGACCCAGGGGCGCTGGGTGAGGTCGGGTTCGGCCTCGCGGAGCACCTCGCGCGTGACCGGCGCGATCTCGCCCTCGCCAAAGAAGAGGAACTTGAGCAGGTTGGTGATGGGGTTGCCCTCATTCCAGCGGAAATAGATGTGCGGGATGATCCCGGTGACGTCGCGCACGTGGAGCAGGACGGCGGCGACCGTGTTGGGGACGGTGGAACCGTGGACCTCCAGGATCCTGAAGCCTTCGACCTCGATGCCGCGGATCTCCAGGGCGGTCTCGAAGTCGGAGGAGTCGTCCACGATGACCTCCAGGAACAGGGCGTCCCTGGGGTCGCCGATCTCGTTGACGGTGGCGGCGTGGCTGAGCTTGCGGCGGTAGGCGGCGGCGTCGCGGGTCTTGGGATCGTGGGAGATGAAGCGGATGGTGTCGTCGTCCACGGCGGCCACAAACCGCATGGCCGCCTCATCCATCCGGATGTAGGTGGCCCGCAGCTCAAAGGCCCGCCGGATCCGGGAGAGGAGACTGACGCCCACAATGCCGACAATGAACAGGGCAGCGATCTTCAGCCCGTCAGGGCGCTCGATCGAGTTGGCCACGGTGGTGTAGATGAACGCCACGGACACGATGCCGAATCCAATGGTGGCACCGCGTTGTTTCTTGCGCCGGGCCGACAGCGTGACCGCGATGGCGGCGGACGTGATCAGGACCAGCACGCCTGTGGCGTAGGCGCCGCCCTGGGCGTCGACGCTGGCGTTGAACACCAGCGTGATGACAACCGCTATCACGGAGAACACGAGCACCAGCGGCCGCACCGCCCCGGCCCACTCGGGGGCCATGCCAAAGCGGGGCAGGTACCGGGGCACCAGGTTCAGCAGGCCGGCCATGGCCGACGCCCCCGCAAACCACAGGATGGCGATGGTGCTGATGTCATAGGCCGTCCCGAAGCCCTGCCCGAGCAACTGGTGGGCCAGGTAGGCCAGTGCGCGGCCATTCGCCGAACCGCCGGGCTGGAATTCCGCGGCGGGAATGAGGATGGTGGTGGCCAGTGAGGACGTGATGAGGAAGGCGCTCATGATGACGGCCGCCGTCGTCAGCAGCTTGTGGGCACCGGCGATCCGGCCCACAGGGTTCTGCTCGGTGTCGCCCGGGCGGCCCTTGATCTGCGGCATGACGGCCACGCCCGTCTCAAAGCCGGACAGGCCAAGGGCCAGGCGCGGAAAGACCAGCAGGGCAATGGCAATGATCATGATGGGGTTGCCGTGTTGGGTGGTCAGGGCCGTCCACCAGTCGGTGGTGAGGACGGGGCTGGCCAGGGCCTTGACGAGGGCGACGGCGACGACCACCAGGTTGAGCGCCAGGAAAATCACGACCAGGACGACCGCGATGCCGATGGCTTCCTTGAAGCCGCGCAGGAACACGGCGGCCAGCGCGGCCACGAGCACCAGGGTGATGATGACGTTCTGCCCGTGGAGGAAGCTGGGGGCAAACGGGTTTTCAATAAGGTGCGCGGAGGCGTCCGCGGCGGACAGCGTGATGGTGATCATGAAGTCCGTGGCGGCGAAGCCCAGCAGGGCCAGCACAAACAGTTTGCCCCACCACCGGGGGAGCAGGCGCTCGAGCATTGAGATGGAGCCGGCACCGTGTGGGCTTTCGCGGGCCACCCTCTTGTAGACGGGCAGGGCGCCGAAGAGGGTGACGGCCACCAGGACGATCGTGGCCAGCGGGGCGAGGACGCCGGCCGCCAGGGCGGCGATGGCGGGCTGGTAGCCAAGGGTGGAAAAGTAGTCCAGGCCGGTCAGGCACATGACGCGCCACCAGCTGTGGGGGGCGTGCTCGGCGTCGGGCTTGCCGTGCGGGCCCTGGCGCTTGCCCGAGCTTTCCGGCAGGCCCTCCATGAGCCAGTCGCGGAACGCCTTGCGGCGCGTGGGCCGCACGGGTGTCCCCGGGTCCGCGGGGGGATGGGAGAGGGAAGTCACGGGAGGATCCTTTCGCCCATGGACGCGCAAGAGTTGGAACCGCCCAGTGGCGGCCCAGTGAGACTAGCACCGCAATCCGGCGTGGAACCCGCTCTTGACGAAATCTTGACGTCCGTGTTTCCTGCGTGGGCGGCCGCCGCGGGAGCCGGAATGGCTGCATCGGCGGAACTGCCGCAAAATTCCCTTTTAGAAAACTTTTGATTCACATTAGACAACTCCGGCTGTAGCATGGAGACACAGACCGCATGTGACGCAGGTCTACTGCTTCAAGAAACGAGGGACGTCCATGAAAGAGATCCGCATCGAGGCCAACGGCAACCTTGGCCCCATCGATTCCTCCCAGATCCCGCGCTACGCGGGCGCTGCCACCTATGCGCGCCTGCCGCGCCTGGACCAGGTCGCCAAGGCGGACGTGGCCGTCGTCGGCGTCCCCTTTGACAGCGGCGTCTCCTACCGCCCGGGTGCCCGCTTCGGTGCCAACCACGTCCGCGAGGCCAGCAGGCTGCTGCGCCCGTACAACCCGGCCTGGGACGTTTCGCCGTTTGAAAACTGCCAGGTGGCGGACGCCGGCGACATGGCCGTCAATCCGTTCAACATTGGCGAGGCCATCGAGACCATCCAGCAGAACGCGCTGGATCTGACTGCCGGCGGCTCCAAGCTGCTGACCCTCGGCGGGGACCACACCATCGCGCTGCCCCTCCTGCGCGCCGCCGCCGAGCGGGCCGGCGCGCCCGTGGCCATGCTGCACTTCGACGCGCACCTGGACACCTGGGACAGCTACTTCGGCGCAGCCTACACCCACGGCACCCCCTTTCGGCGTGCCGTCGAGGAGGGGCTGCTGGACACCGAGGCCATCTCCCACGTAGGCACCCGCGGCCCGCTCTACGGCAAGAAGGACCTCGACGACGACCACCGCTTCGGCTTCGGCATCGTCACCTCCGCCGACGTCTACCACCAGGGCGTGCTTGAAACCGTGGCCAAAATCCGCGACCGCATCGGCACGCGCCCCCTCTACATCTCCGTCGACATCGACGTCCTGGACCCCGCGCACGCCCCCGGCACCGGCACGCCCGAGGCGGGAGGCATCACGAGCCGCGAGCTCCTGGAAATCATCCGCGGCTTCCGCGGCATGAACCTCATCGGCGCCGACATCGTGGAAGTCTCCCCGGCCTACGACCACGCCGAAATCACCGGCGTCGCCGCCAGCCACGTGGGCTTTGAGCTCATCACCCTCATGGCCGACAACGTTCGTGAAGGCGACCGCTTCGGCGCCGCGAACGGCTATGCCGCCCAGGCCCTTGACGCCGAGGCACGACGCCGGCCGGCCGGCTTCGCGCCGACCCCGCCGGTCGAGCAGGGGGAGCGGTCGGGGAGCGAGACCGCGGGGGCCGCCAAGTGAGCAGTCTCCAAAGCCCTGTGGTCGAGCCTGTCGAGACCTTCGTCCAGCGCAACGGCGGGGACCTCGTCGTCGAAACCCTGGCCGCCCTGGGCGCCAAGACCGTGTTTGGCATCCCGGGCCAGCACGCGCTGGGCCTCTTCGATGCGCTCAGCCGCTCGCCCCTGCACTTTGTCTCCTCCCGCGTGGAGAACAACTCCGCCTTCGCGGCGGACGGCTATTCGCGCGCCACGGGCGAGGTCGGTGTGCTGTTTCTGTCCACGGGCCCCGGCGCGCTGACCGCGCTGGCCGGCCTGCAGGAGGCATACGCGACGGGCGTGCCCATGATCGTGGTGGCCAGCCAGATCCCGCTCGAGGGCCTGGGTGCCCGGCGCAAGGGCATGCTGCACCAGCTCGATGACCAAAAGGCGTCGGCCGCGAACGTCACGAAGAGCCAGCGGCTCATCCAACACGCCTCCGGCATCCCCTCCGCCATCCAGGACGCCTGGACCGAGGCCGTGTCCTCCCCGCAGGGCCCGGTGTGGATCGAGGTGCCGCAGAACGTGCTGCTGGACCCGATCTTTGTGCCGGCCGTCGAGGACGCGCTGGCCGAGCCCTTCGACAACCCGCCCCGCGTGGAGCTGGTCCGGGAGGCCGTGAAGTGGCTGACCGCGTCCAAGCGGCCCGCCATTGTGGCCGGCGGCGGGGTGCGCCGGGGCAGGGCCGCCGCGCAGCTGCTGTCCATCGCCGAAAAACTCAACGCCCCCGTGGTGTGCACGCCCGGCGGCAACGGCGCGTTCCCGTGGACGCATGAGCTGTCGCTGCAGTCGTGGGTCGAGGACCGGCACGTGACCGAGCTCCTGGAGGACGCCGACGTCCTGGTGGTCATCGGCTCGTCCCTGGGCGAGGTGTCCAGCAACTACTTCACCATGGAGCCGCGCGGACGCATCATCCAGATCGACGCCGAGCCGCGCGTCCTGGAGTCCAACCGGCCCGCGCTGGGCATCCGGGCCGACGCCGGCCAGGCACTGACCGCCCTCGACGACGCCCTTGACGCGTCGCTGAGTGCCGACGCCGACTGGCACGGCGCCAGGCCGCAGACTGTCGTCAAGGAAACGCTCGCCAAGGTGCAGGCCCGGCTCGACGGGCAGGACCTGGCCCTGGAGCGGAAGTTCATGGCGGACATCCGCGAGGCCGTCCCGGCCGACATGCAGACGTTCTGGGACATGACCATTTCGGCGTACTGGGGCTGGAGCTGCTGGGATGCCCGCGACGGTGAATTCCACTCCGCCCAGGGCGCCGGCGGCCTCGGCTACGGCTTCCCGGCCGCCATCGGCGGCTCGCTCGGCCTGCAGAGCCAGGGCAGGCCGGCCCGCGTGCTGGCCGTGGCCGGCGACGGTTCCGCCATGTACTCCATCGCCGAGCTCGCCACCGCCAGGCAGCACAACGCGCCGGTCACGTGGCTGATCGTGGACGACGGCGGCTACGGCATCCTGCGCGAGTACATGGTGGGCGCCTTCGGCAAGGCCACGCACACGGAGCTGGCCCGCCCGGACTTCGTGAAGCTCGCGGAAGCCTTCGGCGTCCCGGCCCGGCGCGTGAAGCCCGAGGATGTCGGGGACGCGCTCAGGGAAGGCTTCGCCGCGGACGGGCCGAACGTCGTCGTGGTTGACGTGCTGCTGAAGATGTTCGGGCCCACCCACCTGGACGTCTAGCCCTGACGGCGTCGGCCCGCCTGGCATTTTGCCTTGGGCCGGTGCTTTCCACGGCGTGCCGCGGTATGATGTCAGACAAGCGTCAGACATAGGAGATCATGATGGCCACCATCACAGTCCGCGAACTTGCACGGCACGCCAAGGAAGTTTTCGATGAGCTGGAGACGAGCGGAAACCCGCTGGTCATCACCAGGAACGGACTGCCGGTCGCGGCGCTCGTGTCGATCGACCAGCAGGAGGCCGAAGCCTATCTGATTGCCTCCGCACCGGAACTCACCGGGAATCGGAAGAATGCGGAGGCGGCCATCCTGGAAGGTCGAACCATTCCGCTCGCAGAGGCACTGCTCGAGTTTGAGAATGAACCGGAGGAGAACACTGCCCGGGAGCCGGAGTTGGTCGACGCCGCGGACGAACGCCAGGCAGTGGAACCGGGTTGGGCCCTGGAATGGACCGAGCTGGCACCGCTCATTGGCTCGAGTTTGGTGGGTGAGGTGGAAAGGGAGGCTGTCCAATTCACCGAGGAGGTCACGAGGAAAGCCCTTCAGGCCGTGGGGGCGGCTGACGGCCCTGATTCCGGCGAGCAGGAAAAGCGGCAGGAGGAGCTCCAACAACTGAATGAGCGCCTGTTCGGGCTGAAATTTCGGGACGAGATACTTCGCGTCACGCAGGAGCGCCTGTCGGCCATCAGCGGCGGGGACCTGAAAGGCGTGGATGCCGGCTCGGACAGGCTGGTGGGGCGCCACCAAACCGACGCCGCATTCAAGGTGGTCGCGGTGAGCGTCGGAAAGCTGAATAGGACATTGATCGCCCACAGCGCGAAGCAGGATGACCCGTTTGTTGCCTACCAGTTGCTTGAATCCGGGCTGCAGGGCGGGATCGCGTCCTTGGGGTAAGGGGACGCGGCGTTAGTGCGAGGGGTCAAGGTGCCGCGCCATGTAGGCCTCATCCTCGCGCTGTTGAGCCGAAAGGTTGACGATGCCTATGTAGACAACAGTGACCACGGCGGTCGCCGCGCCAGCCAGTGTTGC
>Ga0134128_10008649_pt1 | contig 12257 bp, 11 predicted proteins | sample KB31754_FD_96462 | JGI IMG/M metagenome (GOLD analysis project Ga0134128, IMG submission 96462) | Terrestrial soil microbial communities with excess Nitrogen fertilizer from Kellogg Biological Station, Michigan, USA - KB3-175-4 | ecosystem: Environmental > Terrestrial > Soil > Unclassified ...
GGACGCACAGCTCCATTGGGGATGTGACACCCCAGGAGTTCATCAACACCTATCAGGACGGGGCTCGCGTGGCACAGAAGTCAACTTCGTTGGCGGTGGTGTAACAAATGGGGGAAGGTCAGCAGCACTTTATAAGAAGCGTGGATTTAGGTCCGTTAAATTGACATCTGCAAGTGGGGATGGAGGTGTGGACGTGGTTGCTAAAAATAATAACCAGGGCGAGCTTGTCCAAGTGAAGCATTGTGCATCAGACACAGGGATTCTGGGCTGGGATGCGGTCAAGGAGATAGTCGCCGGTGAAAGGCTGTATGCATTTCAGTTCCCCGGTGTGCACTTTAGAAAAATTGCCCTCACTAATAGAGAGTTCAACTCGAACGCCTATACTCAAGCTAGGATTCTGGACGTTGAATTGATCAGCCGAAACAAGCTAGAAAACTGGCTTCAAGATCATCGGGTTACGATGTCAGAAATTGAAAGTTTTCTCATCTCATCCGAGCAGATAATGGTTTAGAAAGCATTGATATTCATCTCACCGTCTAAGACGACGCCGTGCCGATAGCACGGTGAAGTATCCCGCATAACTCTTTTCGCTTCCACGGTTTGCTCAAGCGAGCATACGGACGTAGAGGCCTCAGGTCCCTATTCGAAGCTGTTAAGACGATCACGGGGAGTGAGGAATGAGAAACTTGTAGTTTCTCCAAAATCGAGCAGCCATCTCCGTCCGGTAGTTCGAGATCGAGGAGGATTGCATTGTAAACATTCTGCTCGATGGATGAGAAAGCCTGGCGACAGGTCTGTACGCAGTCCACATGGAACCCTTCAAATTCGAGCAAGTCTTGCAACGCCATTGTGATATCAGAGTCATCCTCGACAACCAATAGGGAACGGGCTGTTTTCAGTTTGACCCTAGCGTTCGTATTTACCGCGATCATCTATCCAGTAGGAGAGCAACATTCATTCCTTTTCTATCCATCAATAGACGAATGTTGAAGTGATTGATTATTTGACGAATATTATGGAAATAAGCGATTGCACGGGATACGGGACTGTATCGATCTGATACAGCGGACTATCTCAGTTGAGACGGCGGAACCGTCTTGAGGCCTGTCCTGATACGCGCCGCAGGACTATTGATGCAGGTGTTTCATGGCGGCTGCGCAAAGAATGATAAAGAACCCCATCCAAAGGGCGGCGCGCTGAAAGGGAATGGCTTCATAGGATTCTCCCTCATCGGTCTCGTCGTCTGACTTGAAAATGACCGTGTAGAGAAACAGCGTCAGGAGACCCAGTACGAGAAGCAGCTTGATCATGAAGACCATGAGATATTTGGAGTGATGCGCAACGCTGGTGCCTGTCTGTGAGACAAGGACTTGGTTGACATAGTGGAGGTTCACGCCTCCAGTAAACAGCAGGACGAGTAATAGAATGCCGGCTACCTTTTTGTAGTACTGATAAAAAATGTCCGTGATGGGTTTGATCTGATCCCTTGGAACGGCTTTTTGCAGCCCGGGTGTCACGGCCATGACGAGAAATGCCAAGCCGCCGATCCAAATGATTGCCGAAAGCAAATGAAACCAGTGGTTGATGATCGGAATGAGGATATTGAGATCGGTCGTAATGCTCTGAAGAGTGTCCATGGTCAGAAGTGTGAAAAGTGAAAGATGAAAAGTGAAAGGTTAGAACTTGAAAACCGGTGTGTCATTGCCGAATCTCTTCTTGCGCAGCTCCTCCATCAATTCGACGGTGATGAGCTGCACATCGTTTTCTCGGGCATGTTTCTCCACGCCTTTTTTGACCATGGCACGTAAGAAGTAGGGGATACGGCTCAATCTGAGTGCAGACGCTTCGTCCCATGTGACATCGGTTTCTTCTAAGACGTTGAACGCCACTTTGATTTTCTCGCCGCCCTTCGGGGTGTAGAGGCACCACTGATCTTCGTCCAGCCAGTCGCCATGGTCGACATAGGGACGGGCGCGGCAGCCGCCGCAGATGTCGCTATATTCACAGTCGCCACACTTCCCCTTGAGCTGAGGATAGCGGAATGAATTGAAGACATCCGATCGTTCCCAGAGATCGACGAAGCTCTGTTGGCGAAGATTCCCTGCCGATAGCGGCATATAGGGACAAGGGGTCAACTCGCCGTTCGGCGTCACCCGGGCGTAGTTGGTGCCTGCGAGGCACCCTCCCCCCATGTATCCAGTGGCTTTGGTGATCGGGGAATTGGGATCCTTTTCATAAGCCAACCGTTTGAAGTGCGGAGCGCAGCGGGCTCTGACCAGCATGCCTTTGTAATTATCCTGGCATTCAATGAGGTATCCAAGCACCTCTTCATACTGAGCGGGGGTGATATCCGTCAGCTCTTCGCCTCGTCCCGTACAAACCATAAAGAACACATTCAATACGCGGGCGCCGAGTCGGTGTGCCCAGTCGATAACCTCAGGCAGTTCCGTATAGTTCATCGGCTGAGCACTGAAATGCACTTGGAATTGGAGGCCATTCCGCTTGCTGGCTTCAATGCCGGCGACCGCCGCTTCCCAGGCCCCCGGCACGCCGCGAAAGGCGTCGTGCTTGGCGGCCTGCAACGAATCAATACTGATGCCCACGCCCATCACACCGATCTCGACAAGCGTTTTGGCCATCCGGTCGTCGATCAGCATGCCGTTCGTGCCGAAGACCACCATAAAGCCCAGTTTGACGGCGTAGCGAGCAATGTCGAGAATGTCAGGTCGCACGAGTGGTTCGCCGCCCGTGACGACAAGGAGACAGCCCTTATTCACCTCCGCGATCTGCTCGATGAGCCGGTAACATTCTTCGGTATTCAGCTCATCGTCCCCACCGGCTGCTTTGGTCGTCGCATCGAGATAACAGTGATTGCATTTGAGGTTGCAACGCTTCGTCAGGTTCAGCGCAACGAGGTAGGGCTTGAAGTCATCAACTGTCCGACCGTCGAACGTCCCGTCCCCTTTTGGAGTGGGGGTGAGGAACTGGGAAATTTGTTGCTGCAAAGAGCCTAGAGTGCCCGAAGGGCTATTGAAGATAGGAAGAGATTTACCCATAAGTGAGTCCTGAGTGCTGAGAGTTGAATGCTGAGTCAGAAGGCACTCGCCCGTGTCTCCATGCTCAGCAATCAGAACTATGTACTGGTTTTCCTGGTGAGGTCGGCGATCATGTCCTTGAGATTGCCGGTCTTCATCGCTTCCGCCATGTACCCCTTCGCCTGTTCGATGCCTTCATTCGCGACTTCGAGCGTGATCACGGTCGCTCCGATTTTCTCGGCATGTTTGAGGATGAGCGATTTGGTGCAATCGCGCATGAAGCCTTCCGGAGCCCGATCCAGCCTGGCTTGTGCTTCCTCAGTCCAGGTATAGGGTGACGTGGCTTCGACGTGACTGTTCGAACCGTTCCCATTCTCCGCTGCAAGCGTGGTTTCCGCTATCGGCGACGTGCCGGTGCCCTTGTTGGAAAAAATGGGGGTATAGTCCTCGTCCGCGGCTTCCTTGATCATCGGCGCCGCGTATTCGAGCGTGATGGTCGTCATTCCCAACTTACGCGCGCTCTTTTCAATCCTGGCCTTCGCTCGCCTGCGCTGAAAGCCGGCCGGCACGGCCCGGATCGCTTCTTTCGCATCCTTGGTCCACTGCATCGGCACGTCGTCATAGGCCACATCCGTTTCCAGCTCGCCTTCAGACGTCGCGGCCACTTCAAAAACCTTTTTGTCGACCTGTTTAAATTTGGTCCCGTCCACACCGCATACCGGACATTTGACAGGGGTATCCCCCTTCCCGATGTAGCCACACCCATCACAGACGAAATAGGTCTGACCCATACGGTCCAGGTACGCCTTCGTGGACGCATTGATCTCTTTCGGCTTCTCTTCAACGATCTGGGTCATGATTCCGCTCAGCGTCGGACCCATGAGATCTTTCGTCACGGCCTCGTCAGCCTGCATCCTGTCGCGGTCGATACCCGCCGCGTCCAGATTCCCACCAAGCGCCCGCATGGCATCCATGGCGCCTTTAGGCAAAATATGTCCTACCGCCGCATCCACGACGGTGTTACTGATGATCGTATGGCCTTTTTCGATGGCATATCGATGAATGGCGGTCTTCGCCACGCCTCGGGCAAAGACCGGGATTTTTTCCATCCGTCGCAAAGATTCTTCCGTCCATGCGATCGTGTACTCGGCCTGCGTATCGATCGGAGGTACGTATTTGCGGTTGGAGACCAAGACGTTACATGGGGCGCTCCTGAGCAGGTTTTCGGTGTTGCTGCCGACATCCATGTCGTCGTCGCTGTGAACGCCGATGCGTCCGACGATCAGCAAAGCCGGGACATCCTTGCGGACATATTGAATGATTTTTTCGAAGGCTTTGCCGTCGAGCAAGGTTGTTTTCACATCGGTTTGTTCGGCTTGGGCGATTTCTCGGGAGATGTCGAGATGAGATTGATAGATCTTGGCCAAGCCGCTATCGATGATTTCCTCGTGCAGCTTTTCTTGCTCCTTGAAACGGAACACTTTGCCGGCTTCTTCGTTGAGGACACTGGAGATGCTGTGGAAGGCGGCATAATGGAAATAGGGATCAAAGGCCGAAATCGCCTCCACCGGCATGTTGAATGCCTTGCCGAGCGCCAAGCCGGTCATCAGTCCTCCGAAGGAGTAGGGGCTGCCGTCGACGGCGACGACGATCTTCCCGCCGGTTATCGGCTGAACGTTCTTAATGATCAGCATGTCGGAATTGCGGATTCGGCGGACGACGCGCTCGGTATTGCTGCCGATGACGCTGTCTTTGACCGCTCCTACCCCGAGCCCTCCCATGATGACGAGATCGTATCCGTTGGTATTGATATCCTCGGCCAGCACCTTCCAGTTCCGCCCCTCGAGCGACCGTCGTTCGACTGGAAGATTGGCTTCGTTACATTTCTTATCGACGTAGTCGAGGTAAGAATCGGTGATGATTTGGAGACCGCGAGTGATCAGGGAGTCATGGATCTGGCGTTGCCGGTCGAGCTCCTTTTCATCATGGTATTCCTCCGGCAATCCGGCTTCCATCTGCTTGAAGCGCTTGTCATGCATTTTTGCTGCATAGACATGGCTTCCCACAATTTTCGAGCCGAAGATCTTGGCCAGCTGGACGCCGACATCCACCGCAGTATTGGAATGGTCGGAGTTATCGACCGGAATATAGATAGTCTTATACATTGGGGCGCCTCCTTAAGGCGCGAGTTAGGTTAGTTAGATAGAGGAAGAGGACTGTAAATTATCTGAAAAACCAAATGGTTGAAGTACTGTCCCACCCTCAAAAGAAAATAAATGATAGCACCGGCCCAAACCGGAATGCAAGGCGTTGCGGAAGCGGAAGATCGAAAGATATGGATTCAATACGGTGATTCAGATGCATTCGAAGAGAAATTACCCGGCTGAAGCTCTTGGCTCAGGTGTCTGTGTCTGTGAAGGGGATGGAACCGGCCGACGCGAGCGAAGGATTTCCTCAAGTGAGAGGAGCGCATCCCGCCCCGAATTGCCCTCAATACCCCGGCTGAGGTTTTGGTCGGCATAAGTGGAGGATTCAGAAGTTTGAGACAGAGATCCGGTCCATCGACGAGGATCACGGCTCCCTTGCTTCCGTTCCCAGGCCCGGAGACAGGCCTTCGCGATGATCTTGTTGAGGGGGGCAGGATTATAGAGCAACTTTCGGATACTCGTCGGGGTCAGCATCAAGGGATTGTAGCCGGCCGAGAGGTATCCCTCCTCCAACAGCCGCTGTTCCAAATCGGTGTTGGGCTGGATACCGAGGAAGAACATCAAGGGAAATACACGCCCTTCCCCGATTATTGAGGCCACCCTCTTGTAGGACTCAACGCTCTGCAGGAGACTCTCTTCCGTTTCTTTGGGACTGTTAAGCGAATAATTCAGGATCACCTTGCCCTTGAACCCGGCTTCCGCCAAATAACGACAGCCGTCATACAACCGTTCCAACTTGAATCCCATATGGAGATTATTCAGAACCTCTTGCGAGCCTGAGGTAATGGCTACTTCCAGATCGCCCACGCCCGATCGGACCATCAGTTTCGCGAGTTCCGGGGTAATCAGCGAAGTTCTGATGTAACCGGACCATTCGATCTCAAGTTTCTCGGCAACGATCCGCTCGAGGATCTCCGTGCATTGGGGATAGGCTTCCTTTCCCGTGATGAATTGGGCGTCGGTAAACCAGAATCGACGGGCGCCCCACTGATGGTAATGTTGGGAGATGTCCTTGACGACCATGTCAGGGGGCCGGTAGCGGACTCGCTTGCCTTCAATATACGGATAGAGACAGAAGGCGCAGTCGTAGGGGCAGCCTCGTTTTGACTGCACCCCGATTGATTCACCGACATATTCGCCGTACTGAGGAAAGATCGAAGTGAGGTAGGGCAAATCGACGGTCAGCGCGTCGAGCAGCGCCGGCGAACCCTGTCGGCCTTTCCGAACCTGGTTTCCTTCTTTGACAATGTACCGTTCATCCTCAATTGATCGGCCTTCGATGACCTTCAGTATGGCGTCCTCCCCTTCACCGAGGATGCCGATGGTTCCTTCCGGGAGCCTTTCGATCAATTGATCGGCGAAGGCCGTAAAAGCTCCCCCTCCGATCATGATCTGGGCTTTGGGGAACTCTTTGCGGATCAGCGCAGGGTACGACAGGATCGTATAGATGTGATTGTAGTAGCGGTAGAGCTGCTTGACACCCTCGACTGATGCCGCGAGGCGCTTGAGGGGGTTACCGGCAAAGTAAAAATTGAAGGCATGCTCCAGCGACGTGTCGCCTTCATGGGGCGAAAAGATCTGAATATCGCGCCAAGAAAAGCAGACCAGGTCCGGTTTGAACTCCGTGGCTGCGTCGCGGATGGCCTGGCTTCGCTGTGGGACGGGAAACAGCGACAGATCGAGAATGCGCTGGCGTACGTCCGGTTTTCGTCGATGAATAAAGTCCGCCAAGTAGGTGATCCCGATGGGATAGACCTGCTTACAGGGGAGAAAAATATAGAGAATGGAATTCATAGTCTGAACTGATGGCTAATAGCGAATGGCATATAGTAGAAAAAGGATCCGTCTCTCCAAGCTTGCGCTATAGGCCATGAGCTAGAAGCTCTTCATTTGGTCGCGACATGGATTGCGACAATGCCGCCGCTGAGGTTCTTGTACGACACCTGACGAAATCCGGCATCGCGTAGGATCTGGCACAACCGCTCTTGGTCGGGAAACGTCCGGATTGATGCCGGAAGGTACTCATAGACGCCGGTGCGGTCGCGGGCGACCATGGTGCCGATCCAGGGCAGTAGTTTGAATGAATACCAATCGTAGAGCGTTCGTAACCAACCGAATATCGGACGCGAAAACTCCAGGCATACGAAGCGGCCGCCGGGTTTCATCACGCGACGAATCTCCCGCGCGGCTCCCGGCAAATCTCCGACGTTCCGCATGCAGAAACCGGTTGTGACGGCATCGAAGGTGTTGTCTCCAAATCCCAGTTGTTCCGCGCTTGCCTGCAGGCAGGTGATCTTGTCGGTGAGGCCCTTACCCCCGATCTTCTTGAAGCCCTCGGCCAGCATCGCATGATTCAGGTCTGATGCGATCACGCGCCCCTGGGGTCCCATTCGAGACTCGACAAGGAGCGCAAGATCGCCTGTGCCGGATCCGACATCGAGCGCCGTCCCCCGTCCGACTGGAGTAATGAAGGAAGCGGTAATTTTTTTCCAATGGTAATGCAGACCGAAACTCAACAGCGTGTTGTTCAGGTCATAGACACGCGCAATGGCGGTGAACATCCGCTGCACGGCATCTTCGCGGGCCTGACCGGACCAAGTCGAGACGACCTTGGCGGGGGCCTGGGAGTCTTGGGTCAATGGAGAATGGTCGGTTTTCACCATGTGACGGTCGTAGCACCCCGTTCAAGGCGGTGTCAAGCTGTCCCCTTTGCGCGATGGGTGAAATGCGCGGCATTTCCGTTGCCCCACCAGGGTGGATTCGTTAGACTTCGACGCCGAAATGACCAAACTGACCCTCAATCAACTCTCCAGCCTGCTGCTCCGTGCCTGCGACGACTTGCGCGGGAACATGGATCTGTCCGAATACAAGGAATACATCTTCGGCATGCTCTTCCTCAAACGGATGAGCGATCTGTTCGATCAGGAGCGCGAGCAGTTGGCCAAGAGCCTCAAGTCGAGAGAGATGTCTGAGAGACAAATTGCGGCACAACTCATCAATCCGGACAAATACACCTTCTTTGTCCCGGAGATCGCTCATTGGTCGAAGATTCGCCATCTCAAGACCAATGTCGGCACGGGACTGAATAAGGCGCTTGAAGCGCTGGAAGACGCCAATATCGAACCGCTTCAGGACGTGCTCAAACACATCAATTTCAACCGCAAGATCGGGCAGCGGACGCTGGACGACGACACACTTGCAAACTTCGTCCAGAACTTCGAGAAGATTCCTCTGCGCGATGAGAACTTCGAGTTTCCCGACCTGCTCGGCGCCGCCTATGAGTATCTGATCAAGTTTTTCGCCGACTCGGCGGGAAAGAAAGCGGGCGAGTTCTATACGCCAGCCGTGTGGTGCGGACTCTCGTGGAGATCGTTGATCCCAAGCCCGGCATGAGTGTGTACGACCCGACCTGCGGCTCCGGCGGGATGCTTATTCAAACGCGTGACTACATCCGGGAATGCGGCGGCGATCCGAGGGATCTCTCGCTCTCCGGGCAGGAAAGCATCGGGACCACCTGGTCCATCTGCAAGATGAACATGCTCCTCCACGGCATTGCGCATGCCGATATCCGACAGGAAGACACGATCCGTCGTCCTCAACACAAGGACGAGAACAACGAACTGAAGCGCTACGACCGCGTCCTGGCCAATCCGCCCTTCAGCCAGAACTACATCAAGAAGGATATCGAGTACCGGGGACGCTTTGCCGTCTGGATGCCGGAGAAAGGCAAGAAAGCCGATCTCATGTTCGTCCAGCACATGCTGGCCGCGCTCAAGGCTGACGGGAAGATGGCGACCATCATGCCGCATGGTGTGCTGTTTCGGGGTGGCGAGGAACGAGAAGCACGAAACACTTCATCGAGCGTGGCTGGCTTGAAGCCGTCATCGGGCTCCCCGCTGGGCTGTTCTACGGCACCGGCATTCCTGCCTGCGTGCTGGTGATGAACAAGCAGGGTGCAAAAGACCGGAAGCACGTCTTCTTCATCAATGCGGATCGGGAATATCGCGAAGGGAAGGCTCAGAACTTTCTTCGTCCCGAGGACATCTCGAAGATCGTTCATGTGTATCGCGAGCGGAAGGACGTCGAAAGCTACGCCAGGCTTGTGCCGGTCAGTGAGATCGAAGCCGAAGACTTCAACTGCAACATCCGCCGCTATGTGGATAACGCGCCACCGCCGGAATCGCATGACGTCCGCGCGGACCTCCACGGCGGCGTGCCGGTCGTGGAGATCGATGCGCTCGAACGATTTTGGCAAAACTACCCCGGCTTGCGCGAGCGGGTCTTCGTGCTGCGAGAGAAGGATACGGCGTATTCAGATTTCGCTCCGGCCGTCACCGACCGGTGCGAGATTGCGGAGTTGATCAAGACCGATCCCGGTGTTGCCAAGGCGCATGCTGGTTTTGTGGAACAATTGGAATTGTGGTGGAAGGCGCAGCTCCCTCTCATCGAGGCTCTCGCGCCGACAAACGGCCAGAAAGGCAACGTCTATGAACTGCGGCGTACGTTGCTGTCCAGCATCACACAACACTTTTCCTCTCCCGCTGGGAGAGGGGAGGGCGAGGGGACTTCGTCCATCCTGAATGAGCATCAAGTCCGTGGTGCCTTGGCCAGCTACTTCGAGTTCTTCAAGCCGGAGTTCAAATCCATCGCCTTCAGCGGGTGGGGACCGGAGTTGATTCCTGACGATGAGATTTTGCAGAGCCAGTTCCCGGAGATTCTCGCCGAGATGGAACAGAAGCGGATCAGAATGGCCGAACTCAACGTGCTCTGTGCCGCCGCAGATGAAGAAGATTACGAGGACGGCCGCTTCCTCTATTGATTGCGCTCAATAAAGAGCGATACAAAGGCTTGGGGATTGGCAGTACCTTTCTCGAAGTCAATAAGCGCGATACAGAACGTTTTGAATTGCTCGTCGGTCCAGAAATGAGCAGCGCCGCATCGCCGAAATTCTTTCAACGGTGGACGAGGCGATTGAACGGACGGAGGCGCTGATTGCGAGTATCAGCAGATCAAAGCGGGGCTGATGCATGACCTCTTCACTCGCGGCGTCACGCCTGAGGGCGAGCTTCGCCCCACTTGCGATTCCAACCGTACCCGGTTTGGGTGGATGTCTAAAGATTGGAGAATAGGTTCACTCCTTGACGTTGCGGCTCGCGCTCCAGATCTTCTTTGCCGATCCGCATGCGCCGTGGCAGCGCGGCACCAACGAGAACACCAATGGCCTGCTGCGCCAGTATCTGCCCAAGAGTACAGATCTGTCCGGTTATACCCAGCGCGAGTTGAACGCTGTCGCCCAGCGATTGAACACGCGCCCAAGGAAATGTCTCGACTTTGCCATGCCCTTGGAAGCCTACGCCCAGTTGCGCCTCCATTCACCCGCCCATTCAAAGATCCGCTTCAGCACGACTTCTACGCGGAAATGTGTCGGATCGAAGGTTGGAGCACGCGTATGCTCCAGCAGAAGATCGATGGCATGCTCTAAGAGCGGACGGTGCTATCGAAGAAGCCCGCGAAGGTGATTGCGCAGGAACTTAAAGCGCTGCGGGCTGAGGATAAGTTGACGCCCAATCTCGTGTTCAAAGATCCGTATGTGCTCGACTTTCTCGGCCTCCACGATACCTATTCGGAAAAAGATTTGGAAGCAGCACTCCTACGGGAAATCGAACAGTTCCTACTGGAGTTGGGTGCGGGCTTTGCCTTTGTCGAGCGGCAGAAGCGGGTTGTGGCGGATGGCGAGGATTTCTACATGGATCTGTTGTTTTACCATCGGCGGCTGCGTCGATTGGTATTGGTGGAGCTGAAGCTCGGCGCCTTTAAAACAGCAGACTTTGGACAGACGCAGCTCTATCTTCGGTGGCTGGATCGTTTCGAGCGCCAAGCTGGAGAAGCGCCACCGATCGGACTCATTCTGTGCGCCGATAAATCGAAAGAGCGCATTGAGTTGCTGGAATTAGAGCAGAGTGGTATCCGTGTCGCTCAGTATCTGACAGAGTTGCCGCCTAGAAAGGTGTTTCAGCAACGGTTTCATCAGGCGGTGGCTCAAGCCCGTGCAAGTTTGGAGCATCGCGGCGAAGAGCATGAAACGGAGCGGGAGAATCAATCCTCAAGAAGATGAAGCGAGAAAATCTTATCAAAGTTGAGGGCTACTCGTGGAGCTTTCTGGAGATTGTACAAAATGAAAATGAGAAGGACACGGGTTAAACAATGTTTTACACAAAGCAAGGGTACCCATACCATAATCCCTTTAATTTCCAACTGCAAGCTGTAACGTCCAAAGCTTTACGCTACTCCACCGCACTCGAACCGGCACACCCTCTGCTCTGGCCTAGGTTGAGACTCCCTTTCCTTTGCACCACGACATCAAGAAGTGATCTCATAGTAGCCCTTGAATCCTTTCGTGTGCTTATCGTTTCCTGAGGAAAGATCCTCCAGGGATAGAGCACTCGACTTGATCGAACCATCTTAATGAAGTTAGTACGTATCACAACCGGGAGAGCCGCCACGTACAGCCCAAGCGAGCCCTGATGTCCCTGCACCGGTGTTCGCATCCGTTACCAGGATCGGCGCACTACCCCCGCCCACGAAGTTAAAGAACACTGCGATAGCAAAACCCGGTTGATCAGCGAAAAGCGTTGCTGACCAGTATGTAGCGGGCTGCACGTCTAGGAAATGGGTGACCTGCCGGGAGTCTTGGAGAGTTACTTATTACGCTGGGGTCGATCAAACTGGCGAGTTCGTTGAATGCCGGAAGCCGCCACCCGCCACGTCCACCGACCGCCTTCTGAGCACAGAATAGATGCGCATTCGACCATGCCATATTTTCCGTGCTCGGTCTGCGTTCCCATACCAGACCCGTCTCACGATCCAACACCGCTTCACTGTTAAATTCGGTCAGTCTGATCTTCCCCCTGAAAACTAGACCATTGGCTGGGAAGTTCCCCTGTGCTGTGATGGGCTCCACAGGAGGGAGCCATGACACGGAAACGGCACACGGAGGAACAGATCATCGCAGTCC
>Ga0134128_10008652_pt1 | contig 12254 bp, 9 predicted proteins | sample KB31754_FD_96462 | JGI IMG/M metagenome (GOLD analysis project Ga0134128, IMG submission 96462) | Terrestrial soil microbial communities with excess Nitrogen fertilizer from Kellogg Biological Station, Michigan, USA - KB3-175-4 | ecosystem: Environmental > Terrestrial > Soil > Unclassified ...
ACCGCCACCGCGATCCGCCGGTAGGCCGCCTCCATGTCCTCGCGCGCGGTCCGGCCGTTCAGGCCCCGGCCGTAGGCGTGGCCGCCCCACACCGCGTAGACCTCGGCCAGGTCGGCGTCGTCCCGCCAGGACCGGCTGTCCATCAGCGGCAGCAGCCCGGCGCCGTAGGAGCCCGGCCGGGATCCGAAGATGCGGCTGGTCGCGCGGCGCAGGTCATTGTGCCGCTCCAGGTCGGCCAGCACGGCGGCGCGCAGCAGGTTGTCGTCCGGGTCCTCGTCCAGCCCGGCGACCAGGGTCACGGCGTCATCGAGCAGCGTCACCACGTGCGGGAACGCGTCGCGGAAGAAGCCGCTGATCCGCACGACCACGTCGATCCGGGGCCGGCCCAGCTCGTCCAGGCCGATCACCTCCAGCCCGGTGACCCGGCGGCTGGCCTCGTCCCAGGTCGGCCGGACTCCGAGCAGCGCCAGCACCTCGGCGACGTCGTCCCCGGCCGTGCGCATGGCGGCGGTGCCCCAGACCGACAGGCCGACCGAGGCCGGCCACTGCCCGGTGTCCTCCCGGTACCTGGCCAGCAGCGACTCGGCCAGTTGCTGCCCGGTCTCCCAGGCCAGCCGGGACGGCACCGCCTTGGGGTCCACGGCGTAGAAGTTGCGGCCGGTGGGCAGCACGTTGATCAGCCCGCGCAATGGCGACCCGCTGGGTCCGGCCGGCACGTGGCCGCCGTCCAGGGCGTGCAGCACGGCGTCGAGCTCGCCGGTAGTGGCGGCCAGCCGCGGGATCAGCTCCCTGACCGCGAACGTGAGTATCGTCCCGACTGTCTCGCGCATCTCGGCCTGGTCCAGGCCGTCCCCCAGGACCGATTCGAGGGCCTGGGGGACGGCCTGCTCGGACCACCGTCCGTTCTCCATCTCCTCGATCAGGCGCCGGGCGGTGGCCTCCACGCGGTCCAGACGCGACCGGCTGTCGTTGCCGTCCTCAGTCAGGCCGAGCGCCTCGCGCAGCCCCGGCTGTGCACCTGAAACCGAGGCGGCCGAGGCACCCGACCAGAGCTGGCGGGCCTGCAGGATGGCCAGGACCAGGCCGACCCTGGCCTCGCCCTCCGGCGCCGACCCGAGTACGTGCAGGCCGTCGCGGATCTGGGCGTCCTTGACCTCGCACAGCCAGCCGTCCACGTGCAGGACGAAGTCGTCGAACTCTTCCGCCTGCGGTCGGCCGTCCAGCCCGAGGTCGTGGTCGAGCCGGGCAGCCTGGATGAGGGTCCAGATCTGGGTCCGGATGGCGGGCAGCTTGGCTGGGTCCAGCGCGGCGATGCTGGCGTGCTCGTCCAGCAACTGCTCCAGCCGGGCCAGGTCGCCATAGGTCTCGGCCCTGGTCATCGGCGGGACCAGGTGACCGACGATGGTGGCGTGCGCGCGCCGCTTGGCCTGGGTGCCCTCGCCGGGGTCGTTGACCAGGAACGGGTAGATCAGCGGCAGGCTGCCCAGCGCGGCGTCGGCGGCGCACTCGGCCGACATCCCGAGGTTCTTGCCCGGCAGCCATTCCAGGGTGCCGTGCTTGCCCAGGTGGACCACGGCGTGAGCGCCGAAGCCGCGCTCCAGCCACCGGTAGGCGGCCAGGTAGTGGTGGCTGGGCGGCAGCTCCGGGTCGTGGTAGATGGCAATCGGGTTCTCCCCGAACCCGCGCGGCGGCTGGACCAGCAGCACCACGTTCCCCGCGCTCAGCGCGGCCAGCACCAGCTCGCCGTCGGGGTCGTTTGCAGCACCAGCGCCGCCGCGGGACCGGTCCACGTACAGCTCGCCCGGCGGCGGACCCCAGGCCTGGGTCACCTTGTCCCGCAGCGCGGCGGGCAGCTCGCCGAACCACGTCCGGTACTGGGCGGCCGGGATCCTGACCTGGGCCTCCGATAGCTGCTGGTCGGTCAGCCAGTCCGGGTCCTGGCCGCCGGCCGCGATCACCGCGTGGATCAGCGCGTCGCCGTCGGCGGACTCCACGCCGGGCAGTGTTCCGAACGGCGAAGCACCGGGGCCGGTCAGCTGACCAATGTCGTACCCCCGTGCGAGCATCGCTCGCAGTAGGGCCACGGCACTGGCCGGGGTGTCGAGGCCGACGGCGTTGCCGATCCGGGCGTGCTTGGTCGGATAGGAGGACAGCACGAGCGCGACCCGGCGCTGGGCGGGCGGGACGTGCCGCAGCCGGGCCAGGGCCACGGCGGTGCCCGCGACCCGGTCGGCCCGCTCGGGGTCGGCGACGTAGCGCGACAGCCCGTCGGCGCCGGTCTCTTTGAACGAGAACGGGACGCTGATCAGCCGACCGTCGAACTCCGGGATCGCCACCTGAGTCGCCGCGTCCAGCGGGCTGAGACCGGCGTCGGCGTCCGCCCACTGATTCCGGGACGCGGTCAGGCACAGCGCCTGCACGATGGGCACGTCCAGGGCGGCGATGGCCCCGGTGTCCCAGGCCTCGTCGTCGCCGCCGGCCTGGGCCAGTGCCGGGGTGACGCCGCCGGCCGCCAGCACGGTGACGATCAGCGCGTCGGCCTGGCCGAGCACCTCGAGCAGGCCGGGCTCGGCCGAGCGCAGGCTGGCGCACCAGACCGGCAGCGGCCGGGCGCCCTGGGCCGCGACGGCCTGGCTTAGCTGGTCCACGAACTCGGTGTTCCCGGCCAGTTCGTGAGCCCGGTAGTAAATGATCCCCACCGTCGGAACGGGCCTCGGCTGGGCCGCCGACCCTGGCTGGGCCACCGGTTCAGGCTGAGCCGTCGGCTCGCCCGTCCAGCGCCGCACGCCCCAGGCCGGGGCCGGGCGGGGCGGGGCGAATCCCGTGCCGCCCAGCAGCACGGTGTCGGTCACGAAGCGGGCCAGTTCGCGCAGGTTGTCCGTCCCTCCGTGGGCCAGATACTCATGCGCCTGGGCGGCCACGCCGGCGGGCACCGTGGACAACGTCATCAGCGCCGCGTCGGGCAGGAACTCGCCGCCGACCACTACCACCGGCCGCGGCTGGTCGCGCAGCGCGGCCAGGCCCTCGCGCCAGGCCTGCTCGCCGCCCAGCAGCCGGACGACGACCACGTCGGTCCCGGCCAGCAGCGCGGGCAGCTCAGCCAGGTCGAGCCGGGCCGGGTTGGCCAGCCGGTAGGGCGCGCCGCAGGCCCTGGCCGTCAGCAGGTCGGTGTCCGATGTGGACAGCAACGCCACCGCGGCCAGCCGCTCGGAGCCAGGACGGTCTTCTGCCACTGCGAGCCTCCTCGGGGTCCGCGCCCCGGGTCGTCGGTCACGACAGCCGGAGTCTCCTGGCTCCCGGATCGGCGCTCGCCCCGGTCTTCCAGCCCAGGCTGGGCCGTGACCATGGCGGGGTTCGCTCCCCGGTGACAGTGGCGGGACCGCGCCGGATTCTCACCGGTCTTCCTCGCTGGCCGTCGTGTGGTGCTGCTGACTCTCGCCTACCCCGCCTAGCCCGTCAAGTCGCCAGGCCAGGCCATCGCCGGGACGCGGGGCGCGTTGACGGGCCCAGCCGAGCCGCCCTAGGGTCGGTGCCGGCCAATCCACAGGAGGTTCCGTGCCGCCAGGTTCCGTGCCGCCGCCCGCTCGTGACGCCTGCCCCGGGCTCCTGGCCCTGCATCTCGCTCGTGACGGGCACGTGGCGCGGATCCGGCTGCCCGGCGGCTACGTCACCGGCCCGCGCTGGTTGGCCCTGGCCGGGCTGGCCCGCGACCTCGGCGACGGGCACCTCGACCTCACGGCGCGGGGCAACGTCCAGCTGCGCGGCCTGCGTCCCGACGCCGCCGCCGAGCTGTCCGGCCGCGCGGCCGAGGCCGGGCTGCTGCCGTCCGCCGCCCATGACCGGGCCCGCAACGTCATGGCCAGCCCGCTGGCCGGGCTGGACGGCCGGTCGCCGCTGCGGCCGCTGGTCGAAGAGCTCGACGTCGCGCTGCTGGCCGGCCCCGAGTTCGCCGCCCTGCCGGGCCGGTTCCTGTTCTCGCTCGACGACGGCACCGGCGGCGCCGGGCTGGCCGGCTGTGACGTCGGCCTGCGCTGGGCCGGCGACGGCCTGGAGGTCGTCATCGCCGGCCGGACCGTTGGCGTGCGCACTGCCCCGGCCGACGCGGTCGCGGTCGCCACGGCGGCGGCCAGGGCCGCGATCGCGCGCGGCGTCGGCGGCCGCGTCACCCGGATCGGTGACCTCGCGGACGGCGGGGCGTCGGTCGCCGCCGCCATCGGCGGCTCGCTCGGACCGGCGGCCGCAGGCGCCGATACCAGGCTCCCGCTCGGATCCGCGGGCGACGCCGGCGGCGGATCCCAGATTTCATCGCTAACAAAGGTGGTCGGCGCACCCCTGGGCAGGGTGGCTGACAGCCAGGCCCGGCTGATCGAAGGCCTGCTCCGCCCCGGTGAGGTGATCAGGCTGGGCATCGCGGGCCGCATCGTGATCCCGCTCCCGGCCGAGGCGGACGAGCCGGGTGATGCGCTGGTCCGGCTGGCCGGGGCCGGGCTGCTGGTAGCCGGTGACGACCGGCTGGCCGGCGTCACGGCGTGCAGCGGGGCGGCGTGCCACCGCTCGGTGGCCGATGTCCGGGCCGCGGCCCGGCCCCTGGCCGGGCACCCGAGGACCCACTGGGCCGGGTGCGCCCGCCAGTGCGGGCTGCCGCCGGATGCCGAGCCGGTCATCGCCGTCGACGCCGATCGCTACCTGATCCCGGGCCAGGTCCGGCCCCGGCTGCTGGCCAGCCTGGGCGTGCCGGCGGCCCCGGGCCGGCCGGCCGCTCCGGAGGCGCCGGGCCCGGTGGGCACACTGGCCGGTGCCTCATGAGCCAGCGCATCCTGTCCTACGAGCAGGACGGGGCCGAGATCTACCGCCGGTCGTTCGCCATCATCCGGGCCGAGGCCGACCTGAGCGCCGTCCCGGCCGACCTCGAGCACGTCGCCGTGCGGATGATCCACGCCTGCGGGATGACCGACCTGCCCGCCGACCTGGCCTGGTCGGACGGGGTCGGCACGGCCGGGCGGGTCGCGCTGGCCGCGGGCGCTCCGGTGCTGTGCGACTCGGCCATGGTGGCGGCCGGCATCACCAGGGCCCGGCTGCCCGCCGCCAACCAGGTCATCTGCACCCTGTCCGACCCGCGGGTGCCGGACCTGGCCGCGCGGCTCGGTACCACGCGCTCGGCGGCCGCGGTGGAACTGTGGCGCGAGCACCTCGACGGCGCGGTGGTGGCCGTCGGCAACGCCCCGACCGCGCTGTTCCGGCTGCTGGAGATCCTGGCCGCCGCCTCCCTGGCCGCCGCCTCCCCGCCCGGCTCCTCCCCGCCCCGGCCCGCGGCCGTGATCGGCGTGCCGGTCGGGTTCGTCGGCGCGGCCGAGTCCAAGGCGGCGCTGGCCGCCAGCCCGGTGCCGCATCTGGTCGTGCTCGGCCGCCGGGGCGGCTCGGCCATGGCGTCCGCGGCCGTCAACGCACTGGCCGGACGGCCCGAATGACCGCCGCCCAGCCCACCCAGCCAACCCAGCCCACCCAGCCGACCCCGCCTACCGACCCCACCGAGCCCATCCAGCCCGGCCAGACCACCTCGGCCGGACGCTTGACCGGCGTCGGCGTCGGGCCCGGCGACCCGGACCTGCTCACCGTGCGCGCGACCCGGATCATCGGCGCCGCCGACGTCATCGCCTACCACTGCGCCGCGCACGGGCGCAGCATCGCCAGGGCGGCGGCCGAGCCGTACCTGCGCAACGGCCAGGTCGAGGAGGCCCTCAGCTACCCGGTCACCACCGAGGGCACCACCCACCCTGGCGGCTACGCCGGGGCGCTGGCCGACTTCTACGCCGAGACCACCGACCGCCTGGCCGCGCACCTGGCCGCCGGGCGGGACGTTGTCGTGCTGTGCGAGGGCGACCCCGCGTTCTACGGCTCCTACCAGCACCTGCACACCCGGCTGAGCGGCCGGTTCGCGGCCGCCATCGTGCCCGGCATCTCCTCGGTGTCGGCCGCCGCGGCCGCCGTCGGCGTCCCGCTGGTGCAGCACGACGAGACCCTGACCGTGCTGCCGGGGACGCTGTCTGACGAGGCGCTGCGGGCCCGGCTGGCGGGCGCCGACGCAGTGGCCGTGCTCAAGCTCGGCCGCACCTTCGACCGGGTGCGAGCTGCACTGGACGACGCCGGGCTGCTCCCGCGGGCCCGGTACGTGGAGCGCGCCGGCACCGCCAGCCAGCGGGTCGAGCCGCTGGCCGAGGTGGACGCCGCCAGCGTGCCGTACATGTCGCTGGCCCTGGTCCCCGGCCGCGGCCGTCGGGCCCGGCCCGAGGCTGAGCCACGGGCCGAGGCCGACCACGGGCCGCCCGGCGGCCGGGTCACTGTCGTCGGCCTGGGGCCCGGTGACCAGGCCTGGCTGACGCCCGAGGCCGAGGCCGCGGTGGCCGCCGCCACCGACCTGGTCGGCTACCGGCCCTACCTGGCTCGCATCCCCGAGCGGCCCGGCCAGCAGCGGCACGCCTCGGGCAACACCGTGGAGGCCCGCCGCGCTGCTCTGGCCCTCGACCTGGCCGCGGCCGGCCGCCGGGTGGCGGTCGTCTCGTCCGGGGACCCCGGCGTGTTCGCCATGGCGTCGGCCGTGCTCGAGCAGGTCGCGGCCGAGCCGGACCGGTGGGCCGAGGTGCCCGTGACCGTGCTGCCCGGCGTCACCGCCGCCCAGGCGGTAGCGGCCAGGGCGGGCGCGCCGCTCGGCCACGACTACTGCGTGATCAGCCTGTCCGACCGGCTCAAGCCGTGGGCGGTCATCGCCGACCGGGTGGCCAAGGCGGCCGCCGCCGACCTCGTGCTGGCCTTCTACAACCCGGCCTCGCGCCGGCGGACCTGGCAGCTCGCGGCCGTGCGTGACCTGCTGCTCGAGCACCGCGATCCGGAGACCCCGGTGGTGCTCGGCCGCGGGGTCGGCCGGCCCGGCGAAGAACTCACCGTGACCTGCCTGGCCAAGCTGGACCCGGCCCAGGTGGACATGTCCACGCTGGTCATCGTGGGGTCCAGCCAGACCCGGGTGCACGACAGGCCGGGCGGCCCGGTGGTGTTCACCCCCCGCCACTACGGCACGGCCGGAGACGAGACCGGCCCGTCCCGCTCCGGTTAGGGGTCGTCGGGACCTGAGCTGACGGCGGTCAGCACTCGTCGGCCTCGTCCGGCTCTTCCGCCGCTGGCGGCGCGTCATCACCGCAGATCTCGGCCAGCCAGCGGGCGGCCTGGTCCGGGGTCGAGCGGCGCGGCACGTCGGGCCGGGGCGGCCGGCTGACCATGACCACGGGCAGACCCAGCTCCCTGGCCGCGTCGAGCTTGCCCGCGGTGAGCGGTCCGCCGCTGTTCTTGGTTACCAGCACCTCGATCCGGTGCTCGGCCATCAGGGCGCGCTCGGCCGCCGCGTCGTAGGGTCCGCGGGCCAGGATGACCTGACGGGCCGCGGGCAGCGGGCCGTCGGGCGGGTCCACGCAGCGGATCAGGAACCAGGCCCGGTCCACGGCCGCGAACGCGGCCAGGCCCTGCCGCCCGGTGGTCAGGAACACCCGGCGGCCGAGGGCGGGCAGCAGCGCGGCGGCATCGGCGAGCGAGTCGACCTCGTGCCAGTGGTCGTCCGGGCCCGCGGTCCACGGCTCGCGGGCCAGGCCGAGCAGCGGCACCCCGGTCGCCGCGCACGCGGCCGCGGCGCTGGCGCTGATGGTGGCGGCGAACGGGTGGGTGGCGTCCACCACCGCGGCGACCTCCTGCTCACGCAGCCACTCGGCCAGGCCGTCGGCGCCGCCAAAGCCGCCGATCCGGACCTCGCCCGCGGGCAGCGCCGGGTCGCGCACTCGCCCGGCCAGCGACGAGATCACTCGCAGGCCCGGCTGGCCGGTCAGGTGCCCGGCCAGGTCGCGCGCCTCGCGGGTGCCGCCCAGGATCAGGACGCAGGTCACGGGCGGGCCGGGCGACGGAGCAGGTAGCTGTCCATGATCCAGCCGTGCCGCTCGCGGGCCGCCTGCCGCTCGGCGGCAATCTGTGGCCCGGCGTCGTCGGCGTCGCCTTCGGCCAGGATCTCGTCCGGGCTGCCCACGTAGGCGCCCCAGTAGATCCGGGCCCCGCCGGTGTCGATGCCGCGGAATGCGCAGCCCGCGTCGAGCATGACCACCACGTCGTCGGCGTTGTCGGGGAAGCCCTCGGCCAGCAGCCGCCCGGTGGTGATGTGCAGCGGCCTTCCGGTCCTGGTCAGGCTGATCCGGTGCCGGGCGGCCAGGGCCTGGATGCTGCTGATGCCGGGGATCACCTGGAGCTCGAAGCTCACCTCTCCCCTGGCCGCCACCTCGTCAAGCACGTGCAGCGTGCTGTCGTAGATGGCCGGATCCCCCCAGGCCAGGAACGCGCCGTGCTCGTCGTCGCCCAGCTCGGTGGCGATCAGCCGCTCATAGGTGTCCGCCCTGGCGCGGCGCCAGTCGGCCACGGCCGAGCGGTAGGCGGCGGCCTGCCGGTCGCGCGGGGTCTCGGCCGCGGTCACGATGCGGTAGCCGGGCCGGGTGATGTAGCGCTCGCAGATGTCCCGGCGCAGGTCGGCGGCCGCGGGCTAGCTGTCGCCCTTGTCCACCATGAACACCACGTCGACGGTGTTCAGTGTGTTGATGGCCTGCACCGTGACGTGCTCGGGATCGCCCGCCCCGATGCCGACGACGGAGATGGTCCTCACCGCGGCTCGCCCTTCGCCTAGTCTCCCGTTCGGCCTCTGTCCCGGTCGGCAGAGTACAGGTGGCTGTCGCGGAACGTGCTTTCCCCCAGGACCCGGCCGACCACGATGATCGCGGTGCGCCGGATGCCGCGCTCGCGGACCCGCTCGGCCAGCTCGCCCAGGCCGCAGCGCAGCACCTCCTCGCCGGGCCAGCTGGCCCTGGCCACGACCGCCGCCGGGCAGTCCGGGCCGTAGTGCGGGAGCAGGTCCGCGGCCACCCGGTCGATGTTCTGCACGGCCAGGTGCAGGACCAGGGTGCAGCCGGTCGCGCCCAGCGTGGCCAGGTCCTCGCCGGGCGGCATCGGGGTGGCCCTGGCCGCGGTGCGGGTCAGCACCACGGTCTGGCCCACGCCGGGCAGGGTCAGCTCCTGGCCCAGCGCGGCGGCGGCGGCCGCGAACGCGGGCACGCCCGGCACCACCTGCCACGGCACCCCGGCGGCGTCCAGCTGCCGGCCCTGCTCGGCCACCGCGCTGAACAGGGACGGGTCGCCGCTATGCAGCCGCACCACGTCCTGGCCGGCGCGGTGCGCGGCGATCAGCTCAGCGATGATGGCGGCCAGGTCCAGCTCGGCGGTGTCGACCAGCCGGGCGCCGGGCCGCGCGTCGGCCAGCACCTCGGACGGGACCAGGCTGCCCGCGTAGAGCACCACCGGCGCGGCCGCGATCAGGCGCTGGGCCCGGATGGTGAGCAGGTCGGCCGCGCCGGGCCCGGCACCGACGAAGTACACGGTCACGGGCGCGTCACCTGCCACTGGATGACCGGCAGCGCGGGCCGCCAGGTGGTGAAGCCGCCCAGCGGCTCCAGGTAGCTGAGATCAGCCCGGACGAGCTGGCCGCCCTCGGCCCGGTGCCAGCGGTGCAGGACCGCCTCGGACTCCACGGTCACCGCGTGGGCCACCAGCCGGCCGCCCGGCCGCAGCCGCTCCCAGCAGGTCTCCAGCAGTCCCTCGGCGCTCAGCCCGCCGCCGATGAAGACGGCGTCCGGCGCGGCCAGGCCGGCCAGGGCATCCGGGGCCGGGCCGGTGACCACCTCCAGGCGTGGCACGCCCAGCGCGGCCGCGTTGCGCCCGACCCGCTCGGCCCGGTCAGCCCGCGCCTCCACGGCGATGGCGCGGGCCAGCGGCTCGGCCCGCAGCCACTCGATGCCCACGCTGCCGCTGCCCGCGCCCACGTCCCAGAGCAGCTCTCCGGGCCCCGGCCGCAGCGCGGCCAGGGCCAGCACCCGCAGCTCCCGGCGGGTGATCTGGCCGTCGGTATCGAACGCGGCGTCGGCCAGGCCCGGCATCCGCCCGGCCGCGCGGACGTCGGTGCCGGCCCGCGGGCGAACGCCAACCACGCACAGGTCGGCGAAGTCGCCGTCGGCCAGGCCGGCCGCCCGCACCGGGCCGGTCATCCGCTCGGCCGGGCCGCCCAGCCGCTCCAGCACGGTGAGCTCGCTGTCGCCCCAGCCGGCGGCCGTCAGCAGCCGCGCCACCTGGCCAGGGGTGTGCCTGTCGCGGCACAGCAGCACCACCCGACCGCCGGGCCGCAGGGCCGCCAGCGCGGCCTCCGGCGGCTGCGACACCAGCGAGACCACCTCAGCCTCGTGCTCGGGCCAGCCCAGCCGGGCGCAGGCCAGCGCGACCGAGGACACGCCGGGGAAGACCCGCAGCCGCCCCGGTCCGAGCCGCCGGGCCAGCGTCGCCCCGATGCCGTGCAGCATCGGGTCCCCGCTGGCCAGCAGGCACAGCCCCGGCTCGTCGCGGACCAGCCGGTCGAGCTGCTCGAGCAGGGGCGAGGGCAGCGGCGCGCGCCGCGCCTCCAGCCCGGCCGGCAGCAGGGCCAGTTGGCGCGCGCTGCCCACGATCAGCCGGGCCCCGGCCACCGCGGCCCGCGCCCCGGCGCCCAGCCCGTCCCAGCCGTCCTCGCCGATCCCGACCACCGTGACGACACGCTGGCCGGCGTCTTCGATGCCTTCGCCCATTGGGCGGCCAGCATGCCATATCGCCCGCCCGCCCCATCAGCCCCGGCCGGGCGCCGCCACGCCGCCACCGGCAAGACGGCGTGAGTTCAGCCTCCGGTGGTAGAAAGAGGGCGTGCTCGGTCTACCCGATGACATCCAGGCCTGCCTCTTCGACCTCGACGGCGTGCTGACCAAGACCGCGGCGGTGCATGCGGCGGCGTGGAAGCAGATGTTCGACGACTTCCTGCGCAAGACCGCCGATACCACCGGGGCGCGGTTCAGCCCGTTCGACATCCACGACGACTACGACGAGTACGTCGACGGCAAGCCGCGCGAAGACGGGGTCAGGGACTTCCTGGCCTCGCGCGGCATCACAGTGCCCGAGGGCACGCCCGGTGACCCGCCCACCGCCGAGACCATCTACGGCCTGGGCAACCGCAAGAACGAGCTGCTGCTCAAGCAGATCAGCGAGCACGGCGTCGAGGTCTACGACGGCTCGGTCAGGTACCTGGAGGCGGTCCAGAAGGCCGGGCTGCACCGGGCCGTGGTGTCCTCAAGCGCCAACACCAAGCAGGTGCTCGAGGTCACCGGGCTGGCGCACTTCTTCGAGCTCCGGGTCGACGGGCTGACCGTGGCCGAGCAGCACCTGCACGGCAAGCCCGCCCCCGACACCTACCTGTACGCGGCCCGCGAGCTCGGCCTCGAGGCCGCCCACGCGGCCGTGTTCGAGGACGCGCTGTCCGGGGTGGCCTCCGGCCACGCGGGCCACTTCGGCTTCGTGGTCGGCGTGGACCGGGTCGGTCAGGCCCAGGCGCTGGCCGAGCACGGAGCCAGCCGCGTCGTCCAGGACCTGTCCGAGCTGCTGGATGACGACGGCCTGGGCGCAGACGGCCAGGGCGCAAGCGGCCAGGGCGGCGGCCAGTGATCCCGCACCCGGCCTTCGAGACCCACCCCTGGATGCTGCGCGAGAACCACCTGGACCGGGACCGGCTGGCCCAGACCGAATCGGTCTTCTCGCTGGGCAACGGGCACATCGGGGTGCGCGGAAACCTGGACGAGGGCGAGCCGCACGGGCTGCCGGGCACCTACCTGAACGGCTTCTACGAGGCCCGGCCGCTGCCCTACGCCGAGGCCGGCTACGGCTACCCCGAAGCCGGGCAGACCGTGGTAAACGTGACCAACGGCAAGCTCATCCGGCTCCTGGTCGACGACGAGCTGTTCGACCTGCGCTACGGGCGGCTGCTGCACCACGAGCGGACGCTGGACTTCCGCACCGGCCTGCTGCACCGCCGGGCGGAGTGGCACTCGCCCGGCCACCGCCAGGTCCGGGTGCGCAGCACGCGGATGGTGTCGCTGGTCCAGCGGGCGGTCATGGGCATCGAGTACGAGATCGAGGTGCTCGACGCGCCGGCCAGGGTGGTCGTGCAATCCGAGCTGGTGGCCAACGAGCAGCTGCCCATGACCAGCAAGGACCCGCGGGTGGCGGCGGCCCTGGAGGCGCCGCTGGAGCCCGTCGAGCACCGGGCGATGGGCGTCCAGGGCTACCTGGCCCACCGGACCCGGCGCAGCGGCCTGCGGCTGGCCGCC
>Ga0134128_10008653_pt1 | contig 12254 bp, 6 predicted proteins | sample KB31754_FD_96462 | JGI IMG/M metagenome (GOLD analysis project Ga0134128, IMG submission 96462) | Terrestrial soil microbial communities with excess Nitrogen fertilizer from Kellogg Biological Station, Michigan, USA - KB3-175-4 | ecosystem: Environmental > Terrestrial > Soil > Unclassified ...
ACAACTTCGCCCCGCAGACCACCTTCGCGGTGGACCTGGTGGACTCCTTCGTCTCTCAGCGCACCGACTACGGCTCGCTGGCCGCGAACTGGACCTCCATCTTCGGCCTGGGCATCCCTGGCCTATCGGTGCTCAGTCCTCCCACTGCCGCTGAGCGCCAGTTCGACACGAGCACCTTCGGGATTGACCCCAGCGCGGGGTCCTCTCCTGCCTTCGCCACCACGCCCACCACAGCGGCTACTGCGCCTACGGCGACCTCGATCCCGATTCCGCCGCGCACCTTGACCAACCCTGGCATCACGACGGGAACCGGCTGATGACCAATCCGGCCAATCCCGGTAACAATGCGGGACCCAACTCGGCGGTGCCTTCGGGTACACCGCCGCTCAATCAGCCCTTCGACAAGAGCCAAATCTCTTCGACCGGCTTTGCGGCGGACAACACCGCCATCAACACCGCCAAGGCGATGGCCTCCCCGCCCCCGATGCGCACCTTCGTCTATGCCCCTGAGGTGCGTGTTGTCATCGCCCACGGGCTGACAGAAATTGACGTGAGCGCAGACCTGGTGCGCTGCACGCTCATTCGGCCAGAAAACTCTGCGGCCACCTTCTTCTTCAGCCTGCAGAACAAGAACCTGCGCTACACCCCGCCAGTCGGGCAGCCCTTCTTCTCCCGTATGGACCGCATCGTCGTCTACATGAAGAAGACCGCTTGGATTCAGGTGTTTGCTGGCTACCTGGACACCATCCCCTACAAGGCGATGTACCCCAACATCTGCGAGTTCAAGGCCACCTGCACGATCAAGAGGCTCATGCACACGTGGTGGAATCCTGACCTGCCGCAATCGAGTCAGATTCTCAACCAGATGAACACCGCGCTGTCTTTGCTGGGTGGAGACGGCCAAGACGGCACCGACTCGGGTCTGGGCTCCGTGTTGCGTCGTCTGCTGGTGGTCGTGGGCGGCTGGAGCCTGGCCGATGTCCACATCCAGAACTTCCCTGAAGTCTTCTTCCAATTCCTGCAGGACCAGATTCTGCTGCAGCAGTCGTCGAATGCACCCAACCTGCAGAACTTCAAGCAGATGCTGCTGGGCTCAGACACCAGCCCAGGACCGGGGGCCTATGCCGGGTCCAACCCCAACGCCGGAGTGCCCGGCCCCACGGTGGGAGCGGCAGGAGGAGTCGGAGCGGCCATCAGCGGTAGCGATGCCCAGACCTCCTTCTACATCACCCAGATCGTCGCGGCCTGTGACGCCCTGGGTATGGGTCCCTCGACCAACACCAACAACCTCTCGGCAGGCCTGCAGCAAGCTGGGACCACGGGTGAAAGCTCCAATGACCAGGCTGACCAGAAGGCCTGGCAGCAGACCCAAGCTACGGCTACCACGCTGTGGCAGGCCAACCGCAACTCTGATGCGGCCATCCTGGGGGTGGCGTGTGCCATGGCCGAGACCGGGGGCGGCATCTCGATCCGCAACCTGGCCAATCTGGCGATGCCGGGTTCGGATCAGTTCCCCAATGACGGCTACGGCACCGATGGCACCTCGGTGGGCATCTTCCAGCAGCAGAACTTCGCCGAGTGGGGCAACCTGAGCCAGCGGATGAACCCGCGTCAGGCAGCCACGATGTTCTTCCAGGCGCTGCCCGCAGGGTGGCGGGGCATGGACCCCGGCCAAGCCATCCAGCAAGCCCAGCGCTCGGCCAACTCGGCGGGCTCGCAGTATGACGCTGCGGTGCCGCTGGCTACCACCTTGGTGCAGTCCTACCGCACCGCAGGCCTGTCCAACCTGGGCAACGCCATCCCCAGTGCCAGTGTGGGCACCAGCTCGCCCCTGGCCGCAGCATCCTCAGGCGCAGCAGCTGCCGGTCTGGGTGGAGCACCTAGTGCCACCAACGGGGTTCTGGCATCATCCTCGAACTTCCCCACCCCGGTGGTCTCCGCAGGCGGTGGGGCCAACCCCTTGAGTTCGATTGGGCCGCAGCCCAACTCGGAGGGTGCCATCAACTTCGCCATGACCCAGCTGGGTTGTCCGTATGTGTGGGGAGCCAAGGGGCCGGGAGCCTATGACTGCTCGGGGCTGATGAACGCCTCCTTCAAGGCCATCGGAGTGGCGGTGCCCGGTCAGACCGATGCCATCCGTGCCTCCATCCCCCAGGTCACCCCCAACTCGGCAGTGCAGCGTGGAGACCTGGTCGAACCCACGACTGGCCATGTGGTGCTGTGGTGCGGAGATGGCACCATCATCGAAGCGCCCCACTCGGGGGCATTCGTGCAACGCATCCCCAATCCCTACGGCCCGCCAGCGAGCTGGGCCTGGGTAGGACGGGCCTGTCAGAACGGTGGTCCTAACCCGGCTGCTCCGTTCAACCCGCCCCAGACCATGGGGCCGGGTAACCCGCCTTCGGCGCTGATTCAGCAAGGTGGGCCGGGACAGACCGGCTCGGGTGGTTCGGCAGAGGCCGTGGCTCGCAACTTGTTCTCCTACCAGTTCAGCCCCGACCAGTTCTCTGCTCAGGTGGCCGACTTCTTTACGGGTGACAAGGCTTTCATTGACGGGCAGCCGCTGCTGCAGATGATCCAAGCTGTGGCGGCGGCAGGACTGCGGTCCTGGTCCTCTGGCCCCGATGGGTCCTTCATCGCCTGGTACCCCGACTACTTCGGAGTGGACGGCAAGCCTGCCGTGCTTCAGCTCGCCAACATCGAGCTGAAGGACTTCCGTGTGGACTTCTCTGACGATTCCCTGACCACCCACGTCTACATCAACGGCGACTGGTCGCAGCTGGGCGACTCCGACCCCGTCATGGGGTGGATCGACACCACGGGTGTGGCCACCGTCGAGCAGCAGTGGCTCTACTCCCGGCTGGTGATGGCAGCCCCGGGCGACATGGAGACCATGCTGGGCGCAGAGGTCATGCAGCGCTTCGGGGTGCGGCCTCTGGCGCAGACCTATGCCATGGCGGGCTCTCACGAGCTGGAGTTCCTGCTGGCGTGTCAGACCTTCATGCAGAAGTACGCCGAGCAGTACCAGACCGAAGTGACCATGACCTTCATGCCGGAGCTGTTCCCGGGCATGCGAGTGCAGCTGGCCGACCAAGACCTGCAGGTCTACGTCAAGAGCGTCACTCACACCTGCGACTACGAGCGCGGCTTCCAGACCACAGCGGTCATCATGGCCCCCTCCTCGCCGTATGCACGCTCCAAGATGCTCACGGTCAACACTGTCTATGGCCCTGGTCCTGACCAGGACACGCTGCGCGCCTTCCAGGACCCCTTCAGCAATGGGGGGTTTAAGTAATGGCGAACTACTCCACCCCGGCAGGTCAGGCTGATGGCTGCCCGTGCCAAATCCAGACCGTGGACCTCACCACCTATAAGGCCACCGGGCTGACGCGCCAGGGCACCACCATCACCATCGACTTACGCATTGGCGTGGGGGCGGTGCACGTGGTGCCCACGCCCAACGAGCAGTGGTACTGCAAGCGGCTCAACCAGAACTGGGCACTGGACCGCAAGCTGCCCCAGAACACCGAGCTGCTCGCCAACATCGCGGACAACCCCACGCTGGGCATGGTGCAGATCGGGTCTTCAGGGGCCACTACCGGCCCGCTGCACCTGCTGGGGTCCCAGGTCAACGTCAATGCCCCGCTGGGGGTCATGGCGGTCACGACGGCCAGTCGTCCTGTCGCCACCTCTGTTCCGGCAGGCAGTCACATCTTCGACACCACCTTGAGCAAGCCGATCTGGTCGAACGGTGCGGTCTGGGTTGACTCGACAGGAGCGACGGTATGACTTTCTCTCTTCAGCTCGCCAACGGCGACCTCGTGCAGAACGGCTCACAGCTGGGCATCGTCTACGGCGCGGACAAGCTCAAGCAGGACATGACGCTGTGGCTGGCCGAGCGCTACGGGGTGGACCGCTTCCACCCGGCCTATGGGTCCAACTTGGAGAACTACATCGGCGGCATCATCGGCTTCGGCACGCAGTCCATGGTCTACAGCGAAGTCATGCGGGTGCTCACCAACTACCAGAAGGTGCAGTTCCAGGGCTTCAAGGCCACACCCAACCTCTACAGCCTGGCTGAGCTGCTGTGGAGCATCAACAACGTCAACGTCGGGGTGACCTACGACCAGGTCAACATCGCGGTCAGCGTCTCCAACGGCCAACAGCAACCCACCACCGTCACCGTTAGTCAGGGGACCGCATGAGTAAGACGCCCGACCAAGTCAGCTCGTCCATCCTGGCGACGCTGTCGAGCACCATCCCCACGCTCTCGTGTGAGATGGGTACGCCCGAGCGCAAGATCATTGACGCCTGCGCCGAGGCCATCAGCGAGGCCTATATCGACCAATATCTGGTCGGTTCTTTGCTGGACATCGACACCAAAAGCGGCCTTGAACTGGAACAATTCGTCGGAATCTTCGGCTTCGGGCGTTTGCAGGGCAAGCCCGCCTCTGGTGTGGTGCGGGTGAGCTTGAACATCGCCACTACCCAGGACACCTCGTTCCCGCTCAACACCCAGTTCTATACCCAACCCGGGCTGGCGGGGACCAACAGCACGCTGTACTACGCCTCCACCCAGGCCGTAATCATCACGGCGGGCAACCTGGCTGCCGACATCCCGGTGCAGTGCACCACGGTGGGCACGGTGGGCAACGTCCCGCCCGGCTCAGTGAGCTACACCGGCTCAGCTATCGGGGGATCGAGCTGCACCAACCTCGCGGCCATGACCGGAGGGGTGGACACCGAGACCGACGCTGAGCTGCGTCAGCGGTTCAAGGACACCCTGCTGCGTAACGTGACCGGCACCGCCGACTTCTATGAGGCGCTGTGTCAGCAGAACACCAACGTCACCCGGGTGGTGGTCTTCGGCCCAACCAACCTCTACCAGACCCAGATCGCGGTCCCCTCGACCACGCTGACTCTGTCGGTCAACCAGGACGTGAAGTACGCCTGGCCCACCATGGAGAGCGTCTTCATCGACTTGGGCCAGGAGTCGGAGACCTTCTACTCCCCGGTGTATGACTACGCCTTCTCTGGTGGCACGAGCCCGACCTTCAGTCGCAACTCCACCGGAGCACTGTCGGCAGGCGACATTGTGGACCTGGAGTTCCAGTACACCACCCGCTCTAGCCGCAACGACCCGATCAACGGGATCACCAACAAGGTGGACATCTTCGTGGACGGGATCAATCCTTACACCGTCACCGAGCAGACGGTGGTCACCTCCGCAGCGCTGTCGTCCACGTCCTCTGATGCGCTCTACACCGGCAACTTCGAGCGGGTGGGGGACCCGGGGCTGCCCACAGCGGGCAACCGCTTCATGCGCCTGGGCAACACCCCGCTAGTGAGCTTCCCCTCCACCATCGTGGTGGGGTCCAACACCTACGTGCGCGGCACGCACTACTTCGTGCTCCAAGACACCACGCTGCTGCGGGGCACTCAGCTGGAAAACTCTGGCATCGAGTTCACCGTGGCAGGCCCGGCCAATGGCACCGAGCTGACGCTGCAGTACGTCTACAACCAGGTGCCCGAGGTGCTCAATGCACTGATCTCCTCCTCCAAGCAGGTCACCACCGACGTGCTGGTGCACCAGGGCGACTTCACCTACATCCAGCCCTGCCTGAACATCGAGTACGACCGCAGCTACTCGGTGGCCACGGTCAACGCCCAGATCGTCACCCGGTTGCAGCAGTACTTCGCTCAGCTTCCCTTCGGTGCCCCGATCAAGCTGGTCAACATCATGATGTTCGTCCAGCAGACCCCGGGGGTCGTGGACACTACCATCACCAGCTCTACCGACAATCCCACCAACTACGGCATCCAGATTTTCGACAACTCCGCTGACACGGTGCCAGCGGTGATCGAGACCTCGGACTTCAAGCTCAAGGACAACCAGCTGGCCAACTACCAGGGTGTGCTGATCACCAGGGTGGCGACGCCGTGAGCTTGACCCCGATGCGTCCCTACCTGTGCTACTGCGCCTTCTGGCTGGCAGTCACAGCGCTGGGCTTTTCCCTTGCTGCCTTCGCCATGGGGCTGGTGGCTCTGCTTCTGGAGGTGAACCACCATGGCTAGCGCTTCTTCCCGTGATGCTCACGACGGCAGGTCTTGCAGGTGCGTTTCCCCCTCTTGCACACATAGGTGTTCTCAGGGCTGTATTGGTGGCCCCGAGGGCAATGCGTTTTGCTGGCCTGGTGATGAGTACCAAGCCGGACTCGGTCTAGTTGGTTATCGCTGCCCGTCCCCCAGCGCAGGTTCGTCGGGCGATTGTTCAGCGGGTCATCATCCCAGTGCAGACCATTTTGGCCGGGTGGTCTTGGCCCCACAAACGCTTCCAGGACGAGATTGTGAACGCGGGCGAGTCGCTCTTGGCCGTCTCGCCACAGCTTCACCCGAAGATAAAGGCGCTTTCTGGTCCCCACCAGCGTGGGCGAGAGGAGCTTCCCTTTGAGCCACCTATCGCTTGTGCCTGATTTGCGAGGGAGCGACCTCACCCGACCGTGGTCGCTGACTTCGTACAGCCCCTCAAACCCAACCACCGGCAACCAGGTCTCCACCTTGCCATTATCTAAGGAGGGCTGACTCATCGCCTCAGATGACCCCTTCCCCCTCATTCCGCCCAAGAGCACCGAGCAACGGCTCATGCACTGCGATGAGTACGTCTACACCGGCACGCCCGACACCCTGCTCTACAAGCTGATCGACGCGCTGTGTGGCACCACCGGAGCCGGAGCGCTGGTCAACGAGATTTTCCTGGCGCGCATGGGTGCGGCCATGCAGACGATCTACTTCAACGAGCTGGACTACATCTTCGGCAAGGTCAGTTTCCTGGCTCGTTCACCGGCAGAGTCCTACACCTACAACCCGATGGTCGATCAGCTCACCACCGATCAGTGGGATGAGGTCAGGGTCAAGGACTCCTGGTATCGCGCTCGCATCACCGACTTCTTCAAGGCTTGTCAGCTCGGCGGTACTCCCGATGGGCTACGCATGGCCATCCTGGCTGCCCTGGCGGTGGACTGCGACATTTACGAGGTCTGGCGCTACGAGGACAACTTCGGCATCACCGCCAACCTGGGCCGTGCCCCGGTGCCCGCCCGTAACGAGGTGGTGGTACGCCCCCACAAGAGCGAGCTGGCCCCCGAAGAGATGCGCCTGGCCCGGGACATGCTCGACAAAATCTCGCCGATGGAGTCGGTCATCACCGTCAACCCCGAGGGCCTGGCGGTGCTGGGGCCGGTCACGGTCAATGCTGCGGCCTCCGACAGTGAGTACTACGAGGTGCAGAAGCTGGTCACGGCCACCCCAGTACTCAATCAGCTGCCTCCACCGGAGATGCTCCCGATTGACCTGCTGCCGAGTGAGACCTGGCTTTATGACGCCAAGAAGAACCCCACCCTGGCTCCCTATGCGGCCTTCAACATCAGCGCCGAGTACGGCTACTACTACCTGATGGGTGGGGGCTCTCGCTCCCCGATTGACTCGGTGACCTACGGGACCATCGAGAAGGTTCTGCCCACTGCGGTCACCGTCTATGAGGTCTCGGGCTCTCAGGTCAGCCTGACTTTCTCGGACGCGGTGTCCTCGCTGCTCACTGAGCGGATGCAGGACTTCATTGACGACCTGGGCACGCTGAACATCTCCCCGGGTTCTTTGGCCTTCCCCACCCTCAACCCCGGCCCGTCGCACAGCTACTTCCGCGACAATCTGGACCCAGTCAATTTCAACTACGTGGGGGTGCCCTGGTCGAGCCCGATCTATCCGCTGGCCACCTCGATCACGGCCACTACCAACACCTTGGTCTCGATGATCCACAACACCCCGGGCATGTTCGTGCTGGTGGGCACGTCGGAGGGGGCCATTGTCACCTCCAACGTCTATGACCAGCTGCGCAGTGGGGTGCTGGCGGATCGCCGTAAGGACTTCTTGGCGGGCATCACCTTCGCCAACCCACGTCGCCAGGGCGGGCATGCCTTCCCTGGGGGCACTGACCCCGGTGGGCATGGGGCCTACCCCTCTCAGCTGATCAACAGTGCGGCCAACTGGTGGGACTTCGCGGCTCCCAATGACCCGGTGGCTGCTACAGGCGATGACCCTGAAGTCGGGGCGTGGGAGCAGACCTGGTTCAACAACCTGCTCACCAGCTACACCGGCACGCCTACGCCTGCTCTGCTGGGTACCGCCCCGCCCGACAACACCATGACCATCCTCAACACCATCCGCAGGTTTTACCTGGCGCTACCGGGTGGCATCTATGGCGGCTACAAGCCCATCGCCGGAGACGCTCGCCCGGCCTACCAGGTGGCGCTGGACTACATCGCTTCGTTTGCCGGAGTGCCTGCCGCCCTGGCCACCAACGACCCGATGTCCACCTACCGGGGAGAGAACAACTTCGCGGTCTTCGACACCACCGGGCAGTACACCTCGCCCACGCCCTATGAGAAGGCCGATTCCCCCGACAACTTCCCGGGCGGCAAGTACGGTGTGCACCCGACCTATGCGCCTGCGCTCAACCCCGATGGGTCCAACTACATCTTCGCCTACGCCAGCCAGGCAGCGTATGTGACGGTCAAGTCGGCTCAGGTGCAGGCCATCGGTGGTCTGGCCACACCGGATACCTACCAGCTGCCGATCAGCGCGCAGTCCTCGTCGGCACAGGTCTTCACTCCTGACCAGGCGATTGCCTACTTCCCCCCGGCGAAGGACTCCACGGTAAGCACCTCGCTGACACGGCGGCGCAATTCCAACCAGGTCACCACCGAGGTCAGAGACCCGGTCAACTTTGTGCGGAGCAGTTAATGGCGAAGAAGAAGAAGACTTCCACCTCCTCGACCGGCCTGTCGGCCACGGCGGGGATGTACCTGGACTTCTCCATTCCGCTGGGGTTGACCAACCTGATCCTGGCAGCGATCAACAACTCCTCATCGGACCCCAACACCCCTCAGGTGCCCACCACCACGGCCACCAACCGGATGTGGGTGAGCCAGCCCCGCCCCGCTGCGGACCCGCACACCGAGGTAGTCACGATCAACTTCAAGCTGCCGCTCTCTGTCTCGGAGGTGGGCTGGGAAGCACTGCGGGTGAGCTGCCGCTATGAGGTCTGGTATCAGGACCGGCAGAACAACTGGCGACAGGTGCTCGATGAGTCCCGCAATCCGCTGGCACTCAACCTCTCGGCAGCCTCAGCAGCCGCCTGGTACAAGGCGCACTTCTACTGCTACCCCATCGTGGCCAAGGCCCTGCAGTTTCGCATCAGCCGTGCGGCGGACCCCAACGTGGGCAACATCCCCTACGTGGTGGGCATGCGTAACACCCTGATCCGGCGCAACATCTACACCCGCAGTGATGGCACCCAGGGCATCGAGCCCCAACAGGACATCCTGGGCAACACCTTCACCAGCTACATCAAGGACTGGGGAGCTTCTAAGGCTATCGACAACGCGCCTTCCACCTACTGGAAGTCGATGCCGATGCCTGACCCCAGCGCGGTGGTCAGCCTGTATCTGGACATGCGTGCCCCCGATGGGTCCGCTCAGCTGGTGGACACGCTCTATATCGACCCGGTCTACACCGGCAGCCCGCTGAACCTCTACTACTCCACCGATGACACCACGGGCACCCTGACGCTGTCTCCGGTGGCTGCGGTGGCCACCACCGACGAGAACACCCAGTGGCAGCAGGGCAAGGGCCGTTGGGACATCAGCGCCTCCGATGGCAGCCAGACCTCTGACTACGAATTCCCCATGGCCTGGGGACCACTGGTGCAGCAGGACGCCTGGATTGGCATCGAGTGGACACCGGACTTTGACCCGGGCTTCTCCAATGCCGTGCAGGTGGTCACCATTGGTGGCACCCCGACCGGGGGCAGCTTCACCTTGACCTACGGCGGGCAGACCACGGTGGGTCTGGCACCGGATTCGTTGGCCTCCCAGATGCAGGAGGCCCTGGAGGCTTTGTCGTCCATCGGGACCGGCAACGTGACTGTCACAGGTGCCCCCAGCGGCCCGTGGACGGTGACCTTCCAGAACGCCCTGGGGCATGAGGCCATCTCCACCATGACCACGGCCAACACCTTCACCGGAGGAGCCACGGTCACGGCTACCACCACGGTCACCGGAGGTGTGGGTGGTGGACCCCCGGTGGACCCCGTGCTGTTCGATGTCACCCCGACCGGGATCGCGGGCATCAACACCGTCCAGACAATTACCCTCACGGGTGCCCCCACCGGGGGCACGTTCACCCTCTCCTACGGCGGACAGACCACCTCGGCGCTGGCTTACAACATCAATGCCGCTGCGCTGACCACCGCTTTGAGCGGGCTATCTTCCATCGGCTCGGGAAACGTGCTGGTCACCGAGGAGAGCGGAGCCGTCTCTGGTCCCTGGACGGTGGAATTCCAGGGCGCGCTGGGGGCACGGCCCATCACGGCGATGACCGCCACTCCTTCGCTCACCGGAGGCACCGACCCGGGCATCTCCATTGCCGTCACCACCCCGGGGGCGCTGCCGGTTACCCCGGGCAACACCAATCAGTACTGGCCCAAGATTTACTACGACGTGGGTGGCGGGCAGATGGTGCTGGAGTTCTACAACGGCACGACCAGCCACACCTACACCGCCCCGCTGAGCCCGCTGTTCAACCAGTTCCAGCCGGTGCGCATTTGTGCAGGTTGGACCTATAATCCCAACACGGTCTGGCTGGCGGTGGCCGACAAGAGCGGGGCCACCATTGGGTCTCACCTCGACACCAACCCCACCACGCTGTCCAACCTGATCACCCTGGATGGCTCGGTGGGCTTCACCAACTTCCGAGGACTGTTCACCGCGCACGTCATCAAGCTGGAGGACTACCACCTGTCCAGTGCGACCTTCTTGGCCAACCCGCAGATTTACGTGAGTCCCGATCCAGTACAACCGGACGCCAACGGCACCGTGCCGTCCACCACGCTGGACAACGCCATCTACGCAGCGGCCTGGGCGATGCAAGAGCACGGCACCGGGGGCAGCCATGTCTCCAACTTCGCCGAGAAGACCTGGACTCCGGTCTGGGCCAACTACGTCTGCCAGAAGGGCTTCATCTATCTGCCTCAGCAGGTGCGCGCCAAGTACCTGCAGCTGGAGTTCACCAACCTGGTCGAGGAGCCCTATCCGGTCTACGACTCGGGCATCCAGGTCGCCTACAGCATCTTCCCGATGAGCGTGACCCAGGCCTCGAACAAGACTGCTCCGGTGGTCTCGGCGGGCTCTGATCTATTGGCGGTGGGAGCCGATGTTGCCCTCACTGGCCCGGCGAGCATCAACTGGCTCAACCCGCAGTCGGTCAACAACGCCATCAACAGCCAGTACGGCCAGACTCAGCCCCCGGTGACAGTGGCCTCGACGGGCTTCAACTCCTCGACGCTGCCTAACAGCAGCGCCACGGACATCGCTGGCCAGACTTCCAACGAGGTGTCCAGCGCCTGGGTGTACAAGCGCAGTCCGCTGTCTTCGGACACCCTGGCCGCGAGCACGGTGGCCATCACCGCCAACCAGACCGGCTCTCAGGGGCTGTCCACTAATAGCGGCACCTCTTCGGCGGTGAGCAGCAGCTTCGATGTCACCACCCCTACGTCCAACACGTCTTCGCTGGGCAACCAGGGTGCGGACTGGTGGGTGTTCCCTGGCGGTACGTTGCGCATGCCTGCCTCAGTGATGACCGCCCTGACCGGCAACACCCAGACCCAGCTGAGCCGGGTCTCTCTGGACCGCAAGGGGCGGTTGCGCTTCGACACCGCTTCGGTGCACCGCTATGCCAGCCGAGTGGCCCTGCGTGATGCGGCGGTGGCCTACTTCGCCGGGGTGCGCGAGGTGCAGCCCTTTGTCACCACCTACATCGCCAGCCAGGACCCGCCGCAGTTCACCTTCACCAGCTATGACGCCAGCCAGTGGGTGCTGACCAATGTCAACGCGCTCGACACCGGGCCAATCACGACCGCAGGCGTGCTGTACTCGGTGCACAACTCCGGCTTCGACACGGACATCAACGACTGGATTCAGGCGCAGGGCACTTGGACCTGGGATGGTTCGGTGGGCCACTTCTACCTGGGCACCGCTCGCGTGACCGCCGATGGCACCGAGAAGGTGCTGCAGTCCAACGAGATCGACGTAGCCCCGGGGGCACACATTGACTCCACGGTGTGGGTCACCTGGACGGGCCTGACGGCGACTGCCGCCACGGAGGCCATCCAGCTGCAAGCACTGTTCTACAACAACGGC
>Ga0134128_10008657_pt1 | contig 12251 bp, 10 predicted proteins | sample KB31754_FD_96462 | JGI IMG/M metagenome (GOLD analysis project Ga0134128, IMG submission 96462) | Terrestrial soil microbial communities with excess Nitrogen fertilizer from Kellogg Biological Station, Michigan, USA - KB3-175-4 | ecosystem: Environmental > Terrestrial > Soil > Unclassified ...
AGCCGCAGCTTTGACCGGTTCAAGACGTCGATCCAGGGCATCTTCGGCTACACGCACGTGATCCCTACGCACCAGGGACGCGCCGCCGAGCGCATCCTGTTTGGCGTGGCATGCAAGAAGGGCGACGTGGTGCCCAACAACACGCATTTCGACACCACGCGCGCCAACGTCGAATTCACGGGCGCCGAGGCTGTGGACCTGGTCATCGCGGATGGGAAACTACCGGCATCGATGCATCCCTTCAAGGGCAACATGGATGTGGCCGCGCTCGAGGCGCTCGTTGCGCGGGTGGGCCGTGAGCGCGTACCGCTGGTGATGCTGACGGTGACCAACAACTCCGGTGGCGGCCAGCCCGTCAGCATGCAGAACGCGCGCGAGGTGAGCGCCGTGTGCCGGCGACACGGTATCCCGCTGTATTTTGACGCATGCCGCTTTGCGGAGAATTCCTGGTTCATCAAGCTGCGCGAGCCGGGCTATGAGAACAAGACGCCGAAAGAGATTGCGCAGGAGATGTTTGCGCTGGGCGATGGGTGCACCATGTCGGCGAAGAAGGACGGCATGGCCAACATCGGCGGCTTTCTGTGCACCAACGATGACGCGCTGGCGCAGCAGCAGAAGGATCTGCTCATCCTCACCGAAGGCTATCCGACGTATGGGGGCCTTGCTGGACGCGACCTGGAAGCGATTGCCGTGGGTGTGCAGGAGGCGCTCGAAGAGGACTATCTGCGTTACCGCATCGCCTCGACAGCATATCTGGGCCATCACATTGCCGAGGCGGGCGTGCCCATTGTGCAGCCGCCGGGCGGACACGCTATTTATATCGATGCGCGGGGATTTCTTCCGCACATACCGCCGGAGCAGTTTCCGGGGGTGGCGCTGGGGTGCGAGCTATATCTTGAAGGCGGCGTGCGCAGCGTGGAGATTGGCACGCTGATGTTCGCCCGGGCCGCCAGCATGGACCTGGTGCGGCTGGCCATGCCGCGTCGCGTCTACACGCAGAGCCATGTGGATTACCTGGTTGAGGTGATCCTGGAAGTGTGGAAGAACCGCAATCGCATTCGCGGCATGCGGCTCACGTACGAGGCGCCGTTCCTGCGGCATTTCACCGCGCGGCTGGAACCGGTTGGCTAGCAGCGAGCCGGCCGCGTCTCAGGCTGCGCGGTTGATCTTGGCGGCCAGATCGAAGTCGTTCGCCGTCAGACCGCCGGAATCGTGTGTCACCAGCGCAAACTTCACTTTGTTGTAACGGATGTCGATGTCGGGATGGTGTCCGGCGACCTCCGCAAGTTCCGCTACTTTATTCACGAAAGCCATCGCGTCGCGGAAGTTGGCAAACCCGAAGGTGCGAACAATTGCGCCCTTGTCGAGTTTCCAGAAATCGAGGGACGAAAGGCGCGAGACCACCTCGGACTGGGAAAGCGGGGAAGGTTTCATGGAGCGACTCCTGTTGCGGATGGCTTTGGGGCTCCGCGCCTTCATTCTACCCGTTTCGCCAGAATGAGTTACGGGCGGGTGGTGGGGGGAAGCGGGAGTGCCGAACCAGGGCAGCCAGGTTGAAGCAGGTGTGCGCGAGCGCGAAAAACGCATCCAACAGGATGGGGCTATTTGTCCTGCAATCAGGAGATTGAATGATGCGCGCCATTCTTCCAGGTCTGCTGGGGACGATCCTCCTGGCGCTTCCCGGCACCTTTGCCTTCGCACAAACCCCGGGCCATGACGCGAGAGCCTTCGTGCAGAAAGCCGTGCAAACCGAAATGGCGAAAGACATGGCCGACCACTCGCATTGGCTCTATCTTGAGGTGGACCAGAAACCCGAACATCCTGTACGGCAATGGGTTGCGGACACGGCCAACGGCTCGCTCAAGCGCATCCTGCAGATCGACGGGCAGAGGCTCAGCTCCTCAGAACAGCTTCAGCGCATGAATCGGTTTCTCAGCGACCCGAGCGCGCAGGCAAAGCAGCGCAAATCCGGTGCGCATGACGACAAGGAAGCCGCGGAGATGCTCAAGCTTCTTCCCAGAGCGTTCATCTGGACCAGGGTTGGCGAAAAGGGCAACAACGTCCTGCTGCACTTCCGGCCCGATCCCAGTTTCAATCCGCCCGACCTGGAGTCGAAGGTCTTCGCCGCAATGGAAGGCGACATGGCTGTAGACAAGAACCAATTGCGCATTGCCAGTCTCAAGGGAAAGATGATCAAGGACGTGACGATCTTTGGGGGCCTGCTGGGCCGGCTCAACGCAGGCGGCACCTTCGACGTGGAGCGGCGCGAAACCGGCGGCGGAGTCTGGCAGATCACTGAAACCCACATTCACATCAACGGGCATGCCCTTCTGTTCAAGACAATTTCCGAACAGGAAGATGATGTGAAGTGGGATTTCAAGCAGCTTCCTCAAGGCGTGACCATGGAGCAGGCGAAATCGGAGCTGCTTCAGGCGCACGACGGCACCAGGCAGGAAGCGCGCAACTAGGTCCGGCTGGAAATAGCGATATTGGTGTACTCCATCTCACGGCTCGGCCGGCGCGCAGTCCAACCCATGCGCAGCGCGCCGCAAGTCCTATCATCTGGATGGAGCCTCCTTTCAAATGACCTCTCGGTTCTGGATGTTGACCTCGGCATTGGTCGCGGTGATGTGGCCAATGGCCTCCGCGGCGCAGCCTGCTTCGCCGCAGCAGCCTGCGCAGGCGCAGCAGCAGATTCCACCGCCTGAGCCGCCACTGCCCATGCCTGGGTCGCAGAATGGTCCTACGCTCCGCATCACGACGCAGGAAGTGCTGGTGCCCACGCTTGTTGAGAAGAAAAATGGCCAGGTTGTGTACGGGCTCAAAGCCGATGACTTTGTGCTGGAAGATAACGGTGTTGCGCAGAAGGTCCACGTGCAGGAGGAGATGGATACCGCGCCCGTGGCGCTGGTGATCGTGGTGGAGCAGGGCGGCGCGAGCGTTCTTGAGTTCAACAAGTTCGCCAAGCTTGGCCCTCTGCTGGACTCGTTCCTTTCCGACGCCAGGAGCGAAGCCGCGCTGGTGGGCTTTGATTCCATGCCGCATCTGGTTCGCGACTACACGCATTCCACGGAGCAGTTGAACGAAGATCTGAAGCAACTGGAGCCTGGGGATGGTGGCGACGCGATTCTCGATACGGTCAGCTACGGGGTCGATCTGCTGCAATCGCAGCCCAAGGAGTATCGTCGCGTCCTGCTGCTCATCAGCGAAGCCCGCGACCACGGCAGCAAGCATACGAAGATCGCGCAACTCATCCGCAAGATCGGCGAGAGCGACGTGCTGGTGCTCACGGTGGAGTTTTCGCCCATTACGGCGGAGTTTGCGCATGACATCAAGGACTCAGGCGAGAACCGGACCATGAGCATGATGTCGGCGCTGGTGGCGCTTATCCAGGCATTCAAGAAGAACGTGACGAAGGAAATCGCGCTGATGAGCGGCGGCGAATACACCACGTTCGTCACCGACAAGAAATTTGAGCAGCGCGTGCTCGATGCGGCCAAGCACGCACGGAATCGATACCTGATCTCGTTTCGGCCGACGAACCCGACGCCGGGTCTGCATACGATCCATGTGCGGCTGGCGCAGGATTATGGCGCCCGGGTGGTGGCGCGCGCAAATTACTGTATCGGCGAAGGCAGCGACGAATGAGCCGGGGTCGCGCAGCCGCCTGAGCGTTCGGAGGGATGGAGATGGATTATCGCCCCGTAAATCTCGCAGAGAAGTTCAAGCTCTTCACTGACCAGTGGAAGCCGCGCGTCGTAGCGGAGATGAACGATTACCAGTTCAAGGTCGTGCGTCTGGAAGGTGATTTCATCTGGCACGACCACCAGGACACGGATGAGGCATTTCTGGTGCTCGAGGGCACGCTGCGCATCGACTTCCGCGATGGCGCGGTGAGCATCGGGCCGGGCGAAATGTACGTGGTGCCGAAGGGCGTCGAGCATAAGCCGTTCGCCGAAAGGGAAGTGAAACTCATGCTGATCGAACCGCGCGGGGTGCGCAACACCGGGGACGCGCCGGCGAACGAACGCACGGCGGCGAATGATGTGTGGATCTAATCGGGCGCCCGGCTCTGCCCAGCATCGTTAGTTTGCCCGGTATCGACTTGTTCCGGCTCTTTGCGACGGAGTTACAGACGAGTTGGCGACAAAACGGGAACTAACGCCGACAATACTCTCCGCAACCTTCACTACCCGAATAGCCTTTGAAGTTGACGATATGCGTTCAGAGTGATTTGTGAGGCAAGCTACAACGCCTCTCCAACGCTTCGGTGACTTTTGTCTGTAGTGCGTCGTCCAGAACAACATCAATTCCGAAGGTTTGAAGTGCCTTCATTATGTTCTGAGCCTCGGGAGCTTCGAGGCCGGGCAGTGTCTTGTATCGTTGGCCGTTCACTCGAAAACGGAAGCCGTAGATAGAGCTGCCTTTTGCAGATGCGTAAATTGCGAATCGAAACCGTTCAATATCCCTCAAAGCGTAGGATTTCGTTTTCCATGTGCGGTTGCGGAAGTCGAGATAGGGAATGCGCGAGATGGTTAAAGCTGTGTGATCACAACGAAGCGTTTCATCCGAGGGCCATGCTGCTGCACTCCACCTAAAACCCATCCACAAAAGAAGGCCACAACCAACGATCAGGATTCCGAGCGGCACCAGAAAGCTTCCCGATTCGATACTCGCGTTGGAGATGTCCTGCCACATGCTTGAATGGCCATTTTTTCCCGCAAAGAATAGCAACGCGCAAAACACCACGATGACCAGACTTGCGATAAAGACAGCTCCGCCCAGTTTGGCGTGTGGACTTCGAGAAGATGGGTCAAGACGTACGTCGACTGAGTCCCTGTTTATAGAGATTGTGAAATCTTCCATAGCCTGTGCACCTAAGTCTAATCGGGCAAAATGTCTTGGTGTCCGCTGAATCTTCGCCCGGACCGGATGGCCCGGCAGCAGACATAATGCCGCGCAATGTGTGGCATAATGTCCCCATGAGCGAAGCCGCCGCAGCCCTTCCGAATTCTCCGCCGCCATTCACGTACGACTGGCGCGACATCGAGCGCGGCCTGCCTCTCACTGCACTCGACGAGTTTTCCTCGTACTCGGGGATACCGATGAAGGAACTCCTGACGGCCGTCATTCCGCAGCGCACGCTCAAACACCGCCGACAACGAAGCGAGCCGTTGAGCACAGAGGAATCCGACCGTCTGGCCCGTGTAGCGAGAATCTACGAACTCGCGGTGCAGGTATATCGCGACCGCGAAGACAGCAAGGAATTTCTGATCCGCCCAAAGCGTCGTTTTGACGAGCGCACGCCCATGGAGATGATGCGCACGGAACGGGGTGGCGAAGCGGTAAGGGAGATGCTGATCCAACTGGCCGAAGGCATGGTCATCTAGCAAGGCACTGCGGGGCCGGACGAATGAGAACGTTCTGGCGCATCAGCCAGTTTGCGGATCTGAGCGGAGACGGCGGGCTTCGCGCCGCCGCTCGGTGGCATTCCAAGGGCAGGCCGATTGTTTACCTTGCCGAGAGTCCGGCTGGAGCGATGCTCGAAAGGCTGGTCCATCTTCCAGAAATCGATGGGCCGCTGCCAAGAACTTACGATCTTCTCGAGGTGATCGCGCCCGATCATCTGGAGGTCAGAGAGCTGCTGCCGCTTGCGGATATCGATTGGAAGGAACATCCGGAGATGACGCGTCGAACGGGGGACGTCTGGCTTGCGTCAGCCGAAACGGCGCTGGCGCGAGTGCCTTCGGCAATTGTCGCCCGAACCTGGAATATCCTGCTGAATCCACAACACCCCGATGTGGCACATCTCCAGATCGCATCAGTCCTTCAGGAGCGCTTTGATAACCGCCTTTTCCAGATAGGAGCGCGTTGAACCGGCAGGGGTTCAGCCATCCTCCGCGCACCCGCCGAGGTTGGCCCCGCCTGCTATCCGTGATAGTCTGAACCAGACACTTGAGAGTGGACTAAGAGAGTAAGAGGAGTAACCTACGCCGTGCTGGCGACTGCTAAGAAAACAGACCTGATTGAACGCTTCCGCACCCACGAAACGGACACTGGCTCCCCCGAGGTCCAGATTGCGATTCTGAGTGAGCGGATTGGCGAACTGACCGAGCATTTCAAGACGCACAAGAAGGACCATGCCTCCCGGCGCGGCCTGCTGATGCTGGTGAGCAAGCGCCGCCGTCTGCTGGATTACCTGAAGACGCACGACACGGATCGCTATCGCGACGTGATCGGCAAACTGGGAATCCGCAAGTAAACCAGAAAGTCCGGAATTTGAATCGGAAGCGCCCAGACCGCTCAGTGGTCACGGCCCCGGCTTCCATAATGGCCTGGGGCCACGGTGTACCTGGCGAAATCTCTCCGACGTCAGGGCCTGCGCCGAGTTGTCTCTCGACTCCGGTGCTTGCTTCCCCAATGAATCGAAATTCACGCATGTTGCAGCGGCGGGCGAATCCCGCCGCGCAACGGCGCCGGGCCTGCCGTGCCGTGGCGCCCCCCCCCCACAAGTTTCCCAAGCGAAAAAACGAAAAGAGGACACTATGTCTACCAAGCATGAAGTAGCCGTCGAGCTTGCCGGCGGCAAGCGGCTGGTTTTTGAGACCGGGCGCATGGCCAAGCAGGCCTCCGGTGCAGCCCTGGTCTCGACGGGAGAAACCGTCGTTCTGGCCACTGCCGTCGCTTCTCCCGACCCGCGGGAAGGCATCGACTTTTTCCCTTTGACGGTGGATTACCGCGAGTACACGTATGCCGGCGGACGCATCCCCGGCGGATTCATCAAGCGCGAAGGGCGCCCGAGCGAGAAGGAAATTCTCACCGCGCGGCAGATCGACCGGCCCATCCGCCCGCTGTTCCCTGATGGCTTCCGTAACGAGACGCAGGTCATTGCGCTGGTCTTCTCCGCCGACAAGGAGAACGATCCCGATGTGATCGCGATCAACGCCGCCGCCTGTGCGCTGGCTCTCTCCGACATTCCGTTCGGCGCTACGGTGGCCGCGGTGCGCGTGGGCCGCGTCAACGGCGAGTTCGTGGTGAATCCCACCTACTCCGAGCGCACGGGCAGCAGCCTGAACATCATGGTCGTCGGCCACAAGGACGGCATTGTGATGATCGAGGCGGGCGCCAAAGAAGAAGCCGAGGACGTTGTCCTCAGCGCCATCGAGTTCGGCCATACCGAGATTAAGAAGATTGTCGCCGTCATTGACGAGCTGGCGTCGAAGGCGGGCAAGCCGAAGCGTGCCTTCACGGCGCCTGTCGAAGACGAGGCGTACTATAACGGGCTCAAGTCGAAGATCGGCGACCGCCTGAAGGACGCGCTCGACACCAGGGCGCACGGCAAGACCGAGAGCTATGCGCTGGTCAAGCAGATCAAGGACGAACTCGCGGCCGAGATTCCGGCGGACGACACAACCGGCCTCAAGAAGAAGCTTTCCACGTATTACGAGCTGCTGCGCGAGCGCATGTTCCGCGAGCAGGTAACGGTGGAGCGCATCCGGCCCGACCGCCGCGCTTTCGATGAGATTCGCGCCATTTCGATTGAAACGGGCGTTCTGCCGCGCACGCACGGTTCGGCGCTGTTCACGCGCGGCGAGACGCAGGCGCTGGTGACGGCGACGCTGGGCACGCCCGACGAGGCGCAGCGCATGGAGAGCTATGAAGGCGAGAAGAAGAAGGGCTTCATGCTCCACTACAACTTTCCGCCGTTCAGCGTGGGCGAAACCGGCCGCATGACCGGCGTGGGCCGCCGCGAAGTGGGCCACGGCGCACTGGCCGAGCGGGCCATCTCCGCGGTTCTTCCCGATGAATCGCAATACGCCATCCGCATCGTGTCGGACATTCTGGAGTCGAACGGATCGTCTTCCATGGCCTCAGTCTGCGGCGCGTCTCTGGCGCTGTTTGACGCTGGTGTCGCGCTCAAGGGCGGCGTGGCAGGCATTGCCATGGGCCTGGTGAAGGAAGGCGATAACTACGCCATCCTGACCGATATCGCCGGCGCGGAAGATCACTACGGCGACATGGACTTCAAGGTGGCCGGAACGCGCAACGGTATCACCGCTCTGCAGATGGATATCAAGGTCGGCGGCCTCAGCCGGCAGATTCTGCAGGAAGCGATGGAGCAGGCGCGCCGCGGACGGTTTTTCCTGCTCGACAAAATGGACGCCGAGCTGAACGGGCCGCGCACAGAGCGCTCGAAGTATGCGCCGCGCATCGAGACGGTGATGATTCCCACCGACAAGATCCGCGACCTGATCGGCAAGGGCGGCGCCACGATCCGCGGCATCGTGGAGCAGACCGGCGCGAAGATCGACGTCGACGATACCGGCAAGGTTTCCGTGGCATCGAGCGACGCCGAGGGCCTGGCCAAGGCGCTGGCGATCATCAGCAACCTCACCGCCGTGCCGGAGATCGGCAAGATCTACCTGGGCAAGGTGGTCCGGCTGGCCGAGTTCGGCGCGTTTGTCGAGCTGTTCCCGGGCACCGACGGCCTGCTGCACATCTCCGAAATTGCCGAGCACCGCGTCAAGGACGTGAAGGACGAGCTGCGCGAAGGCGACCAGGTGATGGTGAAGGTGCTTGCGATCGAAGGCAACCGCATCAAGCTCAGCCGCAAGGCGCTCATCAGGGAGCAGAAGGCCAAACTGGCAGCGCAGAATGGCGGCGCGGCTCCGGCAGCGGAAGGCGAAGAGGCACAGGGCGAAGAGGGGCGCGGCGAACGGCCGCAGCGCCAGGAACGCTCCGAACGTCCGGAGCGGCAGGAGCGTCCGCAGCAACCTCGGCACGAGTTCGATGAGAAGCAGCCGCGCTCGAATCAGAGCACGATCCTGATCGAGGGGGGCGACGACTTCGATGAGGAAGAGAGCGAAGGCGAGGAGTTCGACGAGGAGAACGAGCCGAACTTCAATCGCGCGGAAGGCGCTCCGGTGGCTGCCGGCACGCAGCCGCAAGGCGGGGCAGGACGTCCGCAGGGTGGCGCTGCGAATAACAACCGCCGGCGTCGTCGCCGTCGTGGCGGTCCGCGTCCTGGTGGCGGCGGTCACCAGGGATAAGCGCCCATTACGCAAAACTGAACAGGCCCGGAGCCCAGCTTCGGGCCTGTTTCCTTTGCGCGGGTAAGGGCAAAGGGAGTTTGACCGCATCGACAGAAGCGATATTCGCCGACGCACATCTACGCTGGTTCGCGGGGGCGCGCGGCCGCGCGATCCATGAGTTCTATAATTTGGGCTGCGTAAACTCCTGATTCCCGAGGCTTCCTATGATTCCCCTCACTGATGCGGAACGCGCTGTCTATTATCCGGCCGACCGCCGATTCAGGCTGTGGATTCGCCCGTCATTCCTGGTTCTGATCGCAGTTTTTGTTTTGGTTTGCCTCGGCCTGGCGTGGGCGGAGGCAGGAATCTGGGGATTGCCTTATATCGCGCCCAATTCTGCGGCAGTGCCGGGGGCGGCAGCCGGCCCGCACGGATTTCCGGCATGGGTTCGCTGGTGCCACTTCTTCAACCTGTTCTTTATCTTCATGCTCATCCGCAGCGGACTCTCCATCCTGATGGATCATCCGCGGCTCTACTTCAACGACGGCTGCACGCCGGGCAGCGAGTGGATTCGATTTACGCCGCTGAAGGTGCCGAAGGACCGCCTGTGGACTGCAAAGGATGACAACCGCTATATCTCTCCCCTGATCGGGCTGCCGGGATACAGTCACTCCATCGGCATCGGACGGTGCTGGCATTTTCTGAATGTCTACGGGTTCCTGCTCACGGGCTTCTTTTTTGTGTCGGGACTGCTCACCAGCGACCAGTGGCAGCGGCTTGTGCCGACTTCGTGGGGAATCTTCCTGCAGGCATGGAACACCTTCGTTTACTATGCCAACTTTCATCTGCCGCCGGAGCCGAACGGTTTCTACGGCTACAACGCGCTGCAACAACTGGTCTACTTTGCCACCATCTTTATCATGGCTCCGCTAGCGATTCTCACGGGGATGGCAATGTCGCCGGCGCTGGCCAACCGCTTTCCGCGTTACGTGCGGCTGTTTGGCGGGCGCCAGGCTGCGCGCTCAATTCATTTTCTGGTGATGCTGGGGTTTGTCTATTTCATCGTGGCGCACGTCACGCTGGTGGTGCTCACTGGATTCCGCCGCAACATGAATCACATCGTGCTGGGCATCGATAACAACAAGCCGAACGGAATGGTGCTGGGCCTGATCGGCCTTGCTCTCGTAGTGCTCTCGTGGGTGGCCGCGCATTACATCTCGTGGTATCTGCCGCGCGGCTTGCAGCATGTTTCGAAGGCTCTCACCCAACCGGTGAAACTGCTCACGCTCGATCGTCTTTCGCCGCGGCAGCGCTATACGAAGGACCAGGTGTCTCCGTACTTCTGGCCCAACGGCAAGCTGCCGGTGCGGGAGGATTGGAAGCAACTGGCGGCCGGTGGATTCAAGGATTACCGCCTGACAATCGGCGGCATGGTCGAAAATCCGGTCGAGCTTTCTCTGCAGGATTTGCGCGCACTGGGCGGGGTAGAGACCATCACGATGCACCACTGCATTCAAGGCTGGAGCGGAATCGCGCAGTGGGGAGGCGTCCCCTTGCGCAAGGTGATCGAACTTGTCCGGCCTAAGCCCGGCTGCGGTACGATCGTCTTTTATTCCTTCGGCCCCGCTCCCCTGGGTGGCCTCTATTACGACACGCAGAGCCTCTATAACGCTTTGAAGCCCGAGTGCATGCTTGCCTGGGAAATGAATGGCCAGGCGCTGCCAGCCACTTACGGCGCTCCCCTTCGATTACGCGTGGAAAACCAGCTTGGCTACAAGATGGTGAAGTGGATTGAGCGAATCGAATTTGTGGAGTCAGAGAAAATGGTGGGCCACGGCGAAGGCGGCAGCAACGAAGATGAAGAGTACTTTGATTTGTTGCCGAATATTTGACGGCATCGGGTCAATGCGACGGGCCTGGAGCGGATGCTTCGGGCCTGTTGCGTCTTAGTGCCGATTCCCGAGCGGAATGATGATCACTGCCAGCGCAATCAATGCGGGGCCCTCCCATAGCAGGACCCGGGCTTTGCTCGATGCGCCTTTCCACTCGCCTTTGCCCAGACCGCAAAGCACGCCTACGCCGATGGAGGTGCGGAGACAGAAGCAGATTCCGCGCGAAAATGCCAGATAGAAGAGCCAGAGAAAAAGCAGGGGCCGGAGCTTGCAGGCTCCGGCCCTGTGTGAGCGGATGATTTGTGTCGCCAGGAAGGCCCCGGCTTTCCCTCTATGAGCCGGCGTCTCTTTTAGAACGAGAACGTGGCCTGGAGGAAGACGCGGCGGACCGCGGAACCGCTGGAGTACATGCCGCCGGCAAGCGTGGTGGAGCGCAGGAAATACGGCGATCCGATGGTGCCTGTGGGGCCGCCGTAATTCACATTGTTGAACAGGTTGAGGGCCTGCGCGCTGAAGGTCAGCGCGTATTTGCGGTTGGCTGGTCCGCCGCCGCCCCACATACCGTGTCCGCCGCCGCTATTGCCACTGAGCCCGCCGGGGCCGAGGCTTCCGCCCGGAGGTCCGCCGTGGCCGTGCCAACCACCGCCTCCGCCGGATGGGCCATGGGGACCGCTGGTTTCAGGACCAAAGCCGAAGCCTCGGCTGATGCGAAGGTTGAAGGCAACCGCGGCGGGGCCTAAGCCGACGTTCGCGGGGATCAACTTCTCACCCAGCGCAGGCGCGGTGTCCATGCAGCCGTAGGGCGTGGAGAGGTAGCGCTGGGGATCGCCGGAACACTGGCCGGCGCTCGCGACGCCGGGGCGCTGGTTGTAAAAGTCGTTGAGCGGGTCTTCAGGCAGCGTGATGTCAAACGGCTTTCCGGAGTTCGCCATCATGAAGGGACTGAAGCGCAGTCCCAACGGGCCACTGTAGTTGGCCATGGCGAAGATCCGGTTGCGCGTGTTGAAGGTGGCCGGACCGTAGTCCTGGCCGATGTTGTAAGCGTTGGAGGCGTTCGAGCCGGCGCCGCCGTCTCTGGAGGCCCATCCCGCGGTGTAGAAGCCGACCACGCTGAAGTTCCGGCCGATGGCGGCGTTCACGCTGGTGATGATCTGATTCTGCTTGAACACGGCCTCGGGAAAGAACTCGTACAGATAGCCGCCGGTGGGATCGACAGAATAGGTTCCGTCGGCTTGCATCTGGTTGGCGTTGACAGTTACCAGCTGATGCACGCCAAACGAGTGCAGATACGTGACCGTCGCGCTGGCGCCTTTGTTCAGCTGTCGCT
>Ga0134128_10008658_pt1 | contig 12250 bp, 8 predicted proteins | sample KB31754_FD_96462 | JGI IMG/M metagenome (GOLD analysis project Ga0134128, IMG submission 96462) | Terrestrial soil microbial communities with excess Nitrogen fertilizer from Kellogg Biological Station, Michigan, USA - KB3-175-4 | ecosystem: Environmental > Terrestrial > Soil > Unclassified ...
CAGGATGCGGATGAAGCCGGCGGCGTCCTTCTGGTCGTAGCTGTCGCCCATGGTGAAAGCGGCTAGGTCGGTGCGGTAAAGCGAATGTTCGGAACGGCGGCTGGCAATCGCCACATTTCCCTTGTAGAGGGTCAACGTTACGCTGCCGGTCACTTCTTTTTGCGTGTTCTCCACGAAGGCGTCCAGGGCCTCGCGCAGGGGCGTGAACCACAAGCCGAAGTAGACCAGTTCGGCATACTTCAGCGCCATCTGCTGCTTGAAGTGCATCAGGTCGCGCTCCAGGCAGAGCGCTTCCAGTTCGCGGTGCGCGGCCAGCAGCAGCGTGCCCCCCGGCGTCTCATAACAGCCTCGCGATTTGATACCCACGAAGCGGTTTTCCACCAGGTCCACGCGGCCAACGCCGTTGCGCCCGCCAATTTCGTTCAACAGCTCCAGCAACGACACCGGGTCCATCTCCAGGCCGTTCACCGCCACGGGCACCCCGCATTCGAAGCCAACCTCCACCTGCTCTTCGCGGTCTGGGGCCTCCTGCGGCGACCGCGTGAGCTGCCAGGTGGTGGACAGAGGCGCATTGCCGGCGTCCTCCAGTTCGCCGCCTTCGTGCGAGATGTGCCACAGGTTGCGGTCGCGGCTATGAATCTTCTCCCTGCTGGCGGCCACGGGAATACCGTGCCGCTCGGCGTAATCGAGGCAGTCCTCGCGCGATTTAAGTTCCCATTCCCGCCAGGGTGCAATCACCTTCAGATGCGGGGCCAGCGCCTGGTAGGCGAGCTCGAACCGCACCTGGTCGTTGCCTTTGCCGGTGCAGCCGTGGGCCACTGCCGTCGCGCCCTCACGCAGCGCCACTTCCACCTGATGCCCGGCAATAACCGGCCGGGCCAGGGAAGTGCCCAGCAGATACTTGTGCTCGTACACCGCACCCGCCTTTAGAGCAGGGAAGACATAGCCGGTGAGGAACTCCTCCCGCAGGTCTTCGACCACCACTTTGCTGGCGCCGGTGGCGTAGGCTTTTTCCACCACCGCCTCCATGTCATCGCCCTGGCCAACGTCGCCCACCAGGGCGATGACGTCGTAGGAATAGTTTTCCTTCAGCCAGGGAATGATGATGGAGGTGTCCAGCCCGCCGGAGTAGGCCAGCACTATTTTTTCAGGCATGCGCGCTCCTTCTGGGGAAGCGGCTCATGCCGCCACCCAGCAGCAACAACAGAATGGCTTTCTGTACGTGCAGACGGCTCTCCGCCTGGTCGAAAACGACGGCCCGGGGAGAGTCGATGACTGCATCGGTAACCTCGGCGCCGCGGTGCGCCGGAAGACAGTGCATGAACACGGCATGCTCCGCCGCCGCGTGCATCAGGTCTTCGTTAACCTGGTAAGGAGCAAAAACCGCGGCCCGCTCCTCGGCTTCCTTTTCCTGTCCCATGCTGGCCCAAACGTCGGTGTAAACCGCGTCGGCGCCATGCACCGCCGCTTCGGGATCTGAGCCAAGCTCGATCCTGGCTCCGGTTTCGCGCGCAATTTCCCGCGCGTCCGCCATCACCTGCGGCGCTGGTTCGTAGCCCGGCGGTGTGGCCATGCGGATGGTCGAGCCCAGACAGGCGCAGGTCAGCAGCAAGGAGTGGGAAACGTTATTGCCGTCGCCTACATATGCGAGCTTAAGTTTGCGCAAGTCGCCGAAGCGTTCCTGGAGGGTGAAGTAGTCGGCCAACGCCTGGCAAGGGTGCTCCACGTTGCTGAGCGCATTGACCACGGGAATGCAGGCGTGTGCGGCCATGGTTTCTACGGTGGCATGGTCAAAGGTGCGCAGCACTACCACATCCACCCAGCGCTCCAGGTTGTGGGCGATGTCGCTTAGTGATTCGCGGGCGCCCAGGCGGCTGGCGGTCTGGTCCACGAAGAAGGAGACTCCGCCCAGGCTTGCCATGCCCGCTTCAAAGGTCAGGCGCGTGCGCAGCGAGGGCTTCTCGAAAAAAAGCACCATCTGCTTGCCCGCCAAAGCGCCGCGAAAATCCGCTGGCCGCTGCTTGAGCAGGGCAGCCAGATCCAGCACCGACCTTACCTCCGGCGGCGCAAAATCGCGGATAGACACCAGGTGGCGTGGCCAGAAAGCAGTGGCCGCAGCTCCCGTTTGTGTTGGCGTCATCCTGGTCGCGTTCATTGCTTGACTGCTCATCGCCTGCTCCCTTCCACCCCACTGTCATCCTGAGCGAGGGCGCGGGACGAAGACCCGCGTCCAAGTCGAAGGACCTTGCGTCTCGAAAATGTCACGGGCCGATCACCTCGGTCCCACACTCCAGCTTGGAAAAATAAAATTCACCCAGCACTTCCGCCTGGGCCGCGGGCAGAATGCGCACCCGGCCCACACCGCGCTTCAGCGCCTGACCGCAGGCTTCCAGCTTGGGCAGCATGCCGCCCGCGATTACTGCCTGCTTCACCAACTCCGGTACCTGCTTCACGTCCAGCCAGTGAAGGACAGTTCCGTCAGCGTCCTTCACCCCCGCAACGTCGGTGAGAAAAATCAGGGCGTTCGCCTGGCAGGCCACCGCGCACGCCGCCGCCATCTGGTCGGCATTGATGTTGTAGTACTCGCGGTCGGAGCCCAGGGCCAGGCTGGCGATCACCGGAATGCCGCCTTGACTCCAAATTGCCTCCAGCCAGCGGCACTCCACGGCCGCAATTTCGCCCACGTAGCCGAGATCGCAGCCATCGTTCTGTTTCTTGCGGGCGCGGAAACTCATACCGTCGCCGCCGCACAGGCCGACCGCGGGCTGCCCGGCAACGCTGATGGCCGCCACCACTTTCTTGTTCACGATTCCGGCCAGGACCATCAGGGCCACGTCGCGCGTTTCCGCATCTGTCACCCGTAAACCGTGCACGAATGAGCTTTGCTTGCCTAAGTTCTGCAAGGTGCGGGTGAGCGTGGAACCGCCGCCGTGAACGACCGCGATCTTGTGGCCGTCGCGAGCGAGTTCCACCACGGCCCGGGCGCAGCCGCGCAACGTGGTTTCATTCTCCAGCGCCGCGCCTCCGATCTTGACCACAACTTTCAATTCAGTCCCTCTTCCTCGCGCCAGCCGTACATGAGGTTCATGTTCTGCACCGCCTGCCCGGCCGCGCCCTTGAGCAGGTTGTCCACGCAGGAAATCACCACCAGCCGCCGTCCGTCGTCTCCCAGGCAGAAGCCGATATCGCAATAATTGCTGTGCAGAGAAAATTGGATCTGTGGCAGCTGGGGCGGGGTAAACACCCGCACCCAGGGCCGGCCGGCATAGAATTCGCGGAAGCAGGCCTCTACCTTGCGCGTTGTTGCCGGCTGCTGAAGGCGCAGATAGATGGTGGACAGGATGCCGCGCGGAATCGGCAGCAGGTGGGGAGCGAAGGTGAATTCTGCCGCTTCCAGGCCCAGTTGCTCCAGAATTTCGCCTACATGGCGGTGGCCGAACACTGCATAAGCCGAGAGATTGTCGGCTACCGACACGAAGTGAGTGCGCGCGCTCGGCTCCTTGCCGGCGCCCGAGACACCTGATTTGGAATCGGAAATGATCCCGTGCTCACGGTCCACCATGGCCGCCCGCAGCAGCGGCGCGAGCGCCAGAATCACGGAGGTGGCATAGCAGCCGGGATTGGCCACGAGTTGCGCTCCGGCAATGCGCTCGCCATTCAGCTCCGGCAATCCGTAGACGGCGTTCTGGGCAAACCTGGCGGCTTTATCCGGGTCGGTGTCGCAAAAGCCGTACACCGCCTGGTGCTCTTCACGCTTGAGGCGCCAAGCCCCGCTCAGGTCAACGACCCGGAGACCGCGCCCCACCGCCTCCGGCGCCAGCATGCGCGACGCCTCGTGGGGCGTGGCCAGGAAGAGCACATCCACCTCGGTCTTCTCCAGCGCCTCCCAAGAAAAAGGCTGCGAGGTGTGGGAGTGTCCGTTGGCTGGAATTGGGACCACGCCGGAGCCGTTGTTACCCTCTGTCTCTCGGTGCAGCAGCAGGGAATTGCGCACACGAGGATGTCGTGCCAGCAGCCGTGCCAGTTCCATCCCGGCATAGCCGCTCGCGCCCAAAACCGCGGTTTGGATTTTTTCCTTCCTCAAGCCAGCAGCTCCCGTACTCTCAGCACCAGCCTTGAAGCTCCTTTGTTGTTCTCCGCCACAATCAATATGGCGTCATCACCGGCGATGGTTCCCACCACCTCGGGCCAGCTCTCGCTGTCGAGAGCTGCGGCCACAGGCTGGGCGCTGCCCACCGCGGTTTTTACTACCACCAGGTTCTGCGCCTGGCGCACGTCCAGTACGAATTCCCGTACCAAGCGCGAAGCCGAGGGGAGCGCTGCCTCGGAAGCCGTCCCACCGGTGGGCAGCGCGTATCCTTCCCCCGTTTTCACCAGTTCGAGTTCGTGAATGTCGCGGGAAAGCGTTGCCTGACCCACTTTGATCCCGCGTTTGCTCAAGGCCCGCTGCAGCTCTTCCTGGCTGGCAATGGGGCTTTCCTGCAGCAGTTCCAGGATTGCCTTGTGCCGCTCAGCCTTCATAGTGAATAAAGATGAATAAAAACGAATAAATATTCGTTCATTGTATGGAAATGAGATGCCCTGTCAAGCCAAAAGGTGGGTTCTGCGGACTTTCTAATCAACTACAGAGGACACAGAGGTCACAGAGGAATCAATTATTGTCTTCGGGATCGCTGGAGACAGTAGTTCGGTTCGGCGGGCCAAATCTTCAACCTTTTATTCTTCAATGCCTCTGTGCCTCTGTGTCCTCCGTGGTGAAAAGGGCTTAAGTTTGTTCTTGTACGGCCCGCCAGGCCTGGTTAATAGCGGTATCGGTGTAGGCGCTGGCGCCGGCATCGGAGTTGGCGATGGAAATCCGCCCGAACTTTTGCCGCCCAATGACGCATGGCCGCTGATCTTCCGGCCAGTCGGGGTCGGAGAGGGAGTTGTATTCGTAGGCGTAGCCGTGGGCCCAGCGATTCACGGTAATGCCGGCGATATCGCGGGCGGCGTCGAATCCGGCCCCGCCCAGCATGCGTTGCAGCTGGTCACGGATGTTGCGCTCGAAGGTCGAGAAGGGCGTGGCCATCAGCTCCCAGCGTCCCGCCCGGTACTGCGCCTGGCGCGGCAGACCCGGCTTGCAGGGGCAGCGCAGCAGGAAGAGCACCATCGGCTCCTGCGGCGTGTGGGGAAACTCGTATTTCCCCATGCTTACCGGAAAATCCAGTTTGGCCAGGGAGTGGTATCCCCCGGGCGCCACGATCTGCTTAGCGCCCAGCTCGGCGAAGGGTTTCCAGTTGCGCAGCGCCACGTGGGTGTAAATGAATGGTTCTTTGACGTCATAGTGCAGCGCCGTTTTCTGCTTCTCCGGCAGCTCCGGACAGAGGTAGGGAATCATCATGTTGTAGCAGGCCAAAATGCACCTGCCCGCGCGCACCGTCAGCAGGTGGCCGCCGCGCACATAGTCAACCTCTACCTCCTGTGCGGTCTCCGGCGGCCCGCTATGCCGCGCCCGCACCGCCGTGCTGTTCAACCGCAGGCGCACGGGCACGCCTTGCCGGTCCAGACAGCTGTAGTCGGCGCGCGAGGTCACAACGTCGTCCATGGTTTGCCCGGGAATGCTGCCCGGAATCAGAGAACGCACCAGCAGCCGCGCAATAGAGGCGTTGCCGTCAGGAAAATGGAAGATGTACGGGTCTTGCTCCGGCGGCGCACCCAGCCCCAGACCATCGAAGCCGGCGTACTGAAAGGACTCGTAATCGTCGGGATTCTCGAAGCAGGAGAGCGCCGAAACCGCTTCAATGCCCACCGCGAACAGGTCGTGGGGAAACTTCTGGAAGAAGGGCAGCGCCTGCCGGCTTACCCTGCAGTATTTGGTGAGAAAGTCGGCATAGCTGATTTTCGCCAGCTCGGCGCGCTTCTGCGCCGGCGACATTCCCGCCATATAGTCAATTCTTTCCGTGTACACGCGGGCAATGTCGCGACGAAGGGTTTCGGAGAGCGGCGACTGGGCCAGGAACTCCTTCCAGGGCAGACTGTTCATGCCCACCACCAGGCGGTCGGCGCCGAAGGTCTCCCGGTCGAAGAAGCAGGCCGTCTGCAGCTGAGCGTAAAGGTTGCGGTCGTAGTCGCGGTAGAACTTCTGCAGGTTGATGCCCAGTTCGGTGAGCAACCCCTTAGCCACCTTGCTGTATTCGGAGGGGTTGTCAATGGACTGGGTGCCGCCGTTGCTGAGCAGCAGACGGCCGCCCACCCGGAACTCGTTGCGCTTGGCGTGGCCGCCGAAGTCGTCATGATTGTCGAGAATGAGGACCCGCGCCTTGCTGCCCGCCGCCTGCCGGTAAAAATAGGCAGCCGCCAGCCCGCTTATGCCCCCGCCCACAACCACCAGGTCGTATTTCTCGCCGGTGTCCTCCGGCTCCCCGGCCGATTCCCAGAAAGTGCCGTCGCGCAGCCGGTGGGCCACTTCAAAACTTCCAGGATGATTGCCACGCATGCCCAGCAGCGCCGGTGGGTAGTGATTGGGATTCTTTTCCGGGTCGAAGCCCTTATTGCCCGGCTCCACGGCATGGAGCCAGGGAACATTGGCCGAGAGAATGGATCCGCCAATAGCCAGGGCCACTCCATCCAGGAAGTCGCGGCGCGTGATCTTGCGCTGCATGTCCAGTTCGCGGTCGGGCGTTTTTTCCATAATTTTTAATCAACCACAGAGGACACAGAGATCACAGAAGATTCAATTGATTGATTTCAGTGGAGGACGAAGCATTCAATTCACCCCCGGGCTAGGAATAATTCGTCAATCGTCAATCATCAGTCACGATGTGCCCTCTGTGTCCTCTGGTAAGAAAATGGTTACAGTCCCAGCAGTTCTGCCACCGCGCGGTGCGCCTCATCCATCGCTTTGTCCGTATAAGCGGCGGCCGCGGCGTCGGAATTGGCGACGGTGATCCTGCCAAAGCGCTGCCGCCCGATCTCACACGGCGACTGGCCGGGACCCCAGTCCGGATCCCACAGCGGGTTGTATTCGTAAGCGTAACCATGCGGCCAGCGGTTCACGGTAATTGCATTGATGTCGCGCGCCGGGTCGAAGCCACCGCCCTCCAGCACACGCCCCAACTGATCACGAATGTTGCGTTCGAAGGTAGAAAAGGAAGTGGAGAGCAGGTCGTAGCGGCCCGCCATCTGCTGCGCCCTTGCGGACAAGCCGGGCGAACACGGCGTCCGCGTCATGCGCACCAGCATCGGTTTCTCTGGCGAAGTGGGAAACTTGTAGCCGCCTATGGCGGTGGGGTAATCCAGGCTGAACGAGGAGTGGTACATTCCGGGACAGAACACCCGCTGTATGCCCAGCTTCTGGAACGCGGTCCAATTTCTGACCGCTACCGTGGTATACACCAGCGGCACCTTGCTGCCGTAATGCAGCGCCTTTTTCTGCTGCTCCGGCATTTCAGCGCACAAGTAGGGAATCATCATGTTCCAGCAGGCCAGCACCACGCCCTTGCCGCGCACCGAGTAGGCCTTGCCTTGCAGCGCGTAGATGACTTCCACTTCCTTAGCCGAGGCCGGCTCGCCCACATGCCGCACTTCGACCGCCGTGCTGTTCAGGCGGATGCGAATCGGCGAGTTTTCCTGGTCCAGCCGGGTGTAATCCACCTTGGCTGTGACCACGTCTTCGGCGTTGTGCCCCGGCACCGAGCCAGGCACCAGGGAGCGCACCAGCAGGCGCGCAATCGAGGCGTTGCCGTCGGGATAATGAAAGTGATACGGCTTCTGGTCGGGCGTAGCCGCGCCGCGCGCGGTGAAGCTCAGCCGGCCTTCCGGCACCCGCCGCAGCTTCATCCCCAGGAAGCCCGGAAAATACAGGGCCCAGCAGTCCAGCGCCGGCACCGCGTCAATGCCCACTCCGTACAGGTCGTGGGTGCGCTTCTGGTAGAAGGGAATCACGCCCGGGTCCGCCTTCGCTGCCTTGAGCAGAAAATCCTTGTAGCTCATGCGCGACAGCCGGTCCCGTCTTTCCGCTTCCGCAACGCCCGGCATGTAGTCCTGTTCAGCGGTTTCAATGCGCAGGATGTCGCGCTGCACTTCGGGAGCGAGCGGGCACTTGGCCAGAAATTCTTTCCAGGGCAGCGATTTTGGAGTCGCTTCCATCCAGGCGCGGGTGGGCTCGCCGGCTATCAGGCGGTCGACGCCGAAGGTTTGCTGGTCGAAGAAAACTCCCGCTTCCAGGCCGTCATACAGACCACGCAGCGCGTGCTTGGCTTCCAGCGCCGGCGGGTTGATGCCCAGTTCGTCCATCAGCCCGCGCGCTACCTGGCTGTAGGGGAATGGCGACTCGATGGCAAACGTCCCGCCATTGCCCAGCAGCAGTCGTCCCCCGGGACGGAACTCGTTGCGCTTGGCGTGGCCGCCAAAGTCATCATGATTGTCGAGGATGAGGATGCCCGCCTTTTTGCCGGCTGCCTGGCGATAAAAGTAGGCCGCGGCCAGACCGCTGATGCCCCCGCCTACCACAATCAGGTCGTAACTCTCGCCTGTGCTGGCGGCGCTGGCCTTCCAGTTGCCGTCGCGCGCCAGGTGCGCCGCTTCGAAGGAGCCGGGATGGCTGCCGCGCATCCCAGTCAGCGCCGGCGGGTAATAACGAGGATCATTTTGAGTAATGCCCGCGGCCAGCAGTGGATCCTGCGCCGACGCATCCGCTCCCGAATCCTGAGCCAGCACTCCCGCCGGCAGCAAGCTGGCCCCCACCGTAACCGCTACCCCGTTAAGGAAATCTCGGCGCGTTATGCCCCGTTGCATTCCCAGTTCGCGGTCCTGTTTGGAATCGTGATCGTCTTGGCTCATGTTTGCCCTTATCTTGTGTGGCGCGGGCGCCCTCGCCCGCGAAAGCCCGTCTCAAACGGGAAATTTGAAAACCTAACCACAAAGGTCACAAAGGATTACAAAGTCTCTGTTCTTGCTGTTCCTTCGTGTCCTTTGTGGTGGAAAAACGTGGCTAAGCCTTTCCCAGCAGCTCCCCTACCGCCCTCCATGCCTGGTCAATGGCCTGGTCGGTATACGCCGTCGCCGCCGAATCCGTGTTGGCGATGGTTATCCGCCCAAAGCGCTGGCGTCCGACCACATTGGGCCGTTCTGCTTCGGGCCACTCCGGATCGAACAAAGGGTTGTATTCGTAACCGTAACCGTGCGGCCAGCGATTGACGGTGATGGCCTCGATATCCCGCGCCGGATCGAAGCCGCCGCCGCGCAATGTGCGTGCCAGTTGATCTCGTATGGCGCGCTCAAACGTTTCGAAGCTGGTGCTCAGCAGTTCATAACGTCCGGCAATCTGCTGCTGGCGGGCGGGCAGGCCCGGCTTGCAGGGCGTGCGGCTCAGGAACAGCACCATGGGTTCTTCGGGCCTGGCCGAGGTTTTGTACTCGCCAATGTTCACCGGCCAGTTCAAGCTCACGTCCATCCAATACGCGCCGGGCGCGCGCACACTGCTGACCCCCAGTTTCCGCAACGACTTCCAGTTGCGAATGCCCACACTGGCGTACACCAGCGGCACCTTAACCAGGTAATGCAGCGCCTGCTTCTGTTTTTCCGGCAGCTCGGGGAGAAGGTATGGAATCACCATATTCCAGCAGGCCAGCACGCAGTTCTTGCCGCGAACTGTGAACACCTGCTTGCCGCTGGCATAAGTGACTTCCACCTCACGGGCCTCGGCCAGGTTGCGCGCCCGCACCACGGTACTGTTCAAACGCAGGCGCACCGCGGAGCCGGGCCGGTCCAGGCGGCCATAGTTCAGCTTGGCGGTGACCACGTCTTCCGCCGTGTCCCCGGGCACCGCCGGCGGAATCAGGTTGCGCACCAGCAGGCGGGCGATGGAAGCGTTTCCGTCGGGAAAATGAAAGCGGTAAGACCCGCCGTTGGCGTAGCCCGCGGCGGTGTAGCTCATGCGCGGCGCCGCTCCTGGCTCCAGGTTCATCCCCTGGAAGCCTGGCAGGCCCAGCGCCCAGCAGTCCAGCGCCGGCTCGGCATCAATGCCCACGCCCCACTCGCCGTTGGTGCGGGTTTGATAAAAGGGGATGACGCCCGGGTCGGCCTTCACCACCGTGAGCAGAAAATCCTTATAGCTGACGCGCGAAAGCCGGTCCTTCTTCTGCGCCGAAGTAAGCCCCGGCAGGTAGTCAATTTTCGCCTCCTGGATGCGCTCGATGTCGCGCTGGACCCGCGGGCTCAGCGGCGTGCCCGCCAGAAACTCCTTCCAGGTCAGGTTGGTTTTCCCGCCGCCCCGCCAGTCGCCTGTTGGTTCGCCCGTCACCAGCCGGTCTTCGCCGAACGTCTCTTTATCGAAAAAAACCGCCGGCCCCAGCCCCAAGGAACTGTATAGACTGGGATCATCGCACCGCTCCGCCAGCCGGGGCGGGTCAATGCCCAGTTTTTTCAGCAGCCCGTCAGCCTGTGGACTGTAAGGAGTGGGACTGTCAATCAGCATGGTGCCGCCATTCATGAGCTGCAGCCGCCCGCCCAGGTGAAACTCGTTGCGCCGGGCGTGCCCGCCAAAATCGTCGTGGTTTTCTAGAATCAGAATGCTTGCGGGTTGCCCCGCGCGCTCGCGAAAAAAGTGCGCCGCCGCCAGCCCGCTTATGCCTCCGCCTACCACCACCAGGTCGTATGGTTCGCCCGTGTCGCGTGGTTTTCCTGCGCTTTGCCAGAAGGTGCCGTCGCGCAGACTGTGCGCGATTTCAAACGAGCCAGGAGGGCTCCCGCGCATTCCGTTGAGCGTGGGCGGGGAGTAGCCCGGGCGGTCCTGCGCCTCCAATGCCCTGGCTTGACCCCGCGCCTGCCCGGGCAGAAGGCTGGCGCCGATCGCGATTGCCATACCGTTGAGGAAGTCACGCCGCGTGATGGCCCGGTGCATCCCCAGGTAGCGGTCGTAAGCGTCGTCGTGGTTATCCTTGCGCATATTGCTTTTGCCGTGTGGCGCGGGCACCCCGTGGCAAGCTCAGGGCAGGCTTTCGCCTTGGAACCGTGCACCTGGAATAAGGTTTTTCCTCCCTGTTCCTTTGTGACCTCTGTGGTGAAAATAATTGGCGGGGAAAGAATTGCGGTCCCGGTCTGCGGCGGGCTTTTCCACTTGACAGGTCCGAAGTACTTTCTCTAACGTTGCGCGATTATAGCAAGGTTTTAGGTTCGCGCAACCGGCGAGGCCGTGGCACAATGGCCAAGCGAGGACACCATGATCCGCCTGAAGGTCAACGGAGTTGAGCGCTCATTTAACGGCGATCCCGGGATGCCGCTGCTCTGGTACCTGCGCGACATCCTCGGATTGACCGGCACCAAGTACGGCTGTGGCATGGCGTTGTGCGGCGCCTGCACCGTGCATCGCGAGGGCAAAGCCATTCGCTCCTGCGTCACCCGCATGGGCGCGCTCGCCGGCAGCAACATAACCACCATCGAGCACATTTCCTCCGCCGGGCTGCATCCGGTGCAAAAAGCCTGGATGGAGCACAATGTTCCCCAGTGCGGCTATTGCCAGTCCGGGCAGATCATGCAGGCGGTTGCCCTGCTGAACGGTACGCCGCGGCCAACCGACCAGCAGATTGAAGAAGCCATGTCAGGCAACATCTGCCGCTGCGGCACCTACAATCGCATTCGCGCCGCCATCAAAGCCGCCGCCGGAGAACGCGCATGAGCGACATTCTCAATTTCAGCCGCCGCGGTTTTCTCAAGGGCATGATTACCACCGGCGCCCTTGTGCTCAGCGTTCGCATTCTTCCCGGCGGACTGCTGGCGGAACCAGCGGCCTATGCCGGCACCCATGCCGACCACTCCACGCTGCACCCCGGCGTTTACCTCGGTATAGATACCGACGGCACGGTCTACATCGTGGCACACCGCTCGGAGATGGGCACCGGCATTCGCACCTCGCTGCCCCTGGTGCTGGCCGACGAACTCGATGCCGACTGGAGCCGCGTGAAGATCGAGCAGGCCATCGGCGACGCTCGCTACGGCTCCCAGGAGACCGACGGGTCGCAATCCATTCGCGAGTTCTATGACGCCATGCGCGAAGCGGGCGCCACGGCACGCCTCATGCTCACCCGCGCCGCGGCCCGGCAATGGAACGTTCCTGAGAGCGAATGCCGCGCCGAGTTGCACAACATCCTGCACGCGTCGCCCATCCGCAAGCTCGGCTATGGTGAGCTCACCATGGCCGCCGCCAAACTGCCGGTTCCCGATAAGAAAGAACTGCAGTTCAAGCCGCCCAGCGCCTGGCGTTACATAGGCA